>JADEYI010000231.1_pt1 | contig 99817 bp, 93 predicted proteins | sample 8542331 | NCBI WGS metagenome assembly JADEYI01 (sample SAMN16510988, study PRJNA670497) | mine drainage metagenome | isolation source: biofilm near Copperflume 1 | place: Germany: Marsberg coppermine Kilianstollen | collected 2018-02
GGGACCCATGCGCTTCGCTCAGGGTGACAGCAGAGCCTTGTGCAGAGGTTCCCTAAAGGCGCTTCGCGCAAGCGACGGGGAGATGGCGCGCGCCTAACGCCCGGCGTGAAAGTTCCGCACCTCGGAATCGATCGCGGTTCCCTTGAAAAAGTCGGCATTGAGGCCGGTCCACATCCGGATCGGATTGGCGAAGACGAACTCGCGGAACTCCTGGTCGTCGATGAGCCCATGCTCGACCAGTTCGTAGGCCTCTTCGGTAACCTCGGTCATATCGGGAACGTCCCAATGGCCGATGTCGGAGCTGAACAGCACGTTGAGCCGCGCGCCGTACGGATTGACTTTGGTGTTGAAGGCCCACGCATTGATCGGGTCGTCGGCCTCGCATCCGAAGTAGAACTGCTTGACGAAGACCTCGCGGATATCCTCGGGGCGTTCGATTTTGCACGGTGCGAACTCATCGCGCGTGGCGGGATCTTCATGCGCGCCGCTGAAACGCTCGCCGGCCTCGGCCAGGCGCGGAATCTTGTCCTGGATGATGGCCGTGCCGTAGCGGCGGCAGAGATCATAGAACAGTGTGCGATCGAGATTGGCCGGATTGTAGTTCTCGACCGCGCGGCGATTGCGCTTGTGCCAGTGCGCGATGAGATCGGCGTAGAGCGTGCAGGCCCAGCCCGCGCCGCCCTCTAAAAAGGCGAAGCGCAATTGCGGAAAGCGTTGCGGCACGCCGCCCATGAAGAGCGATTTGCATACGGCCTCGCCGGCGGCGGCGAAGTTGCCGATATGGTTGTAGACGTAATTGTTGACCGAGTTGCGGCTGCCCCATCCCATGCTGCTCGAATGGAAGGTGGGAGCCACGCGCAACTCCACGCATTTGGCCCATACCGGGTCGTAATCGTAGAGGCTGTCGATCGCCAGATGGTCGACCCAGAACGCCCAGCGCGCGACTTCGGGGGCGCGCTTGAGCACGGTCGCGATCGGACGGCGGACGTTGCCGGCCATCATTACGGCCTTGAAGCCGAGCGTCTTGACCGCGAACTCGAGCTCCTCGATCGCCTCGGCCGGCGTATGCATCGGGATGACGGCGACCGGCGCGATGCGATCGGCGAACTCGCGGAACAGGTCGGCGTGAAACATATTGTAGGCACGGCTCGCCCCGCGGCGCAGTTCGTCATCCTCGAGATGGGCGGCGAACATCGCGAGCGTCGGGTAGAGCACGGTGAAATCGAGACCGAACTGTTCGAGGCGCTGGTAGAGCAGCTTGGGCAGCGTCGCGGTCGCGCGATCGAGCGTATTTTTGGTCGGAAAGGCCCACCAGGGCGGGCGTGTCGAGCGCCGTTCGAGCCGTTCGGCGGGGCTCAGGCGATGCCATCCGCCGCCCGCGCCGCGCCCATTGCCGCTGCGGAAACGATCGACCAGCGCGGTGCCGCCGACCTGCTTCAGGTAATCCGCGATGGCCGGCGCGAATTCGATCGTATGGCCGTCGGAATCGATGACCGGATGTTTCAGGCGGGCGCGCAGGGCGGCCGATTTGCTGGTCGCGGAGACTGATGCTGCCATCTCACACTCTCATGCGGGCGGCCCGCGCGCTAGGCAAGCACGCCGGTCTTGCGCAACTGTTCGACCTGGTCGGCGGTGATGCCGAGCAACCGCTTAAGCACCTCTTCCGTATCGGCGCCGCGCAAGGGCGCGGGCGAGCGCACGGCGCAGGGCGTGCCCGACATGGTCCAGGGGATGCCGGCGTGGGCGCGCTGGCCGACTTCCGGATGTTCAAGCCTGACGAGGTAGCCGCGTTCGTTGAGATGCGCGTCCTCGGCGAGGTCGCGATTACTCATCGCGGGGAACGCGGCGACGCCGGCCGCCTGGAGCGCGCGGGTGGTCTCCCACCGGTCGCGCGTGCTGGTCCACGCTGTGATGATTTCGTCGAGCGCGTCTTCGTTCTGTTTGCGCAGCGCGGCGGTCTTGAAGCGCGGATCGCCGGCGAGGGCAGGCTGGCCGATGACCTGGCATAGCGCACGCCATTCGGGTTCGCTGCCGACCGCGATCGAGACCCATTTTTCGTCATCGCCGGCCGCCTTGTAGCATTCGTGCGGCGCCATCACGGCGTCACGATTGCCGTTGCGCTCGGGCTCGCGCTGATTCATTTCGTATTCGAGCAGTCCCTCGGGCATCAGCACGACGGCGGTCTCGAGCTGCGACTGGTCGATATACTGGCCCTCGCCGGTGAGCGCGCGATGGGTGAGTGCGGCGACGATCGCAAAGGCGCCGAAAATGCCGGCGTTGGGGTCGGGATAGGAGACGCCGATTTCACCGGCGCCGCCGCCGCGATAGCCGGTGCCGAAGAACATCCCGGCGGCGGCCGAGGCCGGCGGTCCGTAGCCGACGAAGGCCTTGAACGGTCCGGTCTGCCCGTAGCCCGACATCTCGCTCATGATGATGTCGGCTTTGATGCCGCGCAGCTTGTTGTAGCCGAGGCCGAGCTTATCCATCACGCCGGCGGCGAAGTTGTTGACCACGACGTCGGCATGCTTGACCAGTTGGCAGGCGATATCGATCGCCTCGGGCTTGCTCAGGTCGAGCATGATCGATTTTTTGCCCTGATTGTATTGATTGAAGTAGCCGGCGCGATTGGGTCCGGCGATATCGTCGGCAAACGGGGGAATCGCGCGGGTGACGCAGGGGCGTCCGGCGGATTCGACCCGGATTACTTCGGCGCCGAGATGCGCGAGCTGCATCGTGCAGAAGGGACCGGCCCAGGCCCAGGTGAAATCAAGCACGCGGATTCCCGCGAGCGGCAGATCGGCCATTGAAATATCCTCCAGAACCTAAGCCAGACCGGCTTTGCGCAGGTCGTTGAAACGATCAGGGGCGACGCCGAGCTCGGTGCAGAAGACCTCGGCGCCATGCTCGCCCAGGCGCGGCGCGGGCCGCCGGAGCGACCACGGCGTGCGTCCATACTGGGTGGGCCGGCCGGGCAATCGCAGCGTGCCGACGCCGGGCTGCTCGAGCGCGGCGAAGAACTGGCGTTCGGCGAGATGCTCGCTGTCGTAGAGGTCGCGCATCGTGTTGACCGGTGCCATCGGGATGCGGCGCCCTTGCGCGTTGCGATAAAGCTCCTGGACTTTCTGCGTGCTGAACCATTCGCCCATCAGCGCCTTGAGTGCGTCCTGGTTCTGGCCGCGCAACAGGCGATCCTTGAAGAGATCCTCCGCGGCCCATTCGGGATTGCCCATCAGATCGACCAGCGCCTTCCACTGATGCTCCTCGACGGTGACGACAAAGATCTGCCCGTCGGCGCAATCGGCGATGAACCACGGGCCGATCAGGCGCGTGCCCAGCCGCGAGGTCTCGCGCTTGGCGTAAGTCCAGTGCATGAAGTTCATCTCGAGCATCGCGGCGATACATTCCTGCTCGGAGACGTCGATGGCCTGGCCCTTGCCCGACTTGAGGCGATGGAGATAGGCGGCGAGGGTGAGCATCGCGGCATGCACGCCGCCCTGGAAATCGGACTGCGAGCCGAAGCATTTGAGCGGCGGCAGTTCGGGCGACGGTGACGCGCCGGGGCTCAAAAAGGCCCATCCGCCGGCGTTGCTCGCGGTCAATTCGTAGCCGCGCCAGTTGGCGTAGGGGCCGGTGTCGCCGAAGATCGAGATCGCGGTGACAATCAATTTGGGATAGGCGGCGCAGAGCGCGGTGCTGTCGAGGCCGTGGGCGGCGCGATCGCGCGGGGCGACGTTATGGATCAGGACGTCGGCGTCGGCGAGCAGCTTGCCGAGCAGTTCGCGGCCTTCGGGTTTGGTCAGGTCGGCGACCACGCCGCGCTTGTTGGCGTTGAGGTAGATGAAGATGCCGCTCTTCTCGGGGTCGGCTTTATGGCCGGGAAAGGGGCCGCGGCGGCGGCTCAGGTCGCCGCCGGGCGGCTCGACCTTGATCACTTCGGCTCCGAGGTCGGCGAGCATCTTGGCGCCGTAGGCCGCCGAGATTCCCGCGCCGCATTCGACGATTTTGATCGCTTTGAACGGCGATTGTTCGTGATTCTCCACCGCTAGACAGGCCTCACTATAAATCTGCGGCCGCAGGGGCCGCGTGGTTGAATTAGCGCTTTCGCCCCATCCAAGGCAATCCTTGCGCGACGCCAAGATACGCGCGACGCCGCGCGGCCAAAGCCACATTCTATACATGGCGCGTCGGGCGGGTTATCAGCAAGAGCGTCGCGCAAGCGCCGATTATGTGCGCGCGACGTAATTGCGACGGGCCGGTGCTTGACCGACGGGCGACGCCGACCCATAGCTGGAACGGGAAGGAGATGGACGCGCGGCGAAGGCGGCCGGCGTCCGACGCATAAGATGGCGAAAATCCTGGTCCTGCAACATCACCCGGCAGAAAACCTGGGCGCGATTGCCGAGGCGCTCGAAGAGGCGGCGCTCGCCTGGCAATACGTGCGGGTCTTCGACGGCCATCCGATTCCGCGCGAGGTCAAGGGCCTGGGCGGCCTGATCGTGATGGGCGGCGCGGAGACCGTCTATCAGCTCGATCGCTACCCGTATCTGCGCGACGAGATGGCGCTAATCGAGGCCGCGCTCAAGGCCGACAAGCCGATCCTCGGGGTGTGCCTCGGCAGTCAGTTGATCGCGTCGGTGCTGGGTGCCGAAGTGCGGCGCGGTGCCGAGCGCGAGATCGGATGGTATCGCGTGCGGCTCAGCGAGGCGGCGGCCGGCGACCGCCTGATGCGCGATCTGCCGAGCGAATTTGTCGGTGCGCATTGGCATAGCGACGTCTTCGATCTGCCGCGCGGCGCGGTCGCGCTGGCGTCGTCGGAGTTGACGCCGGTGCAGGCCTATCGCTACGGCGACAAGACTTACGCGACGCTGTTTCATGCCGAGATGACGGGCGAGATCATGACCGCGCTGGTCGAGGAATTCGGCGCGGGGCTCAAGAAAGCCGGGATCGACGGCGCCGCGATCATGGCGGGGATCGACGCGCATATTCCCGCTCTCAAGCGAATCGGCGCGACCATCTTCAGCCGCTGGGCGTCACCGATTCAGGGGACGTGAATTTCACGCCGCGCGATCGGCGGCATGTGGCGGACAACCCTATTCGGCGAGCGTGATGGCGTGCTTGGGACAGACCTTGATCGCGCGGAGCACGCGTTCGCGGGCCGACTCGGGCGGATTTTCGTCGAGCACGTAGAGCTTGTCGTCGTCGCGCACCTCGAAGATTTCGGGTGCGACATCCATACAGCGCGCGTTGCTCTCGCACAGGTCGTAATCGACGATAATCTTCATGGGCCTCTCCCGGCGGACGATCCCGGCGGATGATCTCGCGGGGTGATTCTAGGCGAAGGCGCGGCGCTGCGCCAAACGGGCGTGCGCTCCGCCCCGCCGTCGCGGTGCGTCCGGAGCCGGAGCGGCGTGCGCCTGCGCGATCAGCCAAATTGCAGTGAAAGTTGAGCCAGCGCGCGCTCGTGATCGAGCAAGCGGCGCTTGTACTCGACGCCCCATCGGTAGCCGGTGAGCGCGCCGTCGGCGCCGATCGCGCGATGGCACGGGATGACGATGGCGAGCGGATTCGAGCCGTTGGCATGGCCGACGGCGCGCGAAGCGTCGGGGCGGCCGAGGCGCCGCGCGATCTCGCCGTACGAGCGCGTCGCGCCCCACGGAATCGCGCACAGCTCACGCCATACGGCGAACTGAAAGCTGGTGGCGCGGATATCGAGTGGCAAGTCGAGCGGCGGCGCGCCGTCAACGATACAATCGACAATCGTGCGGGCTAGCGGCGCGACCGCGCGATCGTCGCGGGCGATCTCGGCGGCGCGCAGATCGAGGCGCAATTCATCGGCGAGATGCGGTTCCGAATCGCTGAGGCCGAGCCAGCATAGGCCGTGTGGCGTCGCCGCGACCAGGATAATTCCGAACGGCGAAGCGATCGTGGTGTAACCGACGCGCGCGCCCAGACCGTGCGGGCCGTAGCTCGCGCGATACAGATGCAACTCGCCGACGCCGCCGCGCCCGGCCGGACAGACCAGATGACCGGGGCGTGTGCTGGCCGCAACGCCAATGCCCATAATCGCAGATGATATATTTTTCGTGAGACCGGAAGCCATCGCAGTTCCTCCCGCCGCTAGGAAACCTCTGCACCAGGCTCTGCTGTCGCCCTGAGCGAAGCGAACGGGTCCCGGATCCGGGATTCTTCGCTGCGCTCAGAATGACAGCCTAACTTGCGCCGAGGTCCCGCTCGTGCGTGATTCTAGTGTTATCAACCCCGCATCGCGACCGGCGTGATATTGGCGGCCGTTGAAGCGAGCCGGCCGACGGCGAGATTATTGGGTGGGGCGCGCGGACGAGCGCGGCGCGGCTGGCAATAGCGGGGGTTTGTTGTATGATGGCGGCGGTTGAGAGCGTCCCGGCGGGCGATATTGCCTACGCGGAGCGCGGATTCCTCATTACAAAGAGAGCGTGAGGCAAATGGCGTTCGAGCATATCAAGATTCCCAGCGGCGGCGAAAAAATCCGGCTCGAGAGCGGCAAGCTGCAGGTCCCCGACCGGCCGATCATCCCGTATATCGAAGGCGACGGCACCGGCCGCGACATCTGGAAGGCGTCGCAATACGTCTTCGATCACGCGGTCGAAAAGACTTACGGGGGCAAGCGCAAGATCGCCTGGATGGAGGTCTTCGCGGGCGAAAAACCCTTCAACTTGTATAAGAGCTGGCTGCCCGACGAGACGGTCGAGGCCTTCAAAGAGTACCTCGTCGGCATCAAGGGGCCGCTGACCACGCCGATTGGCGGCGGTATCCGGTCGCTCAACGTGGCGCTGCGCCAGTTGCTCGACCTCTACGTCTGCCTGCGCCCGGTGCGCTACTTCAAGGGCGTGCCGAGTCCGGTCAAGAATCCCGACAAGCTCGACGTGGTGATTTTCCGCGAGAACACGGAAGACATTTACGCCGGTATCGAATGGGCGGCCGAATCGCCCGAAGCGAAGAAGGTTATCAAGTTTTTGCGCGAGGAGATGGGCGTCAAGAATATCCGCTTCCCCAACACTTCGGGTATCGGCATCAAGCCCATTTCGCGCGAGGGATCGGAACGGCTGATCCGCGCGGCGCTGGATTACGCGATCGCGCACCAGCGCAAGAGCGTCACGATGGTGCATAAAGGCAACATCATGAAGTACACCGAAGGCGCTTTCCGCGACTGGGGCTACGAGCTGGTCAAGCGCGAGTACAAGGGCAAGGCGGTGGGCTGGGACGATTGCGACGGCAAGCCGCCGGCGGGACAGGTGCTGGTCAAGGACGCGATCGCGGATATCACGCTGCAGCAGGTGCTGACGCGGCCCGACGAATTCGACGTCGTCGCGACGATGAACTTGAACGGCGACTACCTGTCCGACGCGCTCGCCGCGCAGGTCGGCGGTATCGGGATCGCGCCCGGCGCCAATATCAACTACCTGACGGGCCACGCGATCTTCGAGGCGACGCACGGCACCGCGCCGAAATACGCCGATCAGGACAAGGTCAATCCGGGATCGGTGATCCTGTCGGGCGTGCTGATGTTCGAGCATATGGGATGGCAGGAGGTGGCCGACGGGATCATCCGCGGCATCGACAAGACGATCGGCAACAAGACCGTCACCTACGATTTTGAGCGGCTGATGACCGGCGCGAAGCTGCTGAAATGCTCGGAGTTCGGCAAGGCGATCGTCGACAATATGTAGAGCTACGGCGCGGCGATAATGGCTGCGCGACCGCGATTCATATCGACGGCCGGAGCCGGATAAAATCCGCTCCGGCCGTTTTCATTTGGCGGGCCCGATGATCGCTCGCGCTAATGCGTGCCCATCTTGAGGCGATCGGGCTGGGCCCAACCCTCTTTGAGCGGCACCATGAAGTAGGGCACCAGCGTCATCTTGGAGAATTTCCATTCGCCATTGACGCGTAAATATTCGTCGTCGTAGCGGGCCGCCACCAGGAACGCCTCGCCGTTGTAGATCGGTTTGGCCTCGAGGTAGGAAAAGCCGTGGCCGCGATCGCCGCTCAAATGGATCGTGTGGTTGTGGATGAACTGTTTGACCCAGGTGATGCGCGGCGCGTCGTCGGGGGTCCCGGCCGGCGGCTGCACCAGGCCGCCGAAAAAGCGCAGAATCTGTTCGCGCCCGGTGGCATGGCCCAGATGGGCGAAGTCGAGCACGCCATCTTTGGTGAAGAGGTCGGGGATCTCCTTGAACCGTGCCTCGTTGACGTACTCGTGATAGCGATAGCGCAAGTCGCGGACCGCCTCGCGGTCGTATAACTCGCGAACCTTGCTTTCCAGTTCCAGAACCCGCGCTTCAAGATCGGACGCCATGGGTGGTCCTCCGTGGGATGCGATGGAGGGTATGTACCACGGAGCCGTCGCGAGCGCCAAAGGCGGGAGGCGCCGCCGCGAGCGGCCGCGGTCGCCATTCATTCCTCGGTTATCTACCTTAGCGAAAGTTGAGAAGCGTGAAACAAATTCGCGCTTCGATAAACGCTGATGTTCAGCCTGTTTCAGACCCGATCAAGATTTCAGACTAAACGCTCCGTAGGGCTCTGCCGATAATAACACCTTCCAAATCAGGCGATGACGCCTGCCCGCGTATGGCACCTGGTTTGCTCGTGTATCGACCTGGCACGAAATAGATGGTCTCGGACCGCGAGGGCCGGTTCCGATTCTATAGCTAGTCAATCGGCCTGATTTCAGGCGCAAACCAGGGAGGAGATCATGCGAATCTATGGACTCAAGGCGGCGCTGGGCGCCGCTCTCATGCTGATGCTTGCGGCCAACCAGGGGATGGCCCAAAGCCTGCCCACACCGGGACCGAATCAGACGCTCGGCTTCGGTAACGGCAAAATTGTCGAGTTCACCTACACCGAGAACTTCGATTGTGTCGATGAACCGACCGAAGACTTGAACTTCAACGGCATTCTGGCCCAAGTCGATCCCAGCGAGCTCTACATCCCGATTTGCCAGCCGGGTAATGCACCAACATTCGACCCCACTGGCGCGCCGGTTAAACGGACCGATAAGCTCTACGTCTTGATCCCGTTTTTCTCATCGACCAACGACACCAATCCGGCCGATGCCATCCCCTGTCCAGCGGCCACCGTACCGGGTGAAGTATGTGGCTCCGCCCTTGGCACTTTTCTGGTCAGCAATTTCGGCATGGTTCCTGAGGCCTTCGAGGCCACTCCCGCGGTTGCCGTCCAATGCCCCAATCCGAGCGATCCGGCAGGCTCGTGCACGATGCATGGCGACACGGTTGACATGTCGCTGGTCCTCGCCACCCTTGGTAAGGCACCCAATCCGCCGACCGGCAACATCTTCGTGCCACTGCCGAATCATAGCCATCTGATCACGACCGACCTCGCGCACAAGAAATCGGTCTGGTGGCAAATAATCGCGGTGCTGGTCGAGAACCCAACCGATTGGCCGGCCGCTGATGGCAGCAGCGGTATCACCACGCTGAAGCAACTAAATGCGGCGATCTCTGCGAGCGGCGCGATCGAAGTGCCGAGCAACTTCTTCCTCTTTTTCGGCTCAAAGATCATCAAAAAGTAGCCGATTGTTGTGCGGCGCTGCGATCGATTGCGGCGCCGCACAACCGATCGCCGATGCGGTGCCGGGCGGGGGACGCGGCTTCACCTCGCGCGGTGCGGCGGCTAAAATTCCGGGCTTGCGGGCGCCCGGCGGCTTGCCGTGGGGCGCTTGAAATGGAATTTTAGAGCGTTAAGATTTGCGCAATCGGCGAAGGCGAAGATATAAGTTACGCTGAACGCGGCGTAATCGGCGCCGCCAATCCCGGAAACAGACGAACTGCGGAATAAAATCGTGGCGAAGAGAAAAAAGATTGCTTTCATCGGCGCCGGCAACGTCGGCGCGACCTGCGCCCATCTGTGCTTCCTGCGCAGCCTCGGCGATATCATGCTGTACGACATTATCGACGGCCTGCCGCAGGGCAAGGCGCTCGATATGCTCGAGTCGGCGCCGGTGCTGGGCGTCGACGTCGAGGTGACCGGCTCAATCGAGATCAAGGATATCGCGGGCGCCGACTGTATCGTGGTGACCTCGGGGTCGCCGCGCAAACCGGGCATGAGCCGCGACGACCTGCTCAAGATCAACGCGGGTGTGATGAATATAGTCGGCAAGGCGATCAAGGAGCATGCGCCGGAGGCCTTCGTGATCGCGGTGACCAATCCGCTCGACGCGATGGTCACCCAGCTCAAACGGGTTACTGGACTGCCCAAGCATCGGATTGTCGGGCAGGCCGGCGTGCTCGATTCGGCACGCTATCGGACTTTCCTGGCGGCCGAGCTCAACGTCTCGGTGGGCAGCGTGAGCGCGATGGTGCTCGGCGGCCATGGCGACGACATGGTGCCGGTGCGCAGTTACACCACGGTCGGCGGGCAGCCGGTCGAGAAGCTGATCGGCGCTAAGCGGCTGGAAGAGATCGAAGTACGCACGCGCAATGGCGGCGCCGAGATCGTCAACCTGATGAAGACCTCGTCATATTACGCGGCCGGCACGGCGGTCTATCGGATGGTCGAGGCCTACATGCTCGACCGCAAAGAGGTGCTGCCGGCGGCGGCATATCTCGAGGGCGAGTACGGCGTGCAGGGCCTGTTCGCCGGCGTGCCGGTGGTGGTCGGCGGCGGCGGGGTCGAGCGGATCGTCGAAATCGAGCTGACCGCGGGTGAGCGCAAGGCGTTCGAGAGTTCGGTCGCCCATGTGCGCGAACTGGTCGAGGCGATGGACAAGGTGATCGGCGCCTAGCGAACCTCGGCACAAGTTAGGTTGTCAATCTGAGCGCCGCGAAGAATCCCGGATCCGGGACCCATGCGCTGCGCTCAGGGTGACAGCAGAGCCTTGTGCAGAGGTTCCCTGGCGGCGGCCGCAACGGTGGTGCACGGAACGTCAGCCGACAAGCATTGAACTACAGGTAGCGCATGAATATTCATGAATTTCAGGCCAAGCAGATTCTCGGCCGCTTCGGCGTGCCGGTGCCCAAGGGTCATCCGGCCGCGACGCCCGAAGAGGCGGCCAAAGCCTTCGAGACCTTGGGCCTGGCGAAGGCCGTCATCAAGGCGCAGATCCATGCCGGTGGACGGGGCAAGGCGGGCGGCGTCAAGCTGATCGCGAGCGCCGCCGAGGCACGCGATTTCGCCACGCGGTTGTTAGGCAAGCCACTCGTGACGCATCAGACGGGGCCGGACGGACGTATCGTCCGGCGGGTCTACGTCGAGCAGGCGAGCGAGGTCGCGCGCGAGCTCTACCTGGGGATGGTGGTCGACCGCAAAGCCGAGGGCGTTTCGGTGATTGCGAGCACCGAGGGCGGGATGGAGATCGAGGAGGTCGCGGCCAAGACGCCCGAGCGCATCTTGACCGAGCCGATCGACCCCGTGATCGGGCTGAGCGGCTTCCAGGCGCGCAAAATCGCCTTCGCACTCGGACTGCGCGACAAGCAGGTGGGGCAGTTCGGCGCGCTGATTGCGGCGCTCTACCGGGCGTTCGTCGAGACCGACGCGTCGCTGCTCGAGATCAATCCGCTGGTGGTGACCAAGGACGGCACGGTGCTGTGCCTCGACGCGAAGATGTCGTTCGACGACAATGCGCTGTTTCGCCATCCGGAGATTCGCGAGCTGCGCGACGCGAACGAGGAAGATCCGGCCGAGACCGAAGCGGCGAAGTACGATCTGAGCTACGTCAACCTCGACGGCAATATCGGCTGCATGGTCAACGGCGCGGGGCTGGCGATGGCGACGATGGACATCGTCAAGTATTACGGCGCGGAGCCGGCCAACTTCCTCGACGTCGGCGGCGGCGCCAATTCGCAAAAGGTCGCGGCCGCGTTCCGCATCCTGCTCGCCGACGAGCGGGTCAAGGCGGTGCTGGTCAATATCTTCGGCGGGATCATGCAATGCGACGTGCTGGCGCAGGGCGTGGTCGACGCCGCGCGCGAGGTCAAGCTGAGTATCCCGCTGGTGGTGCGGATGGAGGGCACCAACGTGGATAAGGGCAAGCAGATTCTCAAGGACTCGGGCATCAAGGTGATCGCGGCGAACGACATGGCCGACGCGGCGCGGCGGGTGGTCGAAGCGATCGGACAGCGCGCCTAGCCGAACGGGCGTAACGGACAGATAAGCGGCGGACAGATAATAAGATGAGCATCCTGGTTAACAAGCACACCCGCGTTATCACGCAGGGTATCACCGGCGCGACCGGCCAGATTCATACGCGCGCGTGCAAGGCGTACGGCACCCAGATGGTCGGCGGGGTGGTGCCGGGCAAGGGCGGCACGGAGTTCGAGGGTATCCCGATTTTCGACACGGTCGAGCAGGCGCGCAAGGCGACCGGCGCCAACGCGACGGTGATCTATGTACCGCCGCCATTTGCCGCCGACGCGATCCTGGAGGCGGTGGCCGCGGGCCTCGAGCTGGTCATCTGCATCACCGAGGGCGTGCCGGTGCTCGATATGGTCAAGGTGCGGCGCTACATGCGCGGCACCCGGAGCCGGCTAATCGGGCCGAACTGCCCCGGCGTGATCACGCCTGGCGAATGCAAAATCGGCATCATGCCGGGCTATATCCACAAGCCGGGCGATATCGGCGTGGTCTCGCGCTCGGGCACGCTGACCTACGAGGCGGTCTACCAGTTGACCCAATTGGGTATCGGTCAGTCGAGCTGCGTGGGGATTGGCGGCGACCCGATCGTCGGCACCAGCCATATCGACGTGCTCAAGCTGTTCAATGAGGATTTGGCGACGCGCGCGGTGATCATGATCGGCGAAATTGGCGGCACGGCCGAGGAAGAGGCCGCGCAATATGTAAAGGATAACTTTAAGAAACCGGTGGTCGCATTTATCGCCGGCCAGACCGCGCCGAAGGGGCGCCGGATGGGCCATGCGGGCGCGATCATCTCGGGCGGGCGCGGTACCGCGGCGGACAAGATTGCGGCGCTCAAGGCCGCCGGTATCACGGTGGCGATGAGCCCGGCCGAGCTGGGCATCACGATGCAATCGGCGCTGGCCGGCAAGGCGGCCTGAAGCACGCGCGATCGCGGAATCGGCGGCCAATCGATAATTGCCGATAATCTAAAGTAATGGATTAAATTGTAGATAATGGAACGAACTTTCGCGATCATCAAACCGGACGCTGTCGGGCGTCATCTGGCGGGCGATATCATCAAGCGGATCGAGGCCAGCGGACTGAAAATTATCGGGATGCGGCTGCTCCAGATGTCCGGGGCGCAGGCCGAAACCTTCTATGACGTGCATAAGGAGCGCCCGTTCTACAAATCGCTCTGCGACTACATGACGTCGGGACCGGTCGTCGTGATGGCGCTCGCTGGGGAGGGCGCGATCAAACGCTGGCGCGACCTGATGGGTGCGACCGATCCGGCCAAGGCTGAGGCCGGGACGATCCGCAAGGACTTCGGCCAAAACGTCGAGCAGAACGCGACGCATGGATCGGACGCGCCGGAGACGGCGGCCCGCGAACTGAGCTTCTTCTTCCGCACCTCGGAACTGGTTTCCTGACCGCTGGCGCTTCCGGCGACGTATACGCCGGAGCCAAGGCGAAGATTGATGGCGACGAAAACGCGGGAGGAAATCGACCGGAACAGCGCTGCGGACGCCCGTCGCGTCATCGAGGTTATTTTACCCGACGAGTCCGAACGGCGGGCCGTTCTGAGTCTGCTTGCGGATTTGATAGAGCGTGCGAACCGTGCTTCGGTCAAGGCGTGGGGCCTGACGCTTAAGCGTCAAGCGTTCAGACTCAACGTTGGCCCAATTGAAGAGTTTACGCTGTTCGGCCCTCACCCCGGTTTGGTGCGCATATTGGTCGATGGCCGCTCGGTAAGTGTGGCGGAGGTTGAGCGGCTGAAGTCGTTCGACGCCGAGACTCATGGTCCGCCGTTCCACAAATCGGTGCCGGCGTCGATGCTCGTTGCAATTCCGTCCGTTAATCTGGAGCGGGCCGCCGGGTCGCTCTTGCCTGCGGCGCTCAGTCTAGTCGATGCTGCGGTCGCACGCCGTCGTGGCCGGCTGTCATGGTCGTACGCGCATTCGCCAGGAGCGGTCCAATATCTCGGCGAATTTCTCGGACGCGACCTACCCCAGCCGTCATACGACGCCCCGCCGGAGCCAGCGGCGTCGGTCCAGATCGAGGAGGTTCCGATCCTCGAAGAGATTCCAATCGAAGAGCTGAACGTCGATTCGGCTACCGTCGCTGGCGCTCTGGAGCCGCACGACGCGGAATTCAGAGAGCGCGCGATGGTAATTCGTTACGCCGCCTACCTGCGCGAACGCAGCGTCCGCGCCGTTCGCTACCGCATCAAATTAGCCGACGGGACGGGCGATCTGTTTTGCGATCTTTGGGACGCGCGCCGGCGCAATCTGATCGAAGCCAAGGGCGAGGTCACGCGCGACTCAATCCGGATGGCGATCGGCCAGCTTGCCGATTACGGGCGCTTTCTCGAACCAGACCGCTCCGCCGTGCTGCTGCCTGAACGGCCGCCGCGCGACCTCGAAGATTTGCTGCGCCACGTTAAAATCGGCGTGGTGTGGGAGCCGCCGACCGGCGGGTTCGAGGATAATTCCAGCGGCCGCTTCATCTGACCGCGCGTATGATCGGCCGCGACTGCGCGTAATTGATATTGGGCGGGCGCGCGGGCAGAATCCTCGTGTAAGCTCCAACGCGCATGCGCAAACTCTCGTCTCCCCGCTCGTCCGCGACCGCGCGGATCGCAGTATCCGCGCTGGCGCCGGCGCTGGCCGGATGCGATCCGGTGATCGATATCGCGGGCGCCAATTTTCCCGGATGGCTGGTCTGTGCGATTGCCGGGATTATCGTGGCGGCGGCGATGCGGCCGTTGTTCGTTGCACTGAAACTCGAGCCGCATCTAGGACCGCTGATGATCGTCTATCCATGCCTGGCGCTGCTCGCGGCGTGCGCAACATTTCTCATCTTCTTTAACCGGATCTGAGGGCGCGCGATGGCTGAGGCGCGGGCATTGGCGGGCGGCGACCTGGGCGTGCGCATCGCGGGCCGCGCGCTGGGCGCCGCGATCGTGATCGGCGCGATCGTGCTGAGCTTATGGGTCGCGCGCCTGTATTACCTCTATCCGCGCACCGACGACGCTTACGTCCGCGCCAATATCGTCGGGCTGGCGCCGCACGTGAGCGGTCCGATCGTCGGGTTGCCGATTCACGACAACCAGCACGTGAAGCAGGGCGAGTTGCTGTTTGTGGTCGATCCGCGGCCCTACCGGTCGGCGCTGGACAGCGCGATGGCCAACCTGGCGTTGACCAACTTGCAGATCAAGGGACTCGAGGACGCGATCCGCGCCGCACAGTCGCGGCAGGCGCAGCTCGCCGCCAACGCCGCGTATGACCGCCAGTATCTCGCGCGGATCGAGCCGCTGCTCGCACGCCATTTCGTGACCGCCAACGACGTTTACAATGCGCGCAGCCGGGTCGCGAGCGATCTCGCGGCGATCGCGAGCGCGCGCAGCGACGTGAGCCGGGCGGGCAACGAGCTGGGCCAGGACGGCGCGATCAATGCGCGGCGCAAGGCGGCGGAAGCGGCGGTCTACGATGCCAAACTAAACGTAGAGTATTGCTACGTTCAGGCGCCGTTCGACGCTTACATCACCAACCTCAATATCACCAATGGCCAGTACGCCAACGAGGGGCGCGAAGTAGTGAGCCTGGTCGACAACCGGACGTGGTACGTGATGGCGAATTTCCGCGAGGACTTTCTCGCCCATATCGCGCCGGGGATGGCCGCGCAGGTCTACCTGCGCAGCTACCCCGGGCATCCGTTTCGCGGCCGGGTGCAGGGGGTTGGCTGGGCGCTGTACCAGGGCAACGGCGCGAGCGTGGCGGGGCTGCCGGAGGTCGAGCCGACGCTCAACTGGGTGCGGCTGTCGCAGCGCTTTCCGGTGCGGATTACGATGGGAGCCAACGACGACGCGTTTCCCTTCCGGATGGGGGCGACGGCGGTGGTGACGATCCAGGGCGCCCGTTGAGCGGCGCGGCCGCCCGACCCGGCGGGAGGCTTCGATCGACCGGGGAATGGTTTACAATGATCGGCGTGATTGTCGCCGATGAAACCGCCGCACGCGAGGTGCCACGCGCGCTATCCGATATACGCGACCTTGCGCTCGGCGAACTCGAACAGTTCGTCGTCGAGGCCGGCGAGCGGGCGTTTCGCGCGCGCCAGATCATGGCGTGGCTATGGCGCCGCGGGGCCGAATCGTTCGCCGCGATGCGCGATCTGCCGGCGCCCTTGCGCGAGCGGCTGGCGGCGCGCTTTACGATCGGGTCGGGCGCGCCGGCACACGTGGCGCGATCGACTGACGGCACGCGCAAGCTGCTGATCCGGCTGGGCGACGCCGAAGAGATCGAGAGCGTGATCATCCCAACCGACGGGCGCACCACGCTGTGCGTTTCGAGCCAGGCCGGATGCGCGATGGCGTGCGAGTTCTGCGCCACCGCGCGGATGGGGCTGCATCGCAATTTGGCGCCGGGCGAAATCCTGGGCCAGATAATCGCGGCGCGCCGTGAACTGTTCGCCGGCGAGACGCTGACCAATTACGTCTTCATGGGGATGGGCGAGCCGTTGGCGAACTACGAGCGGCTCAAGCGCGCGCTGGCCACGATGATCGCGCCGTGGGGCATGGGCGTGTCGCCGCGGCGGATCACGGTGTCGACGGTCGGGCTGGTGCCGGCGATGGAGCGGCTGCTGGCGGAGTTCGCGGTCAACCTGGCGGTCTCGCTCCATGCGACGACCGACGAGGTGCGCGATCGGATCGCGCCGATCAATCGGCGCTACCCGCTGCGCGCGCTGATCGACGCGTGCGCGGGCTTGCCGATCGCGCGGCGGCGGCGCATCACGTTCGAGTACGTGATGCTCGAGGATGTGAACGATTCGTCCGAGGACGCGCGGCGGCTGGCCAGGATGCTCGCGCCGCTGCGCGCGAAGGTCAATCTGATCTTCTTTAATCCGTTTCCGGGCGCCGCGTTCACGCCGAGTCCGCGGGCCCGGGTCGAGGCCTTTCAAGCGATCCTTCATCGGGGTAACTTGACCGCAACGTTGCGCGAGAGCCGCGGCCGCGATATCGCGGCGGCGTGCGGGCAGTTGTACGCCGAACGCAATCCGGCGGCGGCGGCACCGCCCGGCTGATCACGCGGTGGCGCGCGGCTGCGGACTTCATCGGCAAACCAGAGCACGAGCGCATCCAAAGCGGACGGAAACGATCAAGGACGCATGGCGAAAACGGTACTCGGCATAATCGGCGGCAGCGGCTTCTACCAGATCAGCGGACTCGAGCGGATCGAACGGATCGATCTCGAGACGCCCTTCGGCGCGCCTTCGGATTCGTATTACCGGGGCGCGATCGGCGGCGTCGAGGTGGTCTTCCTGGCGCGCCACGGCAAGGGCCATCGGATCTTGCCGAGCGAGCTGAATTACCGCGCCAACCTGTGGGGGATGAAGCAGCTCGGCGTCGAACAACTCGTCTCGGTCAGCTCGGCCGGCAGCATGAAGGACGAGATTGCGCCGGGCGATCTGCTGGTCGCCGATCAGTTCATCGATCATACCTATGCACGGCGGCCGAGCTTTTTCGGCGACGGGATTGTCGGCCACGTCTCGCTCGCCGATCCGGTATGCGCCGACTTGAGCCGCGACCTGGCCGCCGCCGCGCGCGCCGCGGGTGGCAAAGTCCATCACGGCGGCACCTACCTCTGTGTCGAGGGGCCGCAGTTCTCGACCCGCGCCGAATCGCGGCTGTATCGGAGCTGGGGCGTCGACGTGATCAGCATGACCGCGATGCAGGAGGCGCGGCTCGCGCGCGAGGCCGAGCTTTGCTACGCGGTGCTGGTGCTGGTGACCGACTATGATTGCTGGCATGCGAGCGTCGCGGCGGTCGATATCGGTGAAATTCTGCGTGTCATGCGGCTCAACGTCGACCTGGCGCAGCAGGCGGTGGCGACCCTGGCGAACACGCTGGGTGGCCGGACGCGGAGTTGCCGATGCGGCGCGTCGCTCAAGGACGCGATCATCACCGATCGGGCGGCGATTCCGGCGGAGGTCGCGGAGCGGCTCAAGCCGATAATCGGCAAATATCTCAAGGCGTAGCGCGCGCGGAACGGCGGGGCGCCCACTCGTCCGCAATGACTATTCGGAAGCGTGGCAAATCGGCTGACTGAATGACTATTTGGCGCACACGCAAAGAATTGAGAATACAATAGATATGAGTATTGTCGCGGTAGGCACTATCGGTTACGACACGGTCGAGACGGCGCATGGCAAGGTCGTCGGCGCGCTGGGCGGATCGGCCAGCTACTTCGCACTGGCGGCGCGTTTTTTCGCCCCGGTGAGTATCGTCGCGGCGGTGGGCCGCGATTTTCGCGAGGAGGATCGCCGGCTCTTCTCGGACCGCGGAATCGATATTCGCGGGATGGTGCAGCGCGATGGCGAGACCTTCCGCTGGCACGGGCGCTATCACGAGGACCTGAACGTGCGCGACACGATCAGCCTCGAACTCAACGTCTTCGCCGACTTCATGCCCGAGCTGCTGCCCGACCAGCGCCGCGCCGACTATGTATTCCTCGCGAATATCTCACCGGAGCTTCAGGCGCACGTGCTGGCGCAGGTGGCGAGCCCCAAAATCGTCGCCGCCGACACGATGAACCATTGGATTGAAAACGATCGCGCGGCGCTCATGCGGTTGCTCCCGCGCATCAACATACTGACGCTGAACGACGAAGAAGCGCGGATGCTCTCGGGCGAACATAACCTGCTCAAGGCCGGGCGCGCGATTCTGAAGATGGGTCCGGGAACGGTACTGGTCAAGCGCGGCGAATATGGCGTGCTGCAATTCAGCAAGGACGCGCTGTTCGCGGTGCCGGCCTATCCGCTCGAAGTAGTGGTCGATCCGACCGGCGCGGGCGATACCTTCGCCGGCGCCTTCATGGGCTATCTCGCGCGCAAGGGCGGGACGAGCGAAGCGATCCTGCGCGCCGGCGTGGTCTACGGATGCGTGCTCGGATCGTTCGTGGTCGAGCAGTTTTCGGTGGGCGGGGTCGCGGGTCTGGCGTGGGACACGATCGAGAGCCGCTACCGGGCGTTTCTCGAGCTAACGGATTCGCATCATCCGCGATGGACTACTCAATAAATAGACTACTCAATAATATGAAACTCTCAGTAGACCGATATCTCAGTAACCGGATTCGCCAATAGATGGACCTATCAATAGTTGTTCCGGTCTTTAATGAGCGGGACAGCCTGGCGCCGCTCCACCAGGAGCTGGACCGCGTGCTCGGCGCACTCGGACGATCGTATGAAATTCTCTTTATAGACGATGGCAGCGGCGACGGCAGCGACGTTGTGCTGCGCGAAATCAAGTCTCGCGATGCGCACGTACGCGTAATTCGGCTCGCACGCAATTCGGGTCAAACCGCCGCTCTGGCCTGCGGCTTTCAGCGATCGACGGGCGCGGTGATCGTTGCGATCGACGCCGACGGCGAGAACGACCCGGCCGATATTCCGCGGCTGCTCGCGCGGCTCGACGAGGGCTTCGACCTGGTGAGCGGATGGCGCGCGGATCGCTGGCGCGCGTCGGCGATCACGCGGCGGATGCCTTCGTTAGCGGCCAACGCGCTCATCTCGCGCATTACGGGCGTTGCGCTGCATGACTACGGATGCACACTTAAAGCGTATCGTGGCGAGCTGGCGCGACGACTGATGCTCTATGGCGAAATGCATCGATTTGTTCCCGCGATCGCCGCCGAGCAGGGCGCGCGGATCTCCGAGGTCCCAGTAAATTTCCGGCCGCGCCGCACCGGCCATTCCAAGTACGGGCCGGGGCGGATCGTGCGCACGGTACTCGATCTGCTGACGGTGCGATTTCTGTCGGGCTATTCGACGCGGCCGATCCAGGCCTTCGGCGCGATCGGAGTTTTGCTCGGCGGACTCGGTGCGCTATGGACCACGGTATTGGTATTTGAAAAGGTTATACTCGGGCATCCGCTGGGCAATCGGCCCGCCCTGCTGCTGGCAGTGTTGCTGGTGGTGGTCGGCGTGCAGTTTGTCAGCCTGGGACTAATCGGCGAGATGATTGCGCGTACCTACCATGAATCCCAGAACAAGCCGATCTACGTAATCAAAGAGGAGGTCTAGCCGCCCGATGAATATCACGGTGGTGGGCTCGGGCTACGTCGGCCTGGTCAGTGGCACCTGCTACGCCGAGAGCGGCAACGAAGTGATCTGCGTGGATATCGATCGCGCGCGCATCGAGCGGCTTGCGGCCGGCCATATACCGCTATACGAGCCGGGCCTCGAGGAGCTGGTGCGCCGCAACGTCAAGGAGCAGCGGCTGAGCTTTACCACCGACCTGGCGGCCGCGGTCCAGCAATCGATGGTCACGTTCATCGCGGTGGGCACGCCGATGAGCGCGAGCGGGGCGGCCGACTTGAGCGGTGTGCTGAAGGCGGCGGAAGAGATCGCGCGCGCGGCGATCGGCTACCATATAATCGTGATCAAGAGCACAGTGCCGGTCGGCACCAACGACAAGGTGCGCGAGATCGTCGCGCGTGCGGCCGACCATCGCATCGACATCTGCTCGGTGCCGGAGTTCCTCAAGGAGGGATCGGCGATCGAGGATTTCATGCGCCCGGACCGCGTGGTGATCGGCAGCACCAGCGAGCAGGCGACGGCGATTCTGCGCGAGATTCATTCACCCTTCATGCGCACCGACAATCCGATCCTGGTAATGCATCCGCGGTCATCCGAGCTGACCAAGTACGCCTCCAATGCGATGCTCGCGATCCGGATATCGTTCATCAACCAGATGGCCAATCTGTGCGAAGCGGTCGGCGCCGAGATCAATGACGTGCGCCGCGGCATGGGTACGGACCGGCGCATCGGATCGCAGTTTCTGTTTCCGGGCGTGGGCTATGGCGGATCGTGTTTTCCCAAGGACGTGCAGGCGCTGATTCATAGCGCGGGGCAGCACGAACTGGATTTTTCGATTCTCAAGGCGACCGACGCGGTTAACGGCGAACAGAAGCGGATGCTGGCCGACCGCGTGCGTATGCACTTTGGCGACGATCTGAGCGGCCGTACCTTTGCCGTCTGGGGGCTGGCCTTTAAGCCGCGCACCGACGATATGCGCGAAGCGCCGTCGCTGGCGGTGATCGAGGAGTTGTTGCGCCGCGGGGCGCGGATTCGCGCGCACGATCCCGAGGCGCTGGCCAACGCGCGCAGCCTGTTCGGCGATCGCATCAGCTACCATGAGAACAATTACGACGCGCTCAAGGACGCCGACGCGCTGATCATCCTGACGGAATGGAACGAGTTCCGGCATCCGAATTTCCAGCGGATTCGTACCGCACTGAAGCAGGCGGTGATTTTCGACGGGCGCAATCTTTACGATCCGTCGCTGATGAAGGCACTCGAGTTCCGCTACTACTCAATTGGACGCCGACCGGTCTGACGGCGCCCGAAGGACAAGCATCAGGCTATGCGAATTCTGGTTACCGGTGGCGCCGGCTTTATCGGCTCGCATACGGTCGACGGGCTGATCGCTGCGGACGGGCATGAAGTCGCCGTGCTCGACGATCTGTCGGCGGGCAAGCGCGATCGCCTCAATCCGCGGGCGCGCTTTCACCCGGCCGACCTGCGCGACGCGGCGGCAGTCGCAGCGATCGTCGAACGCGAGCGGCCGGAGGTTATCGTCCATCTGGCGGCGCAGATGGACGTGCGGCGATCGGTGGCCGATCCCGCGTTCGACGCGCAGATCAACCTGGTCGGCTTTCTCAACCTGATGGAGGCGGCGCGCATCCGCGGCCTCAAGCGGGTGGTCTTCTCGTCGACCGGCGGCGCGATTTACGGCGAGCAGGATACGTTTCCGGCTGACGAAGGGCATCCGTGCCGCCCGGTGAGTCCCTACGGCGTGGCGAAATTTTCAACCGAAGCGTATTTGTTTTTCTATCGTGCGCAGTACGGTATCGAATACGCCGCGATGCGTTACGCCAACGTCTACGGTCCCCGGCAGGATCCGCACGGCGAAGCCGGAGTAATTGCGATTTTCTGCGGGCGGATGCTTGCCGGACAGCCGGTGACGATCTTCGGCGACGGCGAACAGACCCGCGACTACGTCTATGTGGGCGACGTGGTGCGGGCCAACGTCGCCGCGGTCACGGCGGCCGCGGAAGGCGCGATCAATATCGGCACCGGCGTCGAGACCAGCGTCAACCGGCTCTATCGCGCGCTGGCGGCGGCCGCCGGCGTCGCGGCCGAGCCGATCTATGCGCCGGCCCGGCCGGGTGAGCAGAGCCGATCGGTGATCGCGGCGGGGCGCGCGGCGCGGGAACTCGGGTGGCATCCCGCGGTCACGCTCGAGGACGGGCTCCGGCGCACTTTCGAGTTTTTCCAGGCGCGGCGCGCGCAACCCGATTGACGCCATGCTATGATCGCGTGAATTGCCGGCGCGACGTGTGCTGAATGCGTGCGCGCCGGCGCATCCGTCCGTCCGGTGCTCCGCGGCGACGGCAAGGAAGTCGCCGCAGGCGCGCAAGCTATAAATGATCCCACGCGAACTGATCCGGAATTTCTCCATAATCGCGCATATCGATCACGGCAAGTCGACGCTGGCCGACCGCCTGCTCGAGCATACCGGCGCGCTCAGCAAGCGCGAGTTGAAGGAGCAATTCCTCGATTCGATGGACCTCGAGCGCGAGCGCGGCATCACGATCAAGGCGCGATCGGTGCGGATCAACTATACGGCCAAAGACGGCCGCACCTATGTGCTCAATCTGATCGACACGCCCGGCCACGTCGATTTCGCCTACGAAGTTTCGCGCAGTCTGGCGGCCTGCGAGGGCGCGCTGCTGGTGGTCGACGCGAGCCAGGGGGTCGAGGCGCAGACTTTGGCCAACGTCTACATGGCGCTGGACCACGGACTGGAAATCGTTCCGGTGATCAACAAGATCGATCTGCCGGGCGCCGACGTCGAGCGCACGCGCGAGGAGATCGAACGGATTATCGGGCTCGACGCCAGCGGCGCGATTCTGACCAGCGCGAAAGAGGGTATCGGGATCGGCGAGGTGCTTGAGGCGCTGGTCGAGCTGGTGCCGCCGCCGCCGGCGGGCGAGGGCAAGCCGCCGCGCGCGCTGATTTTTGACAGTTGGTACGACACTTACGAGGGCGTGATCGGATTGGTGCGCGTGTTCGACGGCGAATTGCGCCGGGGCATGAAGGTGCGCCTGATGGGTACCGGCAAGCCGGGCGAAGTGCTGCGGCTGGGCTACTTCACCCCGCACGAGGTCCCGACTGAAGCGATCACGGCGGGCGAGGTCGGCTTCGTGGTCGCGGGGATCAAAACGGTGGCCGACATGCGGGTCGGCGATACGCTGACCGACGCCGATAATCCGGCCGCCGAGATGCTCGCGGGCTTCAAGGAGCTCAAGCCGATGGTCTTCGCGGGGCTGTATCCGACTGAGGCCAACCAGTACGGCGAGCTGCGCGAGGCGATCGAGAAGCTGCGCCTCAACGACGCCAGTATCGTGGTCGAACCGGAAAGCTCGCAGGCGCTGGGCTTCGGCTTCCGCGCGGGCTTCCTGGGTCTGCTGCACATGGAGATTGCGCAGGAGCGGCTCGAGCGCGAATTTGGCCTCGACCTGATCGTCACCGCACCGACCGTCGCCTACCAGGTGCGGACCACCGCCGGCGAGACCATGATGGTCGACAATCCGGCGCGGCTGCCGGACGAGACCGCGGTCGAGGCGATCGAGGAGCCGTTCATCCTGGCGTCAATCCACGTGCCCGAGGAGTTTCTGGGCGCCGTGATGCATCTGTGCGAGGAGCGGCGCGGAGTGCGGCGCGACTTGCGTTTTTCGGGCCATCAGCGGGCGATTTTGCAATACGAAATGCCGCTGGGCGAAATCGTTTTCGATTTTTACGACCGGCTCAAGTCGGCGACCCGCGGCTACGCGTCGCTCGATTATGAGTTTCTGGACTTCCGCCGCGAGTCTCTGGTTAAATTGGACGTTCGGATTAACGGCGAGGTGGTCGACGCGCTCTCGATGATCGTGCATCGTGACCGATCCTATGAGCGCGGGCGGGCGCTATGCGAGAAGCTGCGTGAGCTGATTCCGCGCCAGATGTTCGAAGTGGCGATCCAGGCCGCGATTGGTTCCAAGGTAATCGCGCGCGAGAGTGTCAAGGCGTTGCGCAAGAACGTCACCGCGAAGTGTTACGGCGGCGATATTTCGCGCAAGCGCAAGCTGCTGGAAAAGCAAAAAGAGGGCAAGAAGCGCATGAAACAGGTCGGCCGCGTCGAGATTCCGCAGGAGGCGTTCCTGGCCCTGCTCAAGGTCGGGGAGTAAGCGCGAGCGTGGCTGAACCGGTGCGCAAGGTGAACGGCGCCCAGGCGGGCGCGATCGCTCCGCAGGCGGAAAAATCCGCCGTACGCGAGTATGCCGAAGCGTTCGTCGTCGCGCTGATGCTGGCGCTGGTGCTGCGCACCTTCGTCATCCAGGCCTACAAGATTCCGTCGGGCTCGATGGAGCCGACGCTGCTGGTCGGCGACCACATCATTGTCAACAAGCTGATCTACGGCCTGCGGCTGCCCGATTCGTTCTTCGGGCTGACCCCATTGGCCGGCGAAATCCCTTGGGGACATTACGTTTTCCAGCTCGAAGCGGTGCATCGCGGCGACGTGGTGGTGTTCGTTTTTCCGCCCGACCCGACCAAGGATTTCATCAAGCGGGTGATCGGCGTGCCCGGCGATACGGTCGAAATCAAGGACGGGATGCTCTATGTTAACGGCGCGCGGGCCGCGGATCCGCACGCGCATTTCGAGCTCTCGCCGGACCAGCGCGAGAGTTCGTCGCCGCGCGACTATTTCGGTCCGCTGACGGTGCCCGCAGGCCATTATTTCATGATGGGCGACAATCGCGACCGCAGCTACGACAGCCGCTTCTGGGGCGTGGTCGACCGCGACGAGGTCGAAGGCCGCGCGATGTTCATCTACTGGTCGTGGGACAGTGACGGATCGTCATTCTTTCCGGTGCGTTGGAGCCGGTTTTTTAAGATAATCAGGTAGCGCAGGGCCCAAGGGCCAAGAGGGGGCGTGCGGTGACCAACGAACTGGAAAACAAGATGGGCGCGATCCTCGAGCAACTGGCGGCGCGCTTCGACCTGGTGCTCGAAGCAGTGACCGGATTCGGCGGGCGCCTGGACGCGTTGCGCGGCGAGATGATGAGCCAGTTCAGCGAGGTCGGACGTCAGGTGCGCTTTCTCTCGGACCGGATCGCCGAGAACCGCGACGGAGTGGCGATCACGCGTGCCGATCTGGGCGCCGAGATGGTCCGGATTGGCGAGAACCTGGGCGCCACGCGAGTCGAATTCCGCGAGCAGATCGCCTCGATTCGCGACGACCTGCAGGCTCAGGCGATGGGCGAGGCCGAACGGACCCGCGCCAGCGTAACCACCGAACTCGAGCGCACGGCGGGCGAGATTCGCGCGCAAATCGGGCACGAAGTAGCCGCCGCCGGAGCGTCGATTCGCGGCGAATTGGCGGCCGCCCGTGAGGATCTCGGCAGTGAACTACCGGCCGCCACCGCGCAGATTCGCGCCGGCATCGCCTCGTCGGCTGAAACCGTAGTCAAAAAACTCGACAGCGAACTCAAGCAGACCAACAAGGCGCTCACTGCGCTGACCCGCAAATTCGAGCGTTTCGACGATCGCCTGACGATCCAGTCGAAGGATCAGGACCAGCGCCTGCGCAAGCTCGAGCACCGCGCGGCGCGCTAATTCGCCGCCCTTCGCGAGAATTCCAGTTATTCCCTGCTCGCTGGTCGTTCCTCGCCGGGCGATTGTTTGTTCGTTTCCGCGTTTACACCGAGAAATAAACGTGAATATAGGGTTGTAGACATACGAACGCTTGCCGTAGCGAGATATAATAGATAAAGATTGTCATAGCTAATCAGATCTTGCTAGGACAATTTTAGAGTGGACGACGACCAAATAGAATCGCTAATCGAGTACGCCAAGCATCGCTTTCTCGGCTATTTTCGCCGAATGATCGTGGGCGAGCCGTCGTACATCTACCGATGCATTTGCGGGTATATCGAAGCAGCCCCCGTGCATGGCGGACCTTCGCGGACACTTAGCTCGAGTTTCAGCCCGCAGCCCGACGCCCGTCGGCAGGCGGCGCATCTGCACCTGGAACGCGCCCACGAGCTGAATTAGGCCGGCTGGGTCCGCGCCTCATGCGATGACGCTACCGTGCCGGCCGAGCGATCGTCCGTCCACGTGGACGATGCCCTGCGCGCCGATCACTTGGGCTCGAACGACGGCCCCGACCATTGCGCGGACCCCGCGTACGGGCTCGAGGCGCCACCGCCGAGCAGATTGCCCCCGGCCATCAGGCCGCCGTCGACCACCATCGCGGTGCCGGTGACCCATTGCGAATCGTCGCTCGCCAGATAGAGCGCCATCCCAGCGATATCGTCACCCGTGCCGGCGCGCGGAATCGGCTGAATGGTGTCGAAGATCTGCTGCACGACCGGCTCGCCACCGGGGATTAGCTTCTGCACGAGCGGCGTGTTGATACCGCCCGGGCAGATGCAGTTGACGCGGATTCGGTCTGGACCCAGGTCGATCGCGGCGCATTTCGTAAGATGGATCACGCCGGCCTTGGCGACGCTGTAGACGATCGGACCGGCGCCGCCGCGCAAGCCGGCGACCGATGCGGTCGAAATGATCGAGCCGCCGCCCGCACGGCGCATCGCGGGAATCGCATGCTTGATGCCGAAGAAGACCGAGCGCAGCAGGACCGCGATAGTGCGGTCCCAGTTCTCGGCGCTGGTCTGCTCGAGCGCGCCGAGCGCGCCGGCCAGGCCGGCGTTATTGAACATCACGTCGAGGCGGCCGAATTCCTTAATCGCGCGATCGATCGCGGCCTCGATTGCGGCCTCGGCCGCCACGTCGGTCTGCTGAAAGACGGCGTGGCCGCCGTTCTCGCGGCATTCGCGCACCGCAGCTTCGCCGCCCTCGGCGTTGAGGTCGGCGACTACGATACTGGCGCCTTCGCCGGCGAAGCGGGCGGCGGTCGCCCGGCCCATCCCGCTGGCCGCACCGGTGATCACTGCTACTTTGCCATTGAGTCTGCCCATAACGTTCGGACCTCGACGATATTTATATCGTTCATGCGCACGGCCAGGGCCGGGCGCATAGCGACGTGGCTGATCGGTGCGAGTATGTTGCCCGATCGGATGTGACGGCGCTATCGGAACCCGCGTTGACTCCGGCTGCGTCAAAACGTTCGAGCCGGGTGTATAATCGGCATGGCCATGGTGGCGGAGAAACCAGACAGCAAACGTGACGATGCGGCGGCGACGACCACGCCCGGCACGCCGGCGCATAACGAAGCCGCCGGGCGCGCCGCGGCGGCGGTGCGGAACGACGATGCGGGCGCGACGGGCGCCAGCGAAGTCGGACCGCGCTACGATTCGCTGGTGTCGTATCCCAAGGGCGCGACGGACGCGTTGCCGGGCGCGGCGGCGGATGCTGGCGTAACATCGGATGCGGCGGCGCGGGGTCAACGGCCCAGGCTCGAGCTCGAAGCCGACGAACCCGCCGAAGCGATCGACGACGAACTGGCGCGCCGGCTCGAGGGCGTTGCGACTGAGCCGGGCGTCTACCTGCTGCGCGATCGCAACGGCAAGGTGCTCTACGTCGGCAAGGCCAAGTCGCTGCGGCCGCGCGTGCGATCGTATTTTCGCGACGGCGGCGACGGGCGCTTCCAGGTGCGCTTCCTGATGCGGCGGGTGCGCGACTTCGAGACGATCGTCACGCGCAGCGAGAAAGAGGCGCTGATCCTCGAAAACAACCTGATCAAGCAGTACAAACCGCGCTACAATATCCGCCTCAAAGACGATAAATCCTACTTGAGCGCCAAAGTCACCAATCACGCGTGGCCGCGCATCACGGTCACCCGCCGGATCGTCAAAGACGGCGGCCGCTACTTCGGCCCGTTCGGTTCGGCCGACGGCCTGCGCGAGACGATCGACGTGATCCGCAAGGTCTTTCCGCTGCGCACCTGCTCGGACGCGGTCTTCCGCAATCGATCGCGCCCGTGCATCGAGTACCAGATCAAGCGCTGCCTGGGGCCGTGCTGCCTGCCGGTCGATCGCGCCGAGTACGATCGCGCGCTGCACGCCGCCGAGCTGCTGCTCGAAGGCAAAAACCTGGAGCTGCTGCGCGACCTGCGCGAGCGGATGAAGGCGCACGCCGAGCTGCTCGAATTCGAGGAGGCGGCGCGGATGCGCGACCGGGTGCGCGCGCTCGAGAAGACCGTCGAGCGGCAGACCGTGCTGCATCATTGGGGCGGCGACCAGGACGTCTTCGGGCTCTATCGCGAGGGCGGGTTTATCGAGGCGATCGTGCTGATGGTGCGCAACGGCAAGCTCACCAGCACGCGCGGATGGAGCTTTGGGGATCTCGAATTTCCGGTCGAGGAGATCCTCGGCGACCTGCTGACGCAATACTACGCGGGTGCGCATTTCCTGCCCGATGAGGTGATTCTGCCGATCGCGCTGGAAGACGCGGAGGTGCGCGCCGAGCTGCTGACCGAGCGGCGCGGGCGCAAGGTCGAGGTGATCGTGCCGCAGCGCGGCGACAAACTGCGCCTGCTCGAGATGGCGATGGACAACGCGCGGCAGAGCTTCAGCGCGCGGCGCGACAACGAGAACACGCGCGAGAAGATGCTCGCCGAGCTGCGCGCCAAGCTCCATCTGCGCAACACCCCCAAGCGCATCGAATGCTACGACATCTCAAATCTGCAAGGCTCGATGGTGGTCGGGTCGCAAGCGACCTTCGACGAGGGCGAGCCGCAAAAGGCGCTCTATCGCCGCTACCGGATCCGCTCGGTCGACGGGCAGGACGACTTTGCCAGCCTCTACGAAATCCTGAGCCGGCGGCTCAAGCGCGCGCGCGAGGAAAACGAATATCCCGACCTGTGGGTAATCGATGGCGGCAAGGGCCAGCTCAACGTGGCGATCCAGGTGCTCAAGGAATTCGCGCTGAGCGAGCAAATCGAAGTGATTTCGCTGGCCAAGCAGCACGTGCTGAACGCCGGGCGCGAGGGGGCGGTGGTCAAGTCGGAGGAGCGCGTGTTCGTGCCGCGGCGCAAGGATCCGATCGTGCTGCCGCGCAATTCGACCGCGCTGTTCCTGCTCGTGCGGATTCGCGACGAGGCCCATCGCTTCGCGATTACCTACAATCGCGAGCTGCGCCGGCGCGCGCGGCTGCGATCGGTGCTCGACGATATCGAAGGCGTCGGTCCGGTGCGGCGGCGGGCGCTGCTGCGGACTTTCGGCAGCCTGCGGCGGATTCGCGAGGCCTCGCTGGAAGAGCTGACGGCGCTCAAGGGCGTGAACCTGGAACTCGCGGCGGCCATCCGGCGGCATCTCGATCTGATGGCCGGGCTGCTCGATCAGGAAGAGCGCGTCGAGCGCGAGGAAGATCGGGTCGCGGCGGAATATCTCGATGCAGGTAACGGCCAGTTGCAATTGCTGGCGCACAAACCCGACGCGCGGGCCGCCGCGGAGGCGCCCGTACCGGACGGGGATTCCCCACCTTGATCGAAGTTGCCGGCTAGGGAACCTCTGCACAAATTAGGTTGTCATTCTGAGCGCAGCAAAGAATCCCGGATCCGGGACCCATGCGCTGCGCTCAGGGTGACCGCAGAGCCTTGTGCCGAGGTTCCCTAGGCCTTGGCGCTGGGGCGGCTCGAAACCGCGGTGTGCCAGCGCTTGAGGTGCCTGGCCTCGTCGGGCATCTTGACCCCGGCGAGGTTCTGGCCGAGATCGATCGCGGCCAGCGCCGTGATATCCGCGATCGTAAACCGATCGCCGGCGACAAATTCACGCTGCGCCAGAATCGAGTCGAGCCATTCCATGCGCTTGAGCCCATGCTCCTTGCGCATCGCGCCAAACTCGGGAATTTGCGTGACCCGATCCTTGAACAGCGGATGCGTGTGCTGGAGGACGTTCGCGACCGGACCCAGTAATTCGAGCTCCATGCGCCGATTCCACATCTCGACGAAGGCACAATCGCGCGGCCCAACGCCCATCAGGGGCGGCTCGGGATAGCTCATTTCGAAGTAGCGGCAGATGGCGACCGATTCGGCGAGATAGGTGCCGTCGTCGAATTCGAGGACCGGCAGCCCGCCCAGCGGATTTTTCTCGATAAACCAGGCCTCGCGGTTCTTGCCCGCAAAGATGTCGACCTGCTCGAAGACCATCGCGAGCGATTTTTCGGCAAGAAAGATGCGCACGCGGCGCGGATTCGGGGCGAGGTGAAAATCGTAAAGTTTCATAGCCGCAAGGATACGGCGGCGGCGCCAGTCGAACAAGGAATGCACGCGAGGGGGAATCTCATCGCAAGAAGCTGCGTAGCGGAGTCGCAGCGCGGAAGCCGGGCGCGCAAATCGTGGCTGAACGCGGGGTTGGAACATCGCGGACGCTCGATTATAGGGAGAGCACGTCTTACGGGTTCGCGCGCGAGGTTTCGCTATCGCAGCCGCGACGCCATTGGCCGCCGATCCGGCATCCCAACCGCATCCCGAGGCGGTCTGGCCGGAGCGCCGCGCCGCGATCGACGCGATCGCGAGGATTCCGCCGCTCTACCTGACGACGATCGCGGTAGTCGCCGGCGACGCGCTCGGCAGTGCGGGATGCGCCGTGTCGATCTGGATCGCGATGGCGCTCGCGATCGGCGCGGCGATCGCCTTCATGCGGGTGCGGGTCGCGATGGGTCTCGGCGCGGCGCTGCTCGCGATCGCGGCGGCGGCGACAATTCCGGCGCACCAGTTGCTTAATCCACCGGACGGGCCAGAGAGCCTCGCGCGCTATGCCGACGATGCGGTGGTCACGGTCGTGGGCTGGATTGTCCGCGAACCGGAAAATCCGGGCGGCGACCGTACCTACCTTTACCTTGGCGCCGAGCGGGCGGGCAGCGACCCGGCGCATCTGACGCCGGCGGCGGGAATCGTGCGCGTGACGGTCCGCGGTGAGGCCGGCTACCGCGTCGGCGACGAAGTTCGCGTGACCGCGCGCATGCGCTTTCCGCGCAATGACGGCAACCCCGGCGAATTCGACTATCGCGCGTGGATGCTGCGCCGGCGAATCGTCGCGACCATGTTTATCGAGCCGCCGCGTCATAAGGCGCCGGCGGCGATCGCGACCGTCGGCTATCGCGCGGTCTTTCCCGCCTCGCAGATCGAGGCCGTGCGCGAGCATATCGGCGCGTTTATCGACGCGAACCTCGGCTACCCCGAGAGCGCCGAGATGCGCGCGATCATCATCGGCGATCGCGGCGGTATCGACGAGGCGCTGCGCCAGCGCTTCGCGCTCACCGGCATGGCGCATCTGCTGGTGATCTCGGGGCTGCATCTGGGGATCGCGGCGGCGGCGGCATTTTTCATAGTGCGGCTGGTGATGGGACTTTTCCCCACGCTGATGGCGCGCGGCTACGCGAACAAAGTCGCGGCGGGAGCGGCGGCGATCGCGGCGATGGCCTATGCGTTGATCGCGGGCGATCACGTCTCGACGATGCGCGCGCTGGCGATGGTGATCGCCTACGCGATTGCGATCGTGATCGATCGATCGCGCGAGCTGATGTCGAGCATCGCATTAGCGGCGCTGGTTATCTGTTTCGCGATGCCGGGATCGACCGCCGATATCGGCTTCCAGCTTTCGTTCGTCTCGGTGATAGCGATTTTGCTCGGGATGCGCCGGTTCGCGGCGTGGTGGCGGGTCCGCTTCGCCCATCCGCTGGCGCCGGTGGCGGCGCGATCGTGGGCGGGACGGATTGCGGAAGTGGTCGCCGGCTACGTCGCACTATCGTTCTGGGCGCTGGTCGGCACGGCGCCGCTGACCGCGTTCCATTTCAACCAGTTCTCGATCGTCGGGATCGTCGCCAACGTGATCGTCGTGCCGATCATGGGTTTTGGCGCGGTGATCTTCGGGCTCGCGGCGGCGGCGCTGAGCTTTGTCTGGATGGACGGGGCGCGCGCGGTGCTCGGACTGGCGGGCGGATGCACCGCGGCGGGTACGCGGCTCGCGGGATGGTTTCTCGGCTGGCCGCTGGCGTGGACGCGCATCTTCACGCCGACGATGGTTGAGATTGCGCTGGCCTACGGATTAATCGCGCTGTGGATCACGCGTCCGCCGGCCGACGCGGAGTTTCAATCGCTCATGGCAGGCGCCGGGCGCGAGCGGGCGCGGATCGGCGAGATCGCGCGGGCGCGGCGCTGGCGACGGCGCGCGGCGGGGACAATCGCAATCGCGATCGCGATCGATGCGGGCTACTGGACGCACCAGCGTTTCTTCAATCCCGATCTGCGAGTGACGTTTCTCGCGGTCGGGCAGGGCGACGGCGCGGTAGTGCGCTTTCCCGGATCGCGGGTGATGGTAATCGACGGCGGCGGCGCGTTCGGCGGGACGTTCGATCCGGGCGAGCGGATCGTCGCGCCCTATCTGTGGGCGCAGAAAATCATGCACGTCGATTACGTCGCCCTGAGCCATCCGGACCGCGACCATTTCGGCGGCCTGACATTTATCGTCGAGAATTTTTCGCCGGCGGAATTCTGGAGCGGCGGAGCCGCAAGCGACGATTATTCTTACGCGCGGTTGCTCGACGCGGTCGCGCGGGTAGATGCGCGCGACGTGCTCTGCAATGCGGCGACGCCGGCGCGGACGATCGGCGGCGTCGAGGTGCGCTGTCTGTGGCCGGCGGCCAAGCCGCATGAGGCAAAAGATAACAATTCGTCGACGGTGATCCGGCTCAGCTATGGCGGCCTGGCGATTCTGTTTGCCGGCGACCTCGAGGCGCGCGGCGAGCGCGAGCTGATCGCCACGGGGGCGGACCTGCGCGCGGCGATCCTCAAGGCGCCGCATCACGGAAGCGCGACCTCGTCGAGCGCGGCGCTGATCGCGGCGGTGCATCCGGCGGCGGCGGTGATTTCGCTCGGCTGGCATAATCAGTTCCACTTTCCGGCCGCGGCGGTGATCGACCGCTACCAGGCTGCGAGCGTGGCCGTGTTACGCACGGATCAACTCGGCGCAATCACCGTCGACGTCACCGGCGACGGGCTCGCGATGCGCAGCTTGCGCGGCGGGCGAATCGCAATGCCGCCGGATGGGGCAGCCAGTGCGCTTCATTGAGAGTGTAGGCGCGGCGGAGCACGGTTGACGGTCTGCCCCGGCCTGTGGGAAACTCGGCGGCTCATAGGCGCGTGCGGATCGCGGCTGGAAGCCAGACGCGAGGAATATGTGCTCTCGGTTACGTGCCGGAGGAAGTCAATGCCCGATAAATCCAAGGAACAGACCAACGAACAGCCGGGACCTCGCCCGATCCTGCCGATATTCGAGTTGCAGCCGACGCCCCATCTGGTGGGCAGCAAATGCCCGTCGTGCGGCGCGGTCTATCTCGATCTGAAACGGCTGGCGTGCTCGAAATGCGGCGGCACGGGACCATTTTTGCAGATTCCGCTCTCGACCAAGGGCAACGTGTGGGTCTTTTCGGTGATTCATCAGTCGTTCCCCGGAATCAAGACACCGTACATCACGGCGATCGTCGATCTGCCGGAAGGTGTCAGCGTGAAATCGACGCTGGTCGACGTCGATCCGGAGGAGTTGCAGAAAAATCCCAAGATGGCGTTCGGCATGGCGGTCGAGTTGGTGGCCAACGTGGTCGCCAAGGATCGCCAGGGCAACGACGTGGTGGCGTTTCAGTTCCGGCCCAGCGCCTGATCGAAAGCTAAAGTATCGGATTAAGTATTGCGAGGCATAAAGCTTTGCGGAGCAAAGTTCAAAGTTAACCTGCGGATGGCGCGCGGAGCTTCGCCAAACGGCCCCAAGCCCAGACCCGAGGAGGATTCGAGATGCGCAACGTTTACGTATTAGGCACGGGCATGATCAAGTTCGGCCGCTATCCGACCAAGTCGGTCCCCGAGTTGGGCGCCGAGGCGGCGCTCGAAGCGATCAAGGATGCGGGCGTCAGTATCCAGGATGTCGAACTGTTCGCGAGTGGCAATCTGTTCATGGCCAACGCGATGATCGGCCAGAAGATCCTGCAGCAAATCGGCCAGACCGGGATTCCGGTGGTCAACGTCTCAAACGCCTGCGCGACCGGATCGACCGCGTTCCGCGAAGCCTTCATGGCCGTCGCGTCGGGGATGTACGACGTGACGATGGCGGTGGGCGTCGAGCAGATGGGCAAGCAGGGGCTGCTCGGTGGCGGCGGTGGCGGCAGCGATCCGGCGTACTCGACCGAAGGACGGCTGGGATCGGGCCTGATGCCGGCGGTGTTCGGCCAGGCCGGCCTCGAGCATATGCGCAAGTACGGCACCACGCTCGAGCATTTCGGCAAAATTTCGGTGAAGTCGCACAAACATGCGACGCGCAATCCGTATTCGCAGTATCGCAATGAAGTGACGCTCGAAGACGTGCTCAACGCGCGCATGGTCGCGTTTCCGAACACGCTCTATATGTGCTGCCCGACCGGCGACGGCGCGGCGGCGGCGATCCTGGTCTCCGAAGACAAGCTCAAGCAATTCGCGGCCGGGCGCAAGCGCGCGCGGGTGGCGGCGTCGATCCTGACCTCAGATCCCTACACCGATCGCGATCTCACGCTGCCCGACGTCAGCACGCTGACCCGGCGCGCGGCGAAGAAGGCCTACGAGACGGCCGGGATCGGACCGCAGGACGTCTCACTGACGGAGTTGCACGACTGCTTCGCCACGGCGGAGCTGGTGCATTACGAGAATCTCGGCCTGTGCGGCGACGGCGAGGCCGGCAAGTTTATCGACGAGGGCGGCGGAATGCATCCCGATTTGGGCGGCAAGGCGCCGGTCAACGTATCGGGCGGACTGCTCTCCAAGGGCCATCCGCTGGGCGCCACCGGAGTGGCAAATATCTGCGAAGTCGTATGGCATCTGACCCAGGACGACCGCGCCAAGCAGCGCCTGGTGCCGAATGCGAAGGTTGGCATGGCGCATGTGATCGGGCTGGGCTCCGCCTGCACGATCCATCTGCTGACGGTCTAGGGGCTGCGCTGCGCAACGAAAGTCCCTATAATGACGGTTGCGAAGGGGCCGCTCGCGGGCGGCCCCTTTTGCTTGCTTGACGCGCGGATCACGATGGCGCGCGCGCCGACGATTGGCGGGCGGATGGCGACTCGCGAAGGGACGGAATTAGCTTGGCTCTGACGCGGCTTAGAGGATTTCAGGATCAAATCGGCGCCGACGCGCGGGCGGTCGCCCTGGTCGAGGAGTGCGCGCGGACGGTGGCCGAGCGCTATGCAATCAACGAGATCCGGATCCCGTTGCTTGAGCGTATCGAGCTTTACGAACGATCGAGCGGCGAAACTTCAGACGTGGTGCAAAAGCAGCTTTACCGCGTTCCGAGGTCGCCCGAGAGCCAGGGCGCCGGTGACCAGGTCCTTCGGCCCGAGGGCACACCGGGAGTAATTAGAGCCTACATTGAGGCAGGACTTGACCGAAGCGATCCGGAGCAACGCTTCTTCTATAGCGGGCCGATGTTTCGTTACGAGCGGCCGCAGAAGGGGCGCTTTCGCCAGTTCAACCAGTTCGGCGTCGAGATTTTCGGACGGGCCGACGCGGCGTGCGACGCCGAGCTGATGATCATGGTCGACGAATTCCGGCGCGCGCTCGGACTCGAGGTCGAGTTCGAGATCAACTCGCTGGGCGACGGCAATTGCCGGCCGGCGTTTCGCGCGGCACTGCTCGAATGGGGCCGCGCGCATCTCGATGAGCTGTGCGAGGATTGCCATCAGCGGCTCGAACGCAATCCGCTGCGCCTGCTGGATTGCAAGAACGACGCAAAGCTCGCCGCCGGCGCGCCGCGCAGTTCGGACTATCTGTGCGATCCGTGCCGCAAGCATTTCGCCACGGTGGAAGAATTGCTGACGCAGGCGGGTGTGCCGTACGTGGTCAATCCGCGCCTGGTGCGCGGACTGGATTACTACACGCGGACGACTTTCGAGGCGGTCTCGAAAGCGGTCGGCGCGCAGAGCGCGGTGGTCGCCGGCGGGCGTTATGACGGGCTGATCGAGGCGCTGGGCGGCGCGGCGGTGGCCGGCACGGGCTTCGCGATCGGGGTCGAACGGATCGCGATCGCGCTCGACGCGAGCCGCGTGCGAAGCAAGAGCGCGCCCGACGTGGCGCTGATCGCGATGGGCGAGGCGGCGGCAATCCGGGCGATGGCGCTGGCGCAGACGATTCGCGCGGCGCGTCTGCGGGTCGAGATGCTCTCGCCCGAGCGCGGGCTCAAGGCGTTGCTCAGGCGGGCGGACAAGATCGGCGCGCACTACGCATTGATCATGGGTGAAAACGAACTGGCGCGCGGCGTGGTCCAGATGCGCGACTTGAGCGCGAGCACGCAGCGCGAGGTGGCGATCGACGCGGTCGCGGCCGAATTGGCGGCGGCCGCCGCCGCGCCGCGCGGATGAGTGTTTCGTAGCGCGGCCCGCGCAGGTATTCTTGCAGGCTTGGATCCCGATGCCGGAAAACAATAACGCATTCTCGCCGATGCCGCCGTGGCCGCGGACCAATTACTGCGGTGCGCTGCGCGCCGCCGACGCCGGCCGCGAAGTCGCGCTGTGGGGCTGGGTGGCGACGCGCCGCGACCACGGCGGACTGATCTTTATCGACCTGCGCGACCGCGAAGGAATCGTGCAGCTGGTCTTCAACCCGGCGCATAATCCGGCGGCCCACGCGGTCGCCGAAGGCGTGCGCGGCGAGTATTATCTGGCGATCAAGGGCGCCGCGGTGCGCCGCTCGGCGGCGACGATCAACGCCGAATTACCGACCGGCGAAATCGAGATCATGGCGTCGGCGGCAGAGGTGCTCAACACCTCGCTAGCGCCGCCGTTCCCGCTGGCGGGGCCCGACAGCGCCGCCGAAGAGATCCGCCTCAAGTACCGCTATCTCGATCTGCGGCGCGCCGAGATGCAGAGTAATTTGCGCCGACGCCATCAGGCGTTGCGCGGCGCGCGCGCCTATCTCGATGAGCACGGCTTCATCGAAATCGAAACGCCCATCCTGTTTCGCGCCACGCCCGAAGGGGCGCGCGACTACCTGGTGCCGAGCCGGGTGAATCCGGGGCGCTTCTACGCGCTGCCGCAATCGCCGCAACTGCTCAAGCAGATCCTGATGGTGGCCGGCTTCGACCGCTACTACCAGATCGCGCGCTGCTTTCGCGACGAGGACCTGCGCGCCAATCGCCAGCCCGAGTTCAGCCAGATCGATATCGAGATGACCGGACCACGCCTCGAGGATATCCATCGGATGGCCGAGGGGATGATGGCGTCGATTTACCAATACGGCGCGGGGATCACGATCGAGCGGCCGTTCGCGCAGATGCCGTACGACGAGGCGATGGAGCGTTTCGGTTCGGACAAGCCCGACCTGCGCTGCGCCCTCGAGCTCAAGAATCTGACGGCGGCCTTCGCCGGCACGTCGTTCAAGGTCTTCGCCGAGGCGATCGCGCGCGGCGAGTCGATCTACGCAATCGCGCTTAAGGGCGAGCATCAGCTTTCACGGCGCGAGCTGGACGAGATGGCCGAGACGCTGCGCTCGCGCCAGGGGATGGGCCTGGCGTGGGCGAAGGTCGCGGCCGACGGATGGCAGGGGCCGATCGCCAAATTCGTCAGCGCCAAAGAGCGCGCGCGGGTCGCCGACGTGGCCGGGCTCGTGCCCGGAGCAACCCTCCTGATGCTGGCCGGGCCGCGCGGCAAGGTGCGCCCGCTGCTCGGCGATCTGCGGCTTGCGCTCGCGGCCAAATTCAAGCTGCTCGATGCGGCGGCGCTCAAGTTCCTGTGGGTGGTCGACTTTCCGCTGTTCGATTACAGCGAGGAGGAAAAGCGCCTGGTCTCCGTCAACCATCCGTTCACCGCGCCGCGTCCGGAGGATTTGCCGCTGCTCGAGGCGGGCCCGCAGCGCGCGCTCGAAGCGCATGCGCTGGCTTACGACATGGTGCTCAACGGACAGGAGATGGGTGGAGGATCGATTCGTATTCATAATGCGGAACTTCAGCTCAAGGTGTTCGAACTGCTCGGTATCCCGCGCGCCGAGGCGGCCGCCAAGTTTGGCTTTCTGCTCGACGCGCTGGCCTACGGGGCGCCGCCGCACGGCGGTATCGCGTTCGGCGTGGACCGGATCGCGATGATGCTGTGCGGCACCGACTCGCTGCGCGACGTGATGGCCTTTCCGAAGACCCAGCGGGCGGTCGATCCGATGAGCGGGGCGCCGTCGGAAGTCGACGCGCGCCAGCTGCGCGAGCTGTCGATCCGGGTGGCGCAGTGAAGCGTTGCGCGCGCCTGGTAGCGGTCGCCCTGGCGGCTTGCGCGCTGGCGGCGGGCTGCAACCGGAATTTCGATCAGCAGTTCGAGGACCAGATCAACGACACCGTGCACAGCCTGCCGATAATCGGCGACCAATCCGGCCTCAACGTGCATGCCGTGCGATCGATCAAGCAAGTGATCATCCACAAGATTGCCGTGATGCCGCTGGTCGATGCGCCCGATCAGATCGACAAGGAGCTGCCGCCGGGCGCGTCCGATTCGGTCTCGGCGAGCCTGTACGCCCAGGCCGCGGTGGTCGGCGGATGGGAAGTGGTGCCGCAGGACGATGTCGGCGACGCGCTGCAGAAGCTGCCGCCGACGACGCTCGCCAACATGGATCAGAACGCGCTGGCGCTGGGCCGGCAGGTCAACGCCGACGGCGTGCTGTATGGCGCGGTCAACAAATATCGCGAGCGCGTGGGCTTCGACTATTCCGCGCAGACGCCGGCCGCCGTGGCGTTCAGCCTGTACTTCGTCGACGAGCACTCCGGGCAGATCGTATGGTCGGCCAAGTTCGCCCGCGAGCAAAAGGCGCTGAGCCAGAATATCTTCGAATTGCCGACCTTTCTCGCCAACAAGGGGCGCTGGGTGCGCGCGCACGATATCGCGCAGGAGGGCGTGCAGGCGTCGATCGCGAATCTCTCCTCCAAGCTGACGATTCAGCCGGTCGTGCAGGGGCAATAGCCGCACTCGGGCGTTCCCGCGCGCGCCCCATTCCGGCGCCCATCGAACACGCTAATTCCACGGCGAGACCGGCTTGGCGCCGAGCGCCGCCGCCACCGCCGGATGGACCACCTTGCCGCCGTGGGTGTTGAGGCCGTGGCGAATCGCGCCGCTGGCCGCGCCCGCGGCGAGCAGCCCGTGATCGGCGATATCGAGCGCGTAGGAGATGGTCGCGTTGGTCAGCGCGTAGGTCGACGTATGCGGCACGACGCCGGGCATATTGGTGACGCAGTAGTGCACGACGCCATCGCGGATATAGATCGGCCGGCGATGGGTGGTCGGGCGCGAGGTCTCCGAAATGCCGCCCTGATCGATCGACAGATCGACCAGCGCCGCGCCCGGCTTCATCCGGGCGACCATCCGCGACGTGATCAGGCGCGGCGTGCGCGCGCCGGGCAGCAGGACCGTGCCGATCACGAGGTCGGCCTGGCGCAACTCCTCTTCGAGCGTCGCCCGGTTGGACATCACGGTGATCGCGGTGCCGCCGAGCACGTCGCTCAGGTAGCGCAGGCGCAGCGGATTGACGTCGAGGATCGTGACCTCGGCGCCCACGCCGGCGGCGACGCGGCAGGCGTTGAAGCCCGCGATTCCCCCGCCCAGGATCAGCACCTTGCCCGGACGCACGCCGGGCGCGCCGCTAAGCAGCACACCCGCACCGCCGTTTTGCGCCTGCAGGCACCAAGAGCCGACCTGCACGGCCAGGCGTCCCGCGACTTCGCTCATCGGGGCCAGCAGGGGCAGGCTCAAATCCTCGAGCTGAACGGTTTCATAGCCGAGCGCGCTCACCCCGCGGCGCATCAGCTCGCGCGAGAGCCGGCGGTCGGGCGCGAGATGGAGGTAAGTGAAAAGGATCAGATCGGGGCGCAGGAAGCGGTATTCGGCGGGCTGCGGCTCCTTGACCTTCAGCACCATCGTGGCGCGGCTCCAGACCGCGGCGGCCGAATCGCCGATCCGTGCACCGGCCGTGCGATACGCGCGATCGCTGAAGCCGCTGCCCAGGCCCGCGCCGCGCTGGACGATTACCGTGTGTCCATGATGATGCAGCGCGGCGGCGCCGGCGGGGGTCAGCGCGACGCGCCGCTCGTCGGATTTTATTTCAGTGGGAACGCCAATAATCATCGCGCGGTCTCCGCAGGTTGATGGTCGAACGGGGCGAATGCGTTTGACTCACGCGCACCGCGCAGAGGAATCGATCTTTCATCGCCGGGGCGGTGGCGTGCAAGCCGGCCATGCGTCACGCTTGAGGACGCGCGGGCGTCCGGCGGAATTTCATCCACCGGCCGCGGCGCCTGATCGCGAGGCGATTTGGTGCCGGCGCGGACACGAATTCGCGCGGCGGGCAAGCCCGAGGAAATCTTGACAACCGGATTGACGCCGCGCTTCATGGTTCAAGGGCAACGAAGTTCATCCGCGGTGTCCGGATGCCACGATCATGCGGACACGGCGAGCGATTTGGAGAGGCAACGATGGAGGCTCCGCCGGGACTTAAGTACTCGAAGGAACACGAATGGGTGGCGTCCGAAGAAACGGTCGCGACCATCGGCATAACCGATCATGCGCAGGAACAGCTCGGCGAAATCGTCTATATCGAATTGCCGTCGGTCGGCGAAAAGGTCAGCAAGGACGATCCGTTCGGCGTGGTCGAATCGGTCAAAGCGGTCTCGGACATCTATGCGCCGGTCAGCGGCACGGTGGTCGAGGTCAACGAGGATCTGCCCGAGAGCCCCGAGGTGGTCAACGAAGATCCGTACGGCGACGGCTGGCTGATCAAGGTGCGGGTCACCGATCCGACCGATTTTGACGATCTGATGGACAACGAGGAATACGAAGAGATGGTCGCGCGCGACAAGGAATGATCGCGGCCGGCGCCCGGTGCGCCGCATCGTTCAGGATCCCGGCATCTCGGCCGCCGGGGCTGGCGCCGGGACCGCGCTCGCAATCGCGACGTCGAAGCGGCTCACCGCGCGCGGCGGGTCGATGAACACGATCACGAACGGCGCGGTGGCCGAGGGCTCGAGCGCGAAGCTTTTCGGCGGGTCGAGCTTCTGGAAAAATTCGAGCTCATGCGGCGTCATCTGCGCGACCATCGCGGCCGAAAGATTGTTGCCGCAGTAAACCTCGCGGATGGCCAGCGGACGCGGCGTGGGGTCGCGCAGCGCCACCGCGATCTGCACGGTATGCAGCGACGCCTGGCCGACGTTCTCGGCGATCCCGGTGATCACGAGGCCGGTGTGGCCGCCCTTGGTCGGCAGGTAGTCGGCGTGAACGTCGCGCAGGGCGACCAGCCGCGCCGGTGTGATCGGCATCACGAAGCGATCGCCAACCACCGGCAGGCGGCTCAACAGATCGGCGGCGCTGGCCGGCGCGCTGCGAATCAGCATCGTGGTCAGCGCGTAGGCGATCGCGAACAGCGCCATCACTCCGATCACGATCCGCGACGAATGGGTGACGCCATGGTTGTAAATCGGCGCCGCGGTTTCGTCGACAAATTCATCGGGCGCGGGTTTCGGTTTGCGCGCCGCGGCCGCCCGGGCGCGGATCCGCGCTGCCGGGGACGCGTCGGTGGCGGCCGCGCGCGCGGGATTGGGCGGAGGCGATCGGTCGGGTGAAGCGGGAAAGTCTTCGTGGCCCGGATCGATTTCGGGTTCGCCCACCCGCCATTCGCCGGAGTCGCGCGCGGTGGCGCGCTCGTCGGTAAAGGAATTCTCGTCCAGGGAATGCGCGGTGGAGGAGTCCGGAGTAAAGGATTCGCGGTCGAGCGGGTTATGCGCACGCTCATGGTCGGGCGGCGGTTCGTGCGCGTCGAAGCCCGAAGTTACGTCGTTGAAATCGAATCTGAGATTTTCGCCCGCGCCCGCCGCGTCTTCGTCATCGGCGCGAAACGGCTGGGCCAGCAGATCGGCGGTCGGGGTACGCGGCCCGGCGGGAGTGGCGGGCGATGCGGCCGGCGGTGCGGCAGATGCGGCGGCGGCGCTCGCCGGAGTGACCCGGGGGCGGCTCGCTCCACGTGGCCCGTCGCCAATCGATTGCGCGGGCGGTGCGGGCGTCGGCCTTACGGCCTCACCGCGCGGCGTCGATGGCTGAGCGTCGCGCGCGGCGCGCGGCTCCAGGGTGAACACATGGCCGCAGCGCGAGCACTTGAATGTCGGAGTCCCGTCGGGCAATACCTGCTCGTCGATCCGATAGCGGGTATGGCAACTGGTACATTGAATCTCGATCGTCACCGCCTCTCCACCTCGCCGAGTCAAGTTAACATATCCGCGGCGCGTGATCAGCCGGGCCGCGCGCCGCATGGCGGTCATCCGCGCGGCCCGCGACGGTCGTCGTGACGCGATGCGTATCGGGCTGATAACGCGGCGCTTCGACCCGGCGGGCGGCGGCACCGAACGCGATCTCGTGATCACGGCGCGCATCCTGACCCGCGCGGGCCATCAGGTGACGATCTATGCTGCCGAGGTGCGCGCGCCGAGTAGCGAATGGCGGGTGCGGCGGGTGGGCGGTTCGTGGCCGGGCCGCGCGCTTGGATTATTGTGGTTTGCGCGGACGGCGGGTGCGCGCGCGCGTCGCGACGGCGCGGAACTGGTGCTCAGCTTCGCGCGTATTTTCGACGCCGATATCTTGCGCTCCGGCGGCGGCGCGCACGCCAGTTACATTCGCGCGGCGCGCCGCTGGCAGACCGTGGGGCAGGGTGCGGCGATGCGCCTTAGCCCGTACCATCGCGTGCAGATGATGGTCGAGGCGCGGGGCTTTCATGGGCCGCGCCTGCGCCGCGCGATCGCGGTGTCGCGGCTCGTGCGCGACGATCTGATCGCGACTTTTGCCCTGGCGCCGGCCGCGGCGGTCACGCTCTACAATGGCGTCGAACTCGAGCGCTTCGCGCCGGCGGCCGACGCCGGCGAACGGCGCGCGATTCGATCCGCGATCGGCGTCGCCGACGACGCGCCCGCCGTAATGTTCGTCGGCAATGGCTTCGCGCGCAAGGGTTTGCGCTTTCTGATCGAGGCGTGGCCCGCGCTCGGCGATGCGCCGCGACTGATCGTGATCGGCACCGATCGCGCGGCCGAGGCGTATCAGCGGCTGGCGCGTCCAATGGGCGAGCGGGTAATTTTTCTCGGGCGGCGCGGCGACGTCGATCGCCTCCTGCGCGCTGCCGACGCGCTGGCGTTGCCCTCGCTCTTCGAGCCCTTCGGCAATGTCGCGCTGGAGGCGATGGCGTGCGGCGCGCCGGCTCTCGCCAGTGCGCAATGCGGCGTGGCCGAATTGATGTCCGGGGCGTTGGGCGCCTTCGTCGTCAAAGACCCCGCCAATCGCGTCGAACTGGCCGATCGGATGGGCGCGTTGATCGAGGCGGCGCCGGCTCTGTCGCGCGCGGCACGGCTCGCGGCGGAGCAATTCACCTGGGACCGGCACGCGCGAGAATTACTGGCGATTATCGAGCAGGCGGCCGACACGCGCGCTTGAGCCCGGGCCGGACGCAGTCCCGCCGCGCTAGTCGTCGTGACCTTGGGCGCGCGCCTGGCGGATTCCGTCGCGCATCCCGCGCGCGATCGCCAGCCGCCGTTCCTCCCGCGCGATCCGCTCGAGCGGCGCGCGCAGACCCCGCGCGATCGCTAGACGGAGTGTGGCGACGACCTCTTTCGTAATGATCTCGGCTGTCGAATGCGCTTCGTGGATCGTGCGGCAGTAGCCGCGTTCGCGCGCGATTCGAATGAAGCGGGCGCGGTCGGCGCGCGCGGCGTCGACCTCGTGATAGACGATCGCGCCGGGAGCATAGCCGATGCGGTAGCCGGCGCGCGTCAGCCGCCGCGACATCTCGGTCTCCTCCTCATGGCCGGCCGCACCGGGGCCAAGGCGCTCGTCGAACGGGCCGACCCGGCGGAGCGCGTCGGAGCGAAAGGCCATGTTGGCGCCGAGCACGCCGCGCACCTCGATCACGGCGTGACCGTGATCGGCGATCGGCAGGTCGAGATACGGCGCCATCGCGCCGGCCTTGGCGATCGGATCTTCGGCGGGCAGGATCCGGCCCTTCATCGCGGCGAACTCGGGATGCGCGGCGAAGAAGCGCTCGACCTCGGCGACGTAGCCGGGCGTCACCGCCAGGTCGTCGTCGAGGCAGGCAATGATCTCGCCGCGCGCTTGCGCGATCGCGCGATTCTGCACGCGGCATTTGCCCGGCCGCGGATCGTGAAGATGGATGATGTCGGCCGCCGTGGCGATCGCGCCGCGCTCGATTGCGGTGGGCGCCGGCGTGCCGTTTTCGGCGATGAAGAGTTCGTGCTGGCCGGCTTCGAGTTGCGGTGCGAGGCTCGCGATCAGGCGGATCAGCGAGGCCGGGCGCGCATGGCTGGCGATAATGATCGCGAGTTTCAAGCGGGCGCGGCCGCGCCGCCGCGCGCGATCGTCGCGATCGAATCCGGCTCGCGCGCGCTACGGCATCGATCGTCCATCGGAGCGATTTTCCGCCACGCGGCGGCCACGCTCAAGCCGTCCTACGGCCTCGGCCGCGCAGGGGGCCGTCTTGAATTAGCCGGATGGAGCGGTTAAACCCTTTCATCTGCCCGTGTGCGAATTTGATTGCGTGCGAGAGTGGCGGAACGGCAGACGCGCAAGGCTCAGGACCTTGTGAGGGAAACTTCGTGGGGGTTCAAGTCCCCCCTCTCGCATTTTTCGCTATCCGGAACGTCTCCTTGCCGGAAAGTCTTCGGATCTCCGCCTGCACCTTCCATCGCGCCGTGACGTGCTCCCCCTCGCGCAGGGCGTCCCGCGATTGGTAAACTTCAGCCTCGACCTATGGAACTGAGCAAGACATTCGATCCCAAAACGGCCGAGGAGCATTGGTTTCAGCTCTGGATCGACCGCGGCTATTTCACCGCCGACCCGGCGCGCGCGGGCGCGGCATTCGCGATCGTGATCCCGCCGCCCAACGTCACCGGCCAATTGCATCTCGGCCATGCGCTCAACGTCACGCTGCAGGACGTGATCGTGCGCACGCGGCGGATGCAGGGCTTCAATACGCTGTGGATGCCGGGAACCGATCACGCCGGGATCGCCACGCAAAACGTGGTCGAGCGCGAAATCGCCAAGACCGGCAAGAGCCGTCACGACCTGGGCCGCGAGGAATTCGTCGCCCGCGTATGGCAATGGAAAGAGACCTACGGCGGCAAGATTCTTCATCAGTTGCGCCGGCTCGGCGCCTCGTGCGACTGGAGCCGCGAGCGCTTCACGCTCGATCCGGGTCTATCGCGCGCGGTCACGCGGGTCTTCGTCATGCTCTATCGCGACGGGCTGATCGAGCGCGACCGGCGGTTGATTAACTGGTGTCCGCGATGCGAGACGGCAATCTCCGATCTCGAAGTCGAGCACAAGGACGCGAAGGGTAATCTCTGGTACATCCGCTATCCGCTGAGCGACGGCGGCGGATCGATCACGGTCGCGACGACCCGGCCCGAGACCATGCTCGGCGACACCGCCGTGGCGATTAATCCCGACGACGAACGCTATCGCGCGATGGCCGGGCGGACCATCCGGTTGCCGCTGGCGCGGCGCGAGATTCCGATCGTCGCCGACCCGTCGGTCGATCGCGAATTCGGCAGCGGCGCGGTGAAAATCACGCCGGCGCACGACTTCAACGACTTTGAGCTGGGCCGCCGGCACAATCTGCCGCAAATCTCCGTGATGGATACGCACGGGCGGATGAGCGCCGAGGCCGGAGTCTACCAGGGTCTGACGCGCGAGGACGCCCGCAAGCGGATCGTCGAAGATCTCACGGCGCTGGAATTGATCGAGAAGATCGAACCGCACGCGCATAAGGTCGGCGTCTGCTCACGCTGCGACACGGTGGTCGAGCCGATGCTCTCGCTGCAATGGTTCGTGCGGGTCAACAAGCCGGGACCGAGCGGGATGTCGCTCGCCGGCGCGGCGATTGCGGCGGTCGAACAGGGCGACACCACCTTTCATCCGAAGTTCTGGGAGAACACCTATTTCGCGTGGATGCGCAATATCCAGGACTGGTGCATCTCGCGCCAACTCTGGTGGGGCCATCGGATCCCGGCCTACTGGTGCGACGCGTGTAACGATGGAACTCCGATCGTCGCCGAGGAGCGTCCGGCCGCATGCCCACGATGCGGCGGCGCCGATTTGCGCCAGGACGACGACGTGCTCGACACCTGGTTTTCGTCGGGGCTGTGGCCGTTCTCGACTCTGGGATGGCCCGCGGCGACGCCCGAACTCGCGCGCTACTACCCGACCAGCCTGCTGCTGACCGGATTCGACATAATTTTTTTCTGGGTCGCGCGGATGATGATGCTGGGAATTTATTGCCTCGACGATCGCCCCGCGCCCGAGCGCGTGCCGTTCAGGGGCGTCTATATCACGCCGCTGGTGCGCGATCAGTACGGCAAGAAGATGACCAAGTCGCGCGGCAACGTGGTCGATCCGCTCGAGATCATGGAGAAGTACGGCACCGACGCGGTGCGCTTCACGCTCGCGCAATTGGCGGTGCAGGGGCGCGACCTGATCCTGTCGGACGATCGGCTGGCGGCGTCGCGCGCCTTCGCCAACAAGATCTGGAACGCGGCGCGCTTCGTGATGATGAACCTCGACGGCGCGTCGCATCCGCTTGCGCCAGTCGATACGGCGCAACTCGGCCTGGCTGAGCGCTGGATCATGAGCCGCCTCGATAATGCGGTGCGCGACGTGACGGCGGCGATCGATGCGTACGAATTCAACCGCGCGGCGCTAATCGTCTATCAATTCGTCTGGCACGAATTCTGTGACTGGTATATTGAGCTGGCCAAGGATCCGCTCAAGGCGGGCGGCGATCGGCAGGCCGCCGCGCGCTTCGTGCTGGTGTCATGCTTCGACGGGATGCTGCGGATGCTGCATCCGTTCATGCCGTTTATCTCTGAAGAGATCTGGCAGGCGTTGCGCCCGTATTTCAACGCGCCGGGTCTCGCGGAGCATCTGGCGATCGCGAAGTTTCCGACGCCCGCGGAAACCCCGTGGCTCACGCCCGACGAAGCGACGACGATGAACGAGTGTATTGCCGCAACGGAGGCGGTCAATTCACTACGCGCCCTCGTTGGGCATCATCCGGGACAAAAAATCGACGTCCAGTTTCGACCTCGCTTTAAGGACGCGGGTTCAGTGGCGGATATGCAATACCAAGTACAGATGAGGGTTTCTGCTTTCCGCCCTTATTTCGAATTGCTGGCAAAGGCACATATCGTGAGCTTTGGGGATTTCGGCAAAGATAATACCGGTCGGACAGTCACGACTTTACTTGATTGGTGTGAAATTTCCGTAGGGACACCAGAGGAATTCGACTTCGCCAAGGCGCGGGAACTTACCTCAAAAAAGCTTGCCGAAGTAAGAAAACATCTGGAACAGCACCTGGCGCGGCTGGGTAGTAAAGAATTTATGGCAAAAGCTGACCGAGATACCCGCGAATCGACTCGCGCACGCTCCGAGCAGCTCAAGGACGAAGAACTTCGACTCGGTGTGCAATTGAGAGACCTAGCCTCAGCGGACTAATGGCGTGGAAATTCTCCGTCAAATCGATCTCGCCGAACTCGTCCGCCGCGCGCTGGCCGAAGATGTGGGCCAGGGCGACCTCACCACCGCTTCGACCGTCGCATCGGATCAGGCCGGCCGCGCGCGGATCACCGTCAAGGAGCCCGACGGGATCGTCTTTTGCGGCGGGATGCTTCTCGCCCAGACCTTCGCGCTGTCGGCGAGCGAACCGCGGATGACGCTGCTCGCGGCCGAGGGCGAGCGGCTCGCGCGCGGCGCCGTGGCGGCCGAGATCGAAGGGCGGCTGGCCGGCCTGCTGACCGGCGAGCGGGTCGCGCTCAACTTCGTCCAACTGATGTCGGGTATCGCGACCGCCACGCGCCGCTACGTCGACGCGGTGGCCGGCACGCGGGCGCGGATCGTCGACACCCGCAAGACCCATCCGGGTCTGCGCGCGATCGAGAAATATGCCGTGCGCATCGGCGGCGCCAGCAACCATCGCTTCGGCCTCGATAGCGGCGTGCTGATCAAGGACAACCATATCGCCGCCGCCGGTTCGATCCGCGTCGCGCTCGAACGGGCGCGGCGGCTTGCACCGCATACCTTTCGCGTCGAGATCGAATGCGAGACGCTGGCGCAGGTCGAGGAGGCGCTCAAGCACGGCGCGACCGCGATCCTGCTCGACAACATGGACGTCGCCGCGATGAGCCGCGCGCGCGAAATCGCCGGCGATGCGATACTGCTCGAAGCGTCGGGCGGCGTCACGCTCGAAGCGGTGCGCGCGATCGCGGCGGCCGACGTCGATCTGATCTCGGTCGGCGCGCTGACCCATTCGGTCAAGGCCGTCGATCTCAGCATGCGGATCGAACAGGTTGATCGCGATGCATAGGGCGATGCCTAACGCGATGCCTGAGCGGCGCGTCAGGCCGCGTGGCAAATGATGGCGGCCAATCCCTACCAGGCGATCGAAAGCGGCCAGCCCGGCACGATCGGCTGGCGAATCCATTACTTTGACGAAGTCGGCTCGACCCAGCGCGTGGCCGCCGACCTGGCGGGCGAGGGCGCCGCGCAGGGTACGATCGTGATCGCCGAGCGCCAGAGCGCCGGGCGCGGCCGGATGGGCCGCACGTGGCATTCGCCGTCCGGCGTCAATCTCTACCTGACGATTATCCTGCGCCCGGCGCTGCCGATTGCCGAAGTGCCGCGGCTTAGCCTGGTCGCCGGCGTGGCAGCGGCCGAGGCGCTCGAGAGCGCCGCACCCGGCCTGGTCGCGCTGAAATGGCCCAACGACGTATGGCTCGGCGGGCGCAAGACCGGCGGGATTATCGCCGAGGCGGTGACCGACTTCCGCCAGGGCTTGCGCTGCGTGCTGCTCGGCATCGGCCTCAACGTCAACCTGCCAGCCGCGGATCTATTGCCGGAACTGCGCGACAAGGCGACCTCGGTCCGGATCGCAACGGGCCGCGAATGCGATCGGATCGGGCTCGCGAGGGTGCTGTTTAATCGGCTCGACTCGCGCTATATGGAAATTGAGCGCGACGGCTTTGCCGCGATTCGCCCGGCCTGGGAGCGCTACTCGGCGCTGACCGGGCGGCGGGTCACGGTGGTCGACGGCGCGGCGCGTATCGCCGGCGTGGTCAGGGGCATCGACGCCGGCGGCGCGCTGCTGCTCGACACCGATACGGGCCGCGCGCGTATCGTCACGGGGGATGTGAGTATCGAAGGAGCCTACGATTAGCACAGGAACGCGGCGGCACGCGCGACCGGGCCGTACGTCAGGAAGGCTGCGGCAGGCCGGCTGCGCGATAAATTCGCGCGCTCCGAGAGACGTTACGCAAACGTTGCGGAGAGGTGAATCGCTATGGCAGTCGAGGAAACCGGTGGCTTAAGGACAATCGCAATCGTCGGCCAAGGTGGCGCCGGCAAGACGCAGCTCGCCGAGGCGATGCTGTTTACGGCCGGCGCGACCAAGAATCTCGGCCGTCCCGACGACGGCAGTGCCGCGATGGACTTCGAACCCGAAGAACTCGCGCGGCATATCTCGATCAGCTCCTCGTTTCATCATCTGAACTGGAAAAAGACCGACGTAATTATCGGCAACACCCCCGGTTACGCGGCCTTTCTGCCCGAAGCCTTCACGACCATGCGCGCGGTCGACGGCGTGGTCTTCGTGGTCAGCGCGGGCGGCGATCTCAAGGTCGAAGCGGAAAAGATCGCCGACGAGATCAAACGGCTCGGCCTGCCGCGAATTGCCTTCGTCTCACGCCTGGAGCGCGAACGGATGAACTTCGCGGCGGCGCTCGAGGACCTCGAAAAGACGCTCGAACTCAAGCCGGTGGTCCTCACCTTGCCGATCGGCGAGGAGAGCGCGTTCAACGGCGTTATCGATCTGCTCGCGATGCGCGCCGTAATTTACGGCGACGCCAAGGCCCGGCCGCGCGAAGAAGAATTGACCGGCGATCTGTTGAGCCGCGCCGCGGCCGCGCGCACCCGCCTGTGCGAGGCCGTCGCCGAGACCGACGACGCGCTGCTCGAGCGCTATCTCGAGCAGGGTGAATTGACCGAGGCCGAATTGCGCGCGGCGCTGCGCGTCGCGGTGCTCGAAGGCCAACTGATGCCGGTGCTGTGCGGATCCGGCGCGAAAAATATCGGCACCGGACCGCTGCTCGACGCGATCGCCGGCCTGCTGCCCGCGCCGGGCGAGCGCCCGGCCAATCAGGGCCAGGGCCCCGCCAACGGCACGCCGGCCGAACGTCCGCACGACCCCGCCGCACCGTTCTCGGCGATCGTCTTCAAGACCATCATCGATCCGTTCGCCGGCAAGCTCTCGATCATGCATGTGCTGTCGGGGCGTGCCGTGACCGATATGGCGGTGCTCAATTCGACCCGCGGCACCCGCGAGCACCTGGGGCATTTGCTGCGCCTGGAGGGCAAGAAGCAGGCGCCCGTGAATGCGGCGACGGCCGGCGAAATAATCGCCGTGGCCAAGCTCAAAGATACCACCACCGGCGACACGCTGTGCGACGAGAAGGCGCCGATTATCTACCCGGTGCCGGAAAAGCCCGCGCCGGTGATCTCGTTTGCGATTCGGCCCAAGACCCGCTCCGACGAGGAGAAATCGTCGATCGCGCTGCAGCGCCTGGTCGAAGAGGATCCCGCGCTCGAAACCCATCGCGACCCGCAGACCCATGAGATCATCCTGTCGGGTACCGGCCAGATGCATATCGAGGTGACGGTCGAAAAGCTCAAGCGCAAGTTCAACGTCGAGGTCGAACTACAGGCGCCCAAGGTCCCGTACCTCGAGGCGATCAAGGGACGCGCCGAGGCCCAGGGCAAGTACAAGCGCCAATCGGGCGGACGCGGCCAGTACGGCGATTGCTGGCTCCGGATCGAACCGCGGCCGCGCGGCTCGGGCTTCGAGTTCGTCGACGAAATCGTCGGCGGCTCGATCCCGCGCCAGTTTATCCCGTCGGTCGAAAAGGGCGTGCGCAATACGCTGGCCGAGGGCTTCCAGGCGGGCTTTCCGATGGTTGACGTGCGCGTGACGGTTTACGACGGCAGCTATCACGACGTCGATTCGTCGGACATGGCGTTTCAAATCGCCGCCTCGATGGGGCTCAAGAATGCGCTCGAAAAGGCCCGCCCGATTCTGCTCGAGCCGGTGATGGCGGTCGACGTGAGTGCGCCCGACGAATGCATGGGCGACGTGATTGGCGATATCAATTCGCGCCGCGGCCGCGTGCTCGGAATGGACAGCAAGGGCCACGGCCAGGTGATCAAGGCGCTGGTCCCGATGGCCGAGATTCTCAAGTATGCGCCCGACCTGCGCTCGATCACCTCGGGGCGCGGATCGTTCGAGGTGCGCTTCGATCATTATGACGAAGTGCCCGCACCGATCGCCGAGAAGGTGATCAAAGAGGTGCAGGCGGCACAAGCCGGGGCCAAGGCTCACGCCCACGTCTGAGCGGCGCGCGCGGCGGTCGCGCATGGGCCGACCGGCTGATACCATCGCATGAGCCCCCTGAGGGGCTTGTGCCGATGGCCGCGCTGGGCAAATACCTGATCGTGTTCGGGTTCGCGATCGCCGCATGCGGGCTGATGGTCTGGTGCGCGTCGGCGCTGCCGATCGGCGGCCGGCTGGGCCGCCTGCCGGGCGACATTTACGTCCGGCGGGCTAACTTTACCTTCTACTTTCCGATCGCCACATCGATTGTCGTGAGCGTCGTGCTATCGATTCTCGTGGCCCTGCTGAGGCGTTGATGGCTGGTGAAGACGATACCGCGCTGACCGCCGCGGAGCTCAAGCGGCGCCATCGCGAGATGATCGCGGTCGGCGTCGCCGCCGCCACGCTGATCGCCTTCGTCCTGGCGCAGACCACGCTGCCGCCGCTGACCTCGCATACTTCGCTGATCTCGAACCTGGTCGTAATCCTGCTTTTCGATCTGAGCTTCCTGCTGCTCGGACTGATGCTCCTGCTGGTCGGGCGCAATCTCGCCAAGGCCTTCTTCGAGCGGCGCCGCGGGTTGATCGGCTCGAAGCTGCAAGTGCGCCTGGTCTTTGGCTTTATCGCGGTGGCGCTGGTGCCGAGCGCGTTCCTGCTGTACGTCGCCGGCACCTTCCTGCACGCCGACATGGATAGCTGGTTTAATCCCGAGTACGAACAGGTGCTCGACGATTCGCTCGATATCGCCAAGGTCTACTACCTCAACTCGGCCAACAACGCGGCGCATTTCGCCCGCGTGCTGGCCGAAAAGGTCGCCGATCACGACCTGCTCAATCCGGCCCGGCATCGCGACTTGCGCAAGATGGTCGAGAAGGCGCAGCAGGAGTTCAATCTCGGCACGGTCGAAGTGTTCTCCGCCAATCGGAGCCTGGTGATGTTCGTGCTGAGCCAGCGCACACCCACCGGAATCGGCGTCTCGCCGGACTCCGCGATCGTGATTGGCACGCTTGCCGGCCATACCATGACGCGCACCGATCGGCTGGGCAAATCCGACGTGATTCGCGGCAGCGCGCCGATCTACGCCTCGCCCGATTCCGACAACGTGGTCGGCGCGATCGTCATCGACTACTACCTGCCCAAGAGTCTCGCGCAAAAGGCCGCCGGCATCTCGCGCACCTTCGAGGAATATTTCCAGTTGCGCATCCTCGACCAGCCGATCATGCACAGCTACATCCTGGCCCTGGTGCTGATCGGCCTGGCCGTCGTGCTCCTGGCGAGCTGGTTCGGCATCTACCTGGCGCGCGGAATTACCGGGCCGATCAAACTGCTGGCCGAGGGTACGCAGGCGGTCGCCGGCGGCAATCTGAGCTACGAGATTCCGCCCGTCGGCGACGACGAGATCGGCCACCTGGTCGGCTCCTTCAATCGCATGACGACCGATCTGCGCGCCTCGCGCGCCGAACTCGAGCGCCGCCGGCGCTACACTGAGACGCTGCTGCGCAACGTCTCGGCCGGGGTCGTCGGGCTCGACCGCGAGGGCGCCGTGACCGCCATCAATCCGTGCGCCGAGCGGATGCTCGGACTGCGCGGCGCCGAGGTGCTCGGCCGGCGCTACGGCGAATGCTTTCCGACGCCGCTGACCCGCACGCTCGACGAGATGCACGCCGCCGGTCCGCGCACGCAGGAGGATCGCGCCTCGCTTAAGCTCGAGGCCGGGGGCGCCGAAGCCGAACTCATGATGACGGCGAGTCCGCTCGGCGACGAAGCCGGCGAACTGGGCACGGTGCTGTTTTTCGAAGACGTGAGCCAGATCGCCAAGGTCGAACGGATGGAAGCGTGGCGCGAAGTCGCGCGGCGCATCGCACACGAAATCAAGAATCCGCTCACCCCCATCCAGCTCTCGGCCGAGCGGCTGCGCCGCCAACTGGCCCCCGGCTCGGACGGCGACGCGCGCCTGCTCGACGAATGCACGCATACGATCATCGGCGAGGTCGAGGACTTGAAGCGCCTGGTCAACGAGTTCGCCGCGTTCGCGCGGATGCCGCAGTTGAACCCGGTTCCGGGCGATCTCAACGCGCTAGCCGAGGAGACCGTCAACAATTTCCGCGAGGCCCACGGCGGCGTCGAGTTCGCGATGGCGCTCGCCGCGCGCCTGCCACTGATCGAGATCGATCGCGAGGCGCTCAAGCGCGCGCTGGTCAACCTGCTCGACAACGCCGTCGCCGCCGCGGTCGACGCCAACCACAATGGCGACCGGCCGCGGATCGACGTGCGCACGACCACCGATCACAACAGCGGCGTGGTCACGCTGGAGATCTGCGACAACGGCCCGGGCATCGAGCCGCGCAATCGCGCACGCATCTTCGAGCCCTACTTTTCGACCAAGAAAGGCGGCACCGGATTGGGCCTCGCGATTGTCGCGACGATCGTCACCGACCATCACGGCTTCATCCGGGTGCGCGACAACCGGCCGCGGGGAAGTAGATTTATCGTCGAATTCCCGGTAAAAGATCAGGTATCGGTAAAGCTTCCGGCATAGCGACGCAAGCCTTGGCGGTGCCACGTGCAGCCTTCCGCGGCATCCGCGATTCCGAAATCGGACAAATTTGCATAGCGCAGGAGTCATGGTGAACACGACCGTACTGGTGGTGGACGATGAGGAGCGGATTCGTTCTTCACTGCGCGGCATCCTGAGCGACGAGGGCTTTCGCGTGCTCGACACCGGCGACGCGCCGGGCGTGATGGAGCTTATCGCGCGCGAAAATCCCGAGGTCGTGCTGCTCGACGTCTGGATGCCCGACCTCGACGGGATCGAGCTGCTCCGCCGGATTAAGGCCGAGCAGCCCGCCACTCGCGTGATCATGATTTCGGGCCACGCCAATATCCAGAATGCGGTCGCCGCGACGCGCCTGGGCGCCGAAGATTTCCTCGAGAAGCCGTTTTCGGTGGGCGGCCTGCTGGCCTCGATCGAGCGCGTGCTTGCCGGCGCAAGCGGCCGGCCGCGCGGTCTCGACGTGAGCGTCGACCCGGCCGTGCGCGACGCCGCGGGCCCGCGCTTGGCAAAAGCCCTCGCGCATCCGCAGCGCACCGTGCGCGAGTCGCTGGTGCTGGCGGGGCAGGGGCTGCATTCGGGCCTCAAGACCGGGGTGATCCTGCATCCGGCGCCGGCCGGCACGGGCATCGTGTTTTCCTCGCTGGCGGCGCAGTCGGAGATCGCGGCGCGGATCGAGAACGTCTCGGAGACCGGCTACAACACCACGCTGAGCGGCGGCGGCCATTCGATTCGCACGGTCGAGCATCTCATGTCGGCGCTGCACGGACTCGGCATCACTAATCTGATGGTCAAGACCGATGACGAAGTGCCGGCGCTCGATGGCTCCGCACTCGAGTTCTGCACGCAATTGCGCGCGGTCGGGATGCGCGATCAGCCGGCCGCGGCCGATCCGATCGCGGTCACCCGGCCGATCCGGATTGGCGCCGGCGACGAGTTCATCCGCATCGCGCCGGCCGACCGCCTGATCATCGACTACACGCTCGACTATCCTCATCCGATCGGTGTCCAGCACGTGCATTTCGAGTTGACCTCGCCCGACGCCTACGTCGATGAAATCGCGCCGGCGCGGACCTTTGGCTTCGTGCGCGAATTCCGCAAGCTGGCCGAGATGGGCCTGGCGAGCGGTGGCCGCCTCGACAATCTGATCCTGGTCGACGACGAAAAAGTCGTGAACACCACGCTGCGCTTCCCCGACGAATTCGCCCGTCACAAGGTGCTCGATCTGATCGGCGACCTGTACCTGCTCGGCCGGCCGATCGTGGGCCACGTGACCGCCTCGAAATCAGGCCATTCCGACAATCTCGCCCTGCTGCGCGCGATCGCCGCACAAGGGTAACGCGGTCCGCGCGCCGCCGCCGCGGTTATCGATCGCGCCGCGCGCCGCCGCCGCTCGACGGCGGCCGTTCAATCAACTACACAACATGCGCATGACGACCGCTGCCAAACCTCTTTCAGCGCCGCCCGCGGCGGCAGACTTCCAGATCACGCCGGTCCCGGGCCGCATCGCGATTTTGGCCAGCGGCGGCCTCGACAGCTCCGTGATGCTGGGTATCGTGGCGCGTGCCGGCCGCCAGGTCTTTCCGATCTATATTCGCGCCGGACTCAAATGGGAGCCCGACGAACTGGCGACGCTGCGGCGCTTCGTGCGCGCACTCAAGCTCAAGAATATCGCGCCGATCGCGGTGCTCAAGCTGCCGATGGGCGATCTGGCGGGCGACCATTGGAGCGTGACCGGGCGCAAGGTGCCGGGCTACCAGGCCGCCGTCACCTCGAATTATATCGTCGGACGTAATCTCACGCTGCTGACCAAGGCGGCGCTGTTTTGCGCGCGCAACCGGATTGGCGACCTCGCGATGGCGCCGCTCGAAAGCAATCCGTTTCCCGACGCGCGGCCGGAGTTTTTCCGCGCCTTCGCCCGCGCCGTCGAACTCGGCGTCGGCCTCAAGCTCAAGGTGCGCACGCCGTTTGCCGGCCTGAGCAAGGGCGAGGTGGTGCGGCGCGGCGCGGCGATGCCGCTCGAGTTGACGGTCTCGTGCGCGCGGCCCAAAGGCAATCTTCATTGCGGCGCATGCACCAAATGTGCCGAGCGCGTCGCCGGATTTATTGAAGCGGGCGTCGCCGATCCGACGCTCTACGCGCGCAAGCCGGCGCGTCCGAAAGCGATGCATTGACGGCGCGCCGGCGGCGCGATCGCTCATCACCGCGCCGCATATTCTCGCGCGGCGTGATCTTGCGAAGGTTAATCTTGCCCGGCTTGACGGGGAATCGCCGCGCGCTCGAAAGGCGCGGTGCAGGGCGGACCGGCGGCGTAGAAATGCTCGACCGTATGGCTTTCTCGGCCCATGAAGATCAGGCTCGACGATCGCGTGCCGTAGCTGCCCAGATGCATGCAGAGCGCGTTGGGCCGGCCACTGCGCGGGTCGAGTTGCGTCGAATGGTCGGCGAGCAGTCGGCCCAACTCGCCGCGCAGCGCGACCGGGTCACGGGCAAAATCCTCGCGCTCGCCAAGTTCCGCAAAGCGCCCGTAGGCGCGGCTGATGCGCGGACATTCAAAATCATTGACGTCGGCGTTGGTCAGCAGATGCAACCCCGGGGTCAGCTTCACGATCTCGATCTCGCCGCCGCGATTGTAGGTGACGTAGGCGCCGTCGCGCCCCGCAAGCAGCAGGTTGAAGGCGTTGTACGCCGCGCCCTGCTGACTCGCGACGAACTCCGCCGCCGGCGCCGCCTCGGCATAGCCGAGCACGTCGAGGCAGAGCAGCCCGCGCGAGCGCAGATTCGGATTGGCCGGGCCGTAATCGGCCGTGCGCCGATTGAGTAGTCCGGCCACCATCCCGTGCTGGTTGAGGCCGAGCCAGGTGCCGCTCGCGCGCAGATCCTTGCCGCCCACGATATGCGGATGATCGCCAAGCGTGGTCGGCGCGAGCGCCGGCCGCTCGAGATATTCGTCGCGATTGGCCGCCACCACGATCGGATAGGCGGGGAACACGCGGTAGTAGATAGCGAGCGTGCACATGGCGATCCAAAGCTGGCAAATCCGGGGCGGTCAGCACAAGGGGTTTGCGATCGGGCGATTTGCTAGAATCGCCGCATGGCCGCGATCGATCCCCGCGAACGCTTCGACGCCGTGATGATTGGCGGCGGGATTATCGGCAGCGCGGTCGCGATGGGCCTGGCGGAGCGCGGCCTGCGCGTCGCGATCGCCGACGTCGACCTGAGCGGCCGCCTGAGCTCGAGCGAAAAGAACGCCGGCGGCGTTCGCGCGACCTGGTGGCAGCCGGTCAACGTCGCGCTGTGCCGCGCGTCGATCGCCTATTACGAAAGCATCCGCGATGAAGTCGGCTTTCGCCAAAAAGGCTACCTGTGGCTCTACGACGAGGCGACCTGGCCGCAAGCCTGCGCCCATCTCGAGATGCAGCGTTCGTTCGGCCATCGCATCGCGACGCTCACCCCGGCCGAGGTCGCGCGGCGCGTGCCCGAAATCGATCGGCTCGACGCGATCGCCGGGGCTACCTTTTCGCCGGCCGACGGCCTGATCAACCCCAACCTGCTCAAGGAACACTATCGCGCGCGCGCCCGCGCCGCCGGCGCACAATTTCTTGATCGCACGCTCGTCCACGCGGCGATCGTCGACGCCGGCGAGGTGCGCCTGCAATGCTGGCAGGCGGCCGCGCCGCTCTCCGACGCCGGCCTGACCCGCCTGATGACCGAGGACGGACCCGGCGCGGCCGAGCCCGGACGCCTGTTCGAACTGCGCGCGAGCGCGGTCGCGATCACCACCGGCGCCTGGTCGGACAACGCGCAGCGCATTTTCGGCCTGCGCAACTACAGCGAGGCGATCCGCCGCCAGATCTGCCTCGCCGACAATCGCGCCGCCAGCTTCGCCGCCTATGGCATGATCGTCGACACCTCGGGGGTCTATTTTCATAACGAGGGCGTGCATATTCTCGCCGGCTACTCGCCGCCCGATACACCGCCCGGCCATCATTTCACCTACGATGGCGAAGCCTTTTTTATCGACCAGGTATGGCCCCGGATGTACGCGCGGATGAGCTGCTGCGAGCGGATGCGCCACGTCACCGGATGGGCCGGGCTGTACGAGGTCAGTCCCGATCGCAGCGCGATTATCGGTCGCGCCGCGCCGCGGATCTTCGAGGCGCATTCGTTCAGCGGGCGCGGCGTGATGCAGTCCTATGGCGCGGGGCAGGCGTTGGCCAATCTGATCGCGCGCGGCGAATGGGGCGCATTTGACGCCGCCGCGCTCACCCGCGAGCGTTTTGCGGACAATCGGCTGGTCTTTGAGGAATTGCACATTTGAGCCGGGTCGGCGACGAGCCGTGTTAGCGTGGCCTGCGGCGCGGGTTTCCCCCCGTGATTTGAAATGATATTGAACAGGGATTGCGCGGCACGGACCGGCCAGCCGCAGCCATCGAGGAGGATGAATGTTTTCATCGATTGAAGACGTTATCGAGCGTTTCGGCAAAAATAATTACATTGCCAGCCGCCGTATCGCGACCGTGGTTTATCTCGCCGCCGCCATGCAGAAACCGATCCTCGTCGAAGGGCCCGCCGGCGTCGGCAAGACCGATCTCGGCAAGGTTCTGGCGATCACGCTCGGCGAAGATATGATCCGCCTGCAGTGCTACGAGGGACTCGACGAGGGCAAGGCGCTCTACGAATGGGAGTACGCCAAGCAACTCCTCTACACGCAGATTCTCAAGGACAAGATTAGCGAGGTGCTCACCGGCACCGACAGCCTGGCCCAGGCGGTCGATCGTATCGCCAGCCAGGACGAGGTCTTCTTCTCGGAGCGCTTTGTGGTGCCGCGCCCGCTGATGAAGGCGATCACGTCGGAGAAGCAGGTGGTTTTGCTGATCGACGAAATCGACAAGGCCGACGCCGAATTCGAAGCCTTCCTGCTCGAGTTGCTGTCGGATTTTCAGGTCACCGTGCCGGAAATCGGCACCTTCAAGGCCAAGAAAATTCCGCTCGTCATCCTGACCTCGAATAACGCGCGCGAGATGTCCGACGCACTCAAGCGCCGCTGCCTCCATCTGTATATCGACTTTCCCAATCGCGAACAGGAACTCGCGATCGTCCGCCTCAAGGTGCCCGAGGCCGCCGAGAAACTCGCCGAGGAGGTCGTCGCGGTCGTCCAGGCGCTGCGCAAGCTCGACCTGAAGAAGACTCCCGGTATCAGCGAGACCCTCGATTGGGTCAAGGCGCTGACCCTGCTCAACGTCCAGAATCTCGACGACGCGCTGGTCGACGAAACCCTCGACACCATCGTCAAATACGAGGGCGACGTGCGCAAGGCGCAGGAAGAGCTCAAGGAATATCTGCGCAAGGTGCGCACGCGCCGCGGCGGCACCGAGACCCCCGCCACCACCGACGCGGGCAAGAGCGACAAGGACATGCTTAACTAGCTGGGGCGCAAGCCGTATCGCGCGCCCGCGGGCGGCATCGCAGGGCAGGGTTAACGATGGAAGAAAAGCTGGTCGAATTTGCCAATCTGCTGAGGCAGAACGGCGTGCGCGTCTCGCTCGCCGAGACGCTCGACGCGGTCAGCGCGTCCGAGGTCACCGGCCTCGGCGAGCGCGACGCCTTTCGCGCCGCGCTGCGCGCCACCATGATCAAGCGGGCCAGCGAGCTGCCGGTCTTCGAGGAGCTCTTCGACGTCTACTTCTCGGGCCTCGGCGAGATCATCAAGGGCGCCAGCAAGGAAGTGCAGGACGCGCTCTCGATGTCCGACCAGGACTTCCAGCAGTTCCTCGACGACGTCGACAAGATGCTCAAGGAGCACGGCCAGGAATTATCCGATCTCGCCAAGCAGCTCCTGCAGAACAACAACGGCCAGCTTGAAAAGATGATGCGTGAGGCGGCGCGCGCCGTGCGCATGCAGGGTATCCAGCGCACGATCGAGGAGAATTACTTCGCCCGCGCCCTGGCCCGCGCGCTCGGCCTCGACAAGATCGAAGCCGAGATCAAGGAGCTGCGCGATCAGTTGCAGAAGCTCGACATGGGCTCCGAGCTGCGCGCCAAGATGGAGGAATATCTCGACCGCCGGCTCAAGATGCTCGAGGACATCATCCGCAAGTACGTCCGCCAGGAGCGCGAGAAACGCGATATGAAATCGCGCGAAGAGCAGCGGATGAACCAGCTCGCCGACAAGAGCTTCTACTACCTCAGCGACGAGGAGCTCGAGAAGATGCGCGAGGCGGTCACGCGCCTGGCCCAGCGCCTCAAGAATATCATCACCGTGCGCCGCAAGCGGATGAAAAAGGGCCGCTTCGACGTCAAGCGCACGATGCGCGCGAACCTCGCCAACGGCGGCGTGCCGTTCAAGCTCAAGTTCGAAAAGCGCAAGCGCGAAAAGCCGCAGATTCTCGTGATGTGCGACGTCTCGGACTCGGTCCGCAACGCCTCGCGCTTTATGCTCCAGTTCGTCTACTCGCTCCAGGATCTCTACTCGCGCGTGCGCAGCTTCGTCTTCGTCGCCGACGTGGGCGAGGTCACCGAGAGCTTCCGCACCAACGATGTCAAGGAGGCGCTCGACGTCGCGCTCAAGGGCGATGTGATCAACGTCTATGCGCATTCGGATTTCGGCCGATCGTTCCGCAACTTCGTCACTGACCATATCGGCGCGGTCAACAAGCGCACCACCGTGCTTATCCTGGGCGACGCGCGCAACAATTATAATTTGCCGCATGACTGGTGCTTGCGCGAGATTCGTCAGCGCGCCAAGCGCATAATCTGGCTAAACCCGGAAAGCCGTAACACGTGGGGATTCGGCGACAGCGAAATGGAGCGGTACGCAGTTCACTGCGACCTGGTGGAGGAATGCCGCAATCTGGGCCAGCTCTACCGGGTCATCGATCAGCTGGTGCCGCGCTAAGCTGCGTCCGCGATCGGCTGTCGAATTGCGTTACGACGATCGTCAGGTTGACGATCGCACCGCTTTGGTCCAAAATCAGTAAACGCGCTAGCGGGGGTAGCTATAGGCGCCGCAAAGTCGGATTGGCCGCGCCGAGAAGACCTTTTATGACCGGTCCCAAGGAAGATTTCATCCTCATGATGGTGGGTGGCCTGACGCTCGATCCGACCACTAAAATGCCGATCGTGGTGCTCAAGGATCCTGATAACAAGCTCAATCTGCCCATCTGGATCGGCCAGCTTGAAGCCGCCTCGATGGCCACCGAGCTCGAAGGCATCAAGCCCCAGCGTCCGACCACCCACGACCTCATCCGCAACCTGCTCGGCGAGTTGGGCGCGACGGTCGAGGCGGTCGAGATCACCGAGCTGCGCGAGAACACCTACTTCGCCCGTATCGAACTCAAGACCCGCGACGGCGGGGCGCTCCAGATCGATTCCCGGCCCTCCGACGCGATCTCGGTCGCGCTGCGCACCAAGTCGCCGATCTACGTCGCCAAGGCCGTCCTTGAGGTCTCGAGCGAGCTCCACGAAGCGGCCGGCGACCCGGGCGGCGCGGCCAACACCGATCAGAACCTGGCCAGCGTCTCGCGCGACAAATGGTCCGAGATTCTCGAAAAAATGTCGCCCGAGGACTTCAAATACAAGATGTGAGCGCCCGCGCGCTCCGTGCGAACTTTCCGGCCGTCCGCCGCGGGCGCGCAGGGCAGGGCGCTTAACCTCCCGGCTTCGCTGAATTTCCCTTCATGGCGACATCACACTACCGGCTCGATCCCAAAGAGCTCAGGCAGCCCGACGAGTTCGTCACTCTCGCCGATCGCACCTGGGAATATGTCAATAACCATCTCGGCCGCGTGATCGTCGTCGCGGTCGCGCTGATCGCGATCGCCAGCGTGGCCTTTGGCGTCGGCTTCTACTACCAGCATCGCGAACGCGTCGAGTCCGCCAGCTTCTACGCCGCGCTCACCGCGCTCGATCAGAAAAAGTACAACGACGCCGCGGCCGGCTTCAGCGCGCTCAGCCAGACCGGCGCGGGCCGCCTCGCACAACTCGCCCAGCTCTATCTCGCCACCGCCTATCTCGACGCTAACCAGCCGGCCAAGGCACGCGACGCGCTCGCCGCCTATCTCGCCGCGGGCAGCCAGCCATTGTTCAAAGAGATGGCCCTGATGCAACTCGGCGTGGTCAACGAGAACCTCGGCGATTTCAAGGCCGCGCATCAGGCCTACAGCGACGCCGCCGCGCTCAACGGCCCGGAAAGCCATACCGCGCAGATCGAAGCCGCGCGCACGCTCGCCCGCCTGGGCGATACGGCCGGCGCGATCGCCGCCTACCGCCAGTTCCTCGCCGCCAATCCATTTTCCGAAGAGCGCACCGACGTGATCGAGGCGCTGGCCCAACTCGGCGCGGCGCCCGCCGCCACCACTCCCGGCACCAGCGCGCCAGGCCCTGCGAAACTGCCCGCGGGTGTCGCGATTCCGCCCGCCGCGGCAGGCAATCCCGCGACAGCCGCGGCGTCTGCGTCACAAGCCTCGCCGACCAGGTAGGCGTTAGCCGGGCAGCGTGGCGTACGCGCCCGTCCGGACGCCGCCCGAGGGCCTCACGATCGCCGCACGCGCCCTAAGGAACCGCTGCACAAGGCTCTGCTGTCACCCTGAGCGCAGCGCATGGGTCCCCGATCCGGGATTCTTCGCTGCGCTCAGAATGACAACCTAACTTGTGCAGAGCTTCCCTAAGCGCCGCCTCACCTGGCCGCGTGAGCGCTCTGCAACTGCGCCTTGATCACAAAATCGAAGACACTGCTGCTCGGTAGTCCGATCACCGGCACGCCGTTGACGATAAAAGTCGGCGTCGAGCTCAGATGGGCGTTCTGGGCGTCCTTGAGATCCTGCTGGACGCGATCCTCCGCGGTCTTGCCCAGGATGCAGGCGTTCATCGCGGTCTGATCGAGGCCGGTCGCCTTGGTGTAAGCGTCGATATGGTCGCGCAGGTTCTGCGGCGTGATCTCGCTCTGATCCTTATAGAAGCTCCGCACGACATCCCAGAACGCGGCCGGCTTCTGCTCGCGCGCACATTCGGCGGCCACCGCGGCCTGCTCGGCCCACGGATGCACGTTGAGCGGGAAATTCTTCCAGATCAGCCGCACGCGATCCTTGTAGGTGGTGTTGACCACCGTCTCGATCTCGCTGAAGGCGCGCGCGCAGTAGGGGCATTGCAGGTCGCCGAACTCGACGATCGTCACCGGCGCGTCGGCCGGCCCGAGCGTCGCATGGTCCTCCAGATGCATCTGCTTCAGATCGATCTGTTCCCACGGATGGGCGCTGTCGACGATCGCAAAATGCTGCGCCAGGATGACCGTCTTGCCGTCGGCGTCGCTGAACATCTGCAGCTCAACCTTCTGCGCCGGCACGTCCGGATTGACCAGCGTCACGGTCCGGCTCGACATCCCGGCGAAGGGGCCGGGCGCGGGCGGTCCGAGCACGATATTTTTGGCGTCGGGCACCAGCAGGCGCTTCTGCAGCATCGCCTTGACGGTGGCGTCTTGGCTGGAGGATGAGGTTGCGGCGGCGCCGGCGCACGCGGGCCGCGCGGCGATCGTCGAGATCGCGAGCGCGAATATAGCGGCGGCGGCGAGACGCGGGAAGAGGTCAGGTTTTTTCAGGTGCATAGCGGTTATTGATGATAGAGATGCGGCGGCTTGCGCGCCAGCGCCGCCGGGTCTCCGTATTTGGGCCTCCCCGCCCCGCCCACATCCAACGTCGCATAAGATATATACGCGTAACTAGGCAGGGCTTTTAGAACCGCTCGTGCGTCGGGTTCACCTCCGTCTTTAGCCGAATTCTCGGGCAATCCGGGCCGCTAGCTGCATCTCGCGAAGGCCGGTCGCGGTGATCCCGCGCGGCGTTCTCCAGGCGAGCAAGAGGCGGCGCACGTAGTTTGCGCTGCATCCCATCGCGCTCGCCGCTTCCTCCGGCGAATCGCCGGCCAGCACCCGATGTACGACCAGGTGCTTGAGCCGCGCCGACTCTTCTAGGGTCCGACCGCCCTTCGCCATGATGGGGTGATCCGTTTATAGGAATGCGCAACGAATGCAAAGACCGCGATCGCGGAGACTCGGCAATGCGCGCATAGGCTCCGCTCGCTGATTTCGCAATCCGCCAACCGCAAAAACTGGGCGTCGCGCCGAGATTTTCGCCGACCCGCGATCGATCGGCCACTAAAATCGATGAGGCCGGCGCCCCCCCCTCGGACGTCGCGCGATCGACGCCACTTGACGCCGACGCCTCGACGCGCATGCCATCGCCGTTCGCCTAGGGCCCCATCGCGATGCGCAATTTGGCTCGCCAAATTGCAGTCTATTTTTGCGGGCGCTTTCGGCGCATCATGCACGCGCGGTGCGGGCGCGTGCTGATGGCGCCTGGTACGCAGCCGGCCCGAGACCTGGCGTTGCAGGTCAGCCGCCCGCTTCCGCGCTCAAAAATAGATGGCGATCGCCACCCAGAGGCCTGTGGATAAATCTTTTCGCGGTCCCTTGCTCATGACCGATTTAAGCGCCGCGATCGGCCGTTCGGCGACCGCGGCCCTGATCTCGCTATTCGGCGGTAGGCGCATGCGCGTGCCTCGCGCGATCGTGCGCGGCGAACCGCTACATCTCCTCCTGGGCGATGGCGCTCGAGATCTGGTGCGCACATATCCCGGTCGCACGATCGAAATTCCGACCGCGCGCGAATGGCGTCGGCGCGAAATTTTGCTCCTGCGCAGTCGCGGTCTGCCGATCGTCGCAATCGCCAATGCGGTCGGCTTGCGGACGCGCCGCGTGCAACAGATACTCGCGGAGTCCCGCGAAGCGGCATGAACTTCGCGCGCTCGATTCTTCATCGTCATGTCTTGATGATTCTCGCTGCTGCGGAACCGATCGGCGCGCGTGAAGAATTGTTGCAGCGCGCGTTGCAGTTCGGCCGCAAGCGTCCCGCGACCAATCACCTCGCCGGCGCGCTCGCCTATCTCTCTGACGCGCGCCTGATCGACCGGGACATCGACGCTCTGCATGCTCCGATCGCGCGGCTTACGGAAAAGGGAGCCGCCGCGATCGCGAGTTCGCGTGATCGTCGTCTCACGTTCCGGCCGTTCGCCGAATCCCCCGCGTCCACCACCACCACGCGCGCCGGCCGTGACCGCACCCGCGGCCGGCGCGCACTCACCTGGCCAAAACGCTCCTGATGCCGAAGCGCGCTGCCATCGATCTTTTGCCGCTGAAAAAACGCGACGCGATCCGCGCCTTCATCGCCGATCGCGGATTCGGCAATTACCGCGAGACCGCGCGCGAAGTCGAAAAAAAATTCGGCGTGAAGCTCTCGCGCGCCGCGCTCGCGCGTTACGGCAACAAGCTCGAACATCGCCTCGAGGTTCTCCGCGCGGCCACCGTCCAGGCGCGCGCGATCGTCGAGGAGCTGGGCGCCGACGCCGGCGCGAAGCTGGGCGAGGCGCTGCTCCGCGCCGCGCAATCGCATCTTTTCGATGCGCTGACGAAGGCGACCGATGCGCAGCTCGGCAAGCCTGATTTGATTACTCTGGCGCGCGTCGCCGGCGAGATCGAGCGCACTTCGCTGGCGCATGCGCGCCGCGCCGATCGCGCGGAAGAAAAAATCGCTCGCGCCACGCGCCTGGTCGCACCGGAAAATTCTGTCCCGGGGAAACCGATGCAAATTGGCGGCGCGCCCGCGGCGCCTGGACTCGATACGGACGCACTCGAACAAATCCGCAAGACGTTGACCGGCGATCTCGATGGCTGAATTCGCCTTACAAATCAAAGGGTTACCGGAACTCGACGCCGCGCTGAAACGTATCTCCTGGGCGAGTCTGGATCTGACCGCGCCGCTTTCCGTCCTGGGCGACGAGGTCCTCAAAGAATTCCAGGATGCGTTCGCCAAAGAGCAATCGCCCGGCGGCGAGCCGTGGCATCCGCTCGCCCAAAAAACGATCGAGAGCTACGTCTATCCGCGCAAGCCGGCCAAAGACGTGACCCGCGCGCATCTCCGACGACGCCGATCGCGTTCGCGCCAGGTCCGTGGATCCGATCATATTTTGCAGGCGCGCGCGGTTCCCGGATGGCTTCTGCGGCAACTCCGCGTCGATGTCTCGCGCTATGAACTCACCGTCGGCGAACCGGAAAGTAAAGTCGCGGAGCGCGCCGAAGAGGGCGCCGGGCATACGCCGGCGCGGCCGTTCGTCGAGCTGACGCCCGAGATGGAAGATCGCGCCGCCGATCTTCTGATGCGTCATTTGATGGGGCGGTGGAATGGCTAGCCGCAACAAAACCATCGAGGTCGTTTTCAGCGCGCTCGACAAATTGTCGCCGGCGCTCAAATCGATCAATCAAAATTTTACCGGTTTCGAGGCAGGCGCGAAGGCCGCCGCCCGGACGCTGCGCAACTGGGGCGCGGTCACGGAACTTGCCTCCCTCGCGGGAGAAAAAGTCGGCGCGCGGCTCTCCGGCATAGGCGAATCGTTTTCCTCCGCCGCGGAACCGCTGGACGAGGCGCGCACAAAATTCCTCCAGATCGCCGGCGCGCAAAACGCCGCCGCAGCATCGCATGAAGCTCTGACACTGAGTAATCGATATGGGCAGGCGTCCTGGGCGCAGGAACTCGACGCGATCACCAAAGCCTACCAAATGTACGGAAATTATGACCAGGCGGTGCGCGCCGCCGGCGCCGCGACCAAGCTCGCCACCGCGACGCATGCCGACGTCGGCGAAACTCTGACCGGTCTCGCGACCACCGCGCGCAATGCGGGAGTAGACGTCGATACGCTCGGCGACAAGCTCGCCGCATTTTACAAAGTTGCCGGCGCCGGCGGCGGCGGCGCCGACCAGACGCGCCAGCTCGAACGCGCGCTCGGCGCGGCCCAGGCGCATGGCGTCGGTACCGATAAATTTCTCGCGATCGTCGCGGAAGCCGAAAAATCCGGGCTCTCCGCGCGCGACGTGATGGAGTATTTCGAGCCCGCGCGCGGCGCCAAAGCCGCGCATGTCGATAAGCACGGCAAGCTGCACGCCGGCGCCGACGCGCACTACGCCGCGCGCGCCGAAGCGATCCATGAGCTGCTCGGCAAGCACGCCGCGGACATCGCCTCGCTCGAAAAAACGTTCGGCGCGTCGCTGGGCGCGTCCGACAAACTGTCCGCGATCGCGGCCGATGATGCGACCCAGCGCATTAAGCGCTTGCACGCGACTGAGGACTCGCTAAAAGCCGCGCTGGGTGGCGGGATGCTCGAACAGCAGGGCGAGATCGCGAAGTGGGGCGCGGAGCTGCTCGGCTGGTCAGCGAATTTCGCCCAGGCGCACAAGACGTTCGCGGCGGCGAGCGGTGAAATCATCGGATGGACCGGGAAGGCTCTCGAGGTCGGCGGCGAAATCGGACGATCGGCCGTCGGCATACAGGTCGGCGTAACCGCATATCGCGCCTGGCGTCTCGCGCACGCCGGCGAGGCAGCGGCCAACGTCGCGGAAGCGGTCGCCGCGGCTAATGCCACGGGCGCGATTTCTGCCGAGACGATCGCGCAAGGCGGATTAGCGGCCAAGCTCTCGTCCCTCGGATTGTTGGGCGGCGCGGTGACTGCGGCGATTGGCGGCGCGGCGATTGGCGGCGCGTATGGACTGTATAAGCATCCGCGCTCCGCGCTCGACTTCCTCGAACATCCATTAACCGGTGGCGGATTGCGCCCGGTGCTCGCGGAAGGACACGCGCTCGAAGCCGCGCGGCGTGCGGTCGCGGCCGGAGGCAAGGGAGACACAACGATCCACGTCGCGGCCGGCGCCAATACGATCAATGTGAACGTACCAGCCGGAACCTCGGCAGCGGATGCGAAAGCGATCGCCAATGGTCTGGCCGTCGCACTCAAAAATCACGACGACGCGGTCGTGCGCAAAATCATCAGAGCTCTCGACGATCGCAAACGCGCCGCGGATCGGGGAGCGTTCTAATGCTTCGCCTGGGAAAGTTTCTCGCGCCATTCGGCATGGACGGCGGACGCGCGATCGCGCCCAGCGGCCCGCGTGGCGAGCAGTGTCTTACGTCGCGCGCGCTGCCGGTCCATCCAGGTCAGCCATCGCGAAATGATTTGCGCGGCGCCGTAGCCTTCGACCGCCGCGCGCAGCTCGTGCCCGTCCTTCCAGTCGTCCGTGACGGCGAAGAACATCGCGGGAACCAGGACGATGCCGGCGAGCCAGCCGAGCGCGATTTTCAAGCGGACGCGCGAAAGCGCGCTGTGCGTGAGACGGCAGACCATGATCGCCGCGAGCGCGAAACCGCCGATGCACCATTGCATTTCGGCGTCGTCGGCGCCGACGTCTTGCGCGAGGATTGCCGCTTCGCCCACGACGAACGCGAAGAAGAGCACAACGCCAAACATGTGGAGAAACCGGCGCCCGCGATTGCGTTCATGGATCGCGAACGCCAGCATCAGCGCGGCGGAGCAAGCGAAGGCCAGAAAGGTCAGTACGTCCTCCATCGCTCGTCCTCCCGCGTCATCGAAAATAGTGGCAGTTCATCGCGGCGCGATAGCCCGCCGCTTCGGCCGCCGCGCCGGACGGAAATTCGACGCGCCGCTCGGGCCGGATGCGCTTGTAGTCCGGGCATCCCGGCCACTCGTAAATCCGCGACACGACGTTGCCGCGCACGGGCCCGCGATGCCCGGCCGATCGCGCATTCATGACCCGCGGCGACTGATCGGTCATGAGTGGCGCGTCGCCGGCGCGCGCGATCACGGCCGTCGCGAGCATCATCGCCGCGATCGCGAGGAAGGAAAATTTACGCATCGTCCGAATCATCCGAAATTCGCGCGCGAGACGCAAGCGTGAACCTGGGCGAAATTCTGCTGCCGTATCAGCGCGCCTACCTCGCCGACCAGGCGAACGTCAAAGTGTGCGAAAAATCCCGCCGCATCGGCATCACCTGGACCGAGGCGCTCGATTCCGTCCTCCACGCCGCCGCCCGGACCGCGCCGCAATCGACCTGGTACGTCGGCTACAACCGCGAGATGGCGCGCGAGTTCATCGACGAATGCGCGGAGTGGATCGCGCGCATCGGCGAGGGCGCCGGCATGCCGTCGGAGGTCCTCGTCCAGGACGAAGAGGCCGACATCCAGGCCTATGAAATCCGCTTCGCGACGCGCGCGAAAATCGTCGCGCTGTCGAGCACCCCGCGGTCTTTGAGGGGCAAAGCCGGCCGCGCCGTCATCGACGAAGCCGCGTTCCATCGCGACTTGCGTGCCCTTATGAAAGCCGCGCTGGCGTTCCTGATGTGGGGCGGCGCCGTGCGCATCATTTCCTCGCATAACGGGCTGGACAATGTATTCAATGAAATAGTCATTGAAACGCGCGAGGGCAAAAAGCCTTACTCACTTCATCGGTACACTTTCGACGACGCGGTCTCCGACGGACTATTCGGCAAGATTTGCGAGGCGCAAAACCGGCGCTATTCGCCGGCCGCCGAGCGCGCGTGGATCGAAGAGGTCCGCGCGGATTATGGCGCGGACGCCGAAGAGGAACTCGACGTTGTCCCGCGCCAGCTCGCCGACGCCTTCTTGCCGGCCGCGTTGATCGATGCGCGCATGACCGACGACGCCGCGGTCGTGCGCTGGGCGCTCGACGACTCGTTTGTCCAACTGCCCGATGGCGATCGCGCCGCGCGCGGCGCCGCATGGTGCGCCGACAATCTCGCGCCGATTCTCCGCCGCCTGGCGATCGGCGCGTCCGGCCGTGCATCGATCGGCGTCGATTTTGCGCGCGACAGCGACCTCTCCGTGTTTTGGATCGCCGAACGCGGCGCCGATCATCGCGTGCGCACGCCGATGGTCGTCGAGTTGCGCAACATCCCGTTCAGGCAGCAGGACCAGGCGCTGTTTTGCGTGGCTGACTGGATTGCGGCGCGCGGCAATCTCACGCTCGCGATGGACGCGCGCGGCAGCGGCGCATACCTCTGCGAATCGGCCCGCGGACGTTATGGGGCGCGCGTGATCGCCTGCACGATGACCCGCGAGTGGTATATCGACGCGATGCCGCTTTTGCGCGCCGCATTCGAGGACGGCGCGATCGATATCCCGCGCGACCCGGACATCATGGTCGATCTGCGCTCGCTCCGGATGGAGGATGGCGTCGTCAAGCCGCCCGAAAAACGCACGCGCTCCGCCGCCGATCGCGGCAAGCGCCACGGCGACGCGGCGATCGCCGCCGCGCTCGCCAACTGGGCCCTCAAACAGCGCGTCGTCGAATACGCATATATGCGGCCGCCTCGCGCGCGGCGCGGATTATTCCCAGGGGGGGAATCCGCGCGGCGCGATCGGCCGCCTGGTGAAACGGAAACCGCCGCGCGCCCGCGTGGTCCGCGCGGCCTCGGGAGCTTTTTCTAATGGCGTGGACACTGACTATTCCTCCGATCCTTAAAACGGCAGCCGCCGCCGCGATTGCCGGCGCGACGATCGCCCAGGCGTACGACGATCAGACGCCGGCCGCAGCGAGCGCCGCGCAATTTTCAGCCGCGCGATCGGCCGCGTCCGCGATGCTGGCCGCGATGACCTCTCCGGCGCCCAACGTGCGCATCAAGCTCTACGGCTACGCATGCGCGCAATCGAGCGCGGCGCCCGGCGGTTCGGGCGATCGCGCCGGCGTCGAGATCATCGAATTCTTTTAGGAGGCAAGAAAGATGGCGGGTAAAGGCAATACGCTCAGCGCGGGCGTGCTCAAACTGATTTTTCAGGCCGCGCCGGGATGGCGGTCGAGCTGTGGTTCGGGCTGACCATATCAGGACCGGGGCAGCCGGCGATCGCCTATGCTGGCGCCGCAATTCCCGCCATTACGATTTTCGATCCGACCGGCGCGGCGCAATTAACTGGGGCCGCGATGGTCAACGAACAAAATGGCTATTGGTCGTACACTTTTCCGACGCCGGCCAGTCCAACCGCCGCGCAGCTCGGCGTATGGACCGCCGAAGTGACTATCACCGATGGCGTTACCTCGGGCAGCGTCTGCGCGCCGCTGCTCCAGGAGCCGACGCCGATCTTTCAACTGGTCTGATGGAGGTCTCTATGTCTGAACCGCATGAAACAATTGTGCTGCCGTCCGGCCGCGTCGCCCACATCCGCATGGGTCACGGGCGCGATCTGATGCGCGCGCGCCGCAACTCCGCGATCGCCGACAAGGCCGACGAGACCACGGCGGCCGGCTTCGCGCTGATTGCCGAGCTGACGAAGATCGACGGCGCCACGATCATCTACGAGGACGTGCTCGACATGCCGCTCGATGACGTGCTCGAGCTGCAACTTCACGTACTCGGAAAAAACGCGCAACGCTCCGCGACTTCATAGCATTGGTTCAATTTGGATTCGGCGCGGAGCTTCTGATGCGAATGACTATCGGCGAAATCGAAATCCTCGTCATCGAGGTCGCCGAATATATGCACCCCAAGAGGGACACCAATGAATGAGGTTGAAAAAGAACAGATCGCGCGCCTGGCCGCCGCCCATGACGCCGCCGATGGCGACGGTGACGGCAATGCTGATGGGGGCGACGATGCTGGCGGTGATGGCAATAACGCTGGCGGCGATGCTGTGGGCGGCGATCAAGGAGACTCCGCCGACAACGTCGGCGCCGAAGCCGCGAATTTCCTCGGCCGCGATCTCGACACCTCGCATCCCGCTTTCCCGGCCGCCGCCGATGCCACCGCCCGCTTCATGCGTTCCAGCTTCGCCAGCCACGACGACGCCAAATCGGCCTGGGGCGCGGCGCTCGACAAGATGCACCGCGACGGATTGCCGGCACATCGCGTGCGATCGATGCCACGCTATACGAAGATGCCGCCCGTGAAGGCCGCGCGCGCCGCTTCCGCCCGCATCGGTGATAACACCTTCGATTCGTCCCGCACGCCGCTGCCGCACGACGAAACGCCCGGCGTCTCATTCCCGATCCGCACCGCGCCACGCGGAATATTCAAGCCGCGAACCAACGGGCCGCGCGGCCCGGTCGCGGGTCATGCCGGCGAAGTCGAGCCGGGCGGCTTTCCGCGTCACTTCAAGGGCTTCGTCTGATGTTCTACGAACTCGCCGAGGCGATCGCGCTCACCTTCGCCGCGCCTCATCTCCTGATGATCCGCGTGGTCAATCTGCGGTGCTTCACCTGCCGCATGTCCGCGCGCGAATGCGCCGCCCAGGAGGGCCGCGAGGTCGCCGACGACGAAGGGCTTCATCCGTACTATGCGGCGATCTCGCTCAATTAAAATGGAGAGGCAACATGGATTCGCCCTATGCACTGACCGTTCGCTGCGTCTTTAATCTCCCGATCTCGAATGCGGCCGCATATAATCAGCCGCGTTCCGTCCTGCTGACTATCGTCGGCGCGCCCGGCCGCTGCGAGCTGCAAATTCCAGCCGACAGGAAAGACGATTTTCGCGTCGGTGAGGAATACTCACTGACTATCGCGCGCGTGGAATGAGCAATCTCTACGACGCCTTCGGCCGCCCGGTCGATCGCGGCGCGCTCAAAGATGAGCAGGCCGGCCCGACGATCGCCGGCGTGCGCAATATCTACAACGTCACACATCCGAGCGCCGGGCTTGAGCCCGAGAAACTCTTCCAGATTCTCACCCAGGCGGAATTCGGCGACCCGTACTACTACCTCGAGCTCGCCGAAGAGATGGAAGAAAAGGACATGCACTACCTGGGCGTCCTCGGCACCCGCAAGGAAACCGCCGCGCAGCTCGCAGTGATCGTGCGCCCCGCCAGCCGGTCCGCGCCCGACGTCAAGGCCGCCGACCTGGTTGGCGCGCAACTGCGTCATCTGCTTACGGCCGAAGCGCTTTTTGACATCCTCGATGCCGTCGGCAAAGGTTATTCCGCCACGGAAATCACGTGGGACACACAGGGCGCCGAATGGCGTCCGGCGCGCCTGCAATGGCGCGATCCGCGATGGTTCCTGTGGGACTGGGTGAGCGGCGAAGAACTCCTGGTGCGCACGATCGACGGCGCCGAGACCGTCTACGATCGCGAGCAACCGAGGCATGCGTCCGCGCGCTTTAATAATTCGCCGTGGAACGGACTGCAACCGATGACCGCGCGGCTCGATCCATTCAAGTTTATTGTCCACGTCTCGAAAGCGAAAAGCGGACTGCCGATCCGCGGCGGGATTGCGCGCGCGGCCGCCTGGGCGTGGCTGTTCAAAAATTTCCTGATGAAGGATTGGTTGGGGTTCGCCGAAACTTTCGGCCAGCCGTTTCGCCTGGGCAAATACGCGCCCGGCGCGACCGCCGAAGATCGCGCGGCGTTGCTTTCGGCGGTAACGAATATCGGCAGCGACGCGGCCGCCGTCATCCCCGACTCGATGATGATCGAATTCCAGGAGGCCCGCGCGGCGCGTTCGGGCGAGACTGTCTACTCGGAATTTTGTGGCTACCTCGACGCGCAAATCAGCAAAGCCGTGCTCGGCCAAACTCTGACGACCGAACTCCCCAAGTCCGGCGGTTCGCGCGCCGCCGCGACCGTGCATGAAGCGGTGCGCCGCGACATTCTCGCGAGCGACGCGAAACGCCTGGCCGCGACGCTCACGCGCGACCTGGTCAAACCGATCGTGGACCTCAACCTCGGCGTGCCGGCGAGCGGCGAATATCCACTCGTCGCGCTCGGCCTGCCCGACGACATCGACGACAAGGTCTTCTCGGACATCGTCGCCGCGATGGCCGATCGCGGGCTGCAAATCGCGCAACGGACGGTACTCGATCGCCTCGGCCTGCCGGCCGCGAATCCTGGCGAGCCGGTCCTGCATCCCGCGCAAAAGGGCACGCCGTAATAACCTGGAGACTCGCCATGATCTACGCCGCCGCGGCCGACATGGAGGCGCGCTATCCAAATCGCGACCTCGTGCAACTGACTAACGAGGATACGACGCAAGTCACGGTCAACGGGACCGTCATCGCGCAGGCGCTGGCCGACGCCAGCGCCGAAATCGACGGGTATCTCGCCGCGCGCTTCGCGCTCCCTCTCGCCGATCCGCCAGCGGTGCTCAACCGCGTCGCGTGCGACATCGCGATGTACCGCCTCCAGGCACTTCGGCCGCTCCACGACATCATCGAGGCGCGCGATCGTTATCTCGACGCGATCAAGATGCTCGAAAAAGTTGCCGACGGGAAACTCACTCTCGGACTGTCGGCCGACAACCTCGAGCCTCCGGCCGCGTCCGGCGCAACCGTCCTCCAGGGTCCGGCCGACGCCACGCAAGCCAAGGTCTTCACGCGCGATCGCCTCCGAGGCTTCTGACGGATCAGAACCTGCGTAACCCCAGCCTCAATATTCTATTGAGTCTGGGTATTTAAGATCGAAGGTGGCGGGACCGGCGGCACGGTTCGGCCGCGGGGGCATGGGATGCGGGCGAGCGCGGCCTTCGCCGTGCATCCGGCCCGCAATAGCAACATCGCAAGGCGCGGCGGCGCGGCGCCGCCGCGCAGAGGGCGCCAATTAAGTTAAATTCGCACGCGCGCACCGCATCTCCACTCCTCACGTCCTCAACCTCTTCAGCAACGCGCTGAAGACGCCGCCCGCACGCGACGGCGCGATATTCATCCGCCGCATGCGGCGCCGCTCGATTCGTCCGCGATCCTGCGCGTCCGAGCGCGGCTTGCGCATCCGCACGCTGACCGTCTCTGGCAGCTCGATCGTCACGCCGCCGCGCCACGCGCGAATCGCCCAGGCGCGCGCGGACTCGATTCCGTGGCGCTGCGCGATTCCGCCGCGCATCACGATCTCCCGCCGCTCTGCCGGCGCCGCCGGCAAGCCGCGAAAATAAAATCGATTCGCCCAGGCGCCGTACTCATCGCGCGGCGTGAGTATCCCGGCCGTGAGCCGCGCAAAGCTGCGGATGATGTACGCGCCGCGCCTCCGCTTGACCATGCGCACGTCGGCCCGCGCCGCGCCGCGCTCGCGCGCGAGCCTCTGTATGATCCGAGCGGCCTTCGCGCCGTCCACCAGGACACGCACCGCGCCGGCCGCCGCCCGCGTCCATCCGCGGATCGCGCCATGCGCCGCGGCGCCCGGCCGGCCGGGCCGCGTCGCCAGGCGCACGCGCAAGATGATCCGATCGACGCTCTTGCCCGGCGCCGCCCGGACCTCGACGACCGCGAGCTGCCGGGCATGGGACGCGGGCAAGTCTGCGCAGCCGCGCGAGTGAGAATCTGAATCGCGAGCGTAAAACTCCCGCAACCGATCGCGCGCCAAAATCTGCCGCTGCAATTGCCTGCATCCTGGACAATCACGGCAGGCGAGGGTGGTCTCGCCACCGTCAGCGCCGACGCTCGCGAGCATCGACGGCCGTGGCGGATGCCAACACGCCGTGCCCGCCCATCGCGCGCCGATTTGCTCCCCGGCCGCGTTCCGCACGGCCGCCGATGCCGCCTTCGCGCCGGCGCGCGCCTGGACGGTGGCGCGCGCATGGGGCGCGAGCGCTCCGGCGTGGGTTGTCGACGCAACCGCCGAGGAGGGGAGGGCTCTCGGCACGGACACGCGCGGAGCGCCCGCCAGGCGCAAATATAATTCCCGCAGATACGGTTCGCGCGGCGCCGCGCGGCTATAATCATCCTCGCGGGCGAGACTCCGCGCCCGCTCGCGCTCCGCCACTTGCGCGAGTCCATCCCGCGGGGGCGCGCCACTGCGCCCCCGCGGACCGCTCCCGTCCGCCAACCCCGCAACCCCGCGACTTACAAAAGCGCGCTAAAAAAGCGTCCGCTGTTTGTATGCCGCCTCGCGCGCTATTCGCGCGCGCAAGCCGGCCTGCGCCCTGTCGCGCTGGCGTGCGCGCCGCCGCTCGCACGCGCCGCAATGGCACGTCGAATGGTGCGCCGTGGGCTTTGCCCGGCTCCGGCCGCCGCACACGATGATGCCTGGCGCGATCCGCCGGCAACTCACGACGATCTCTCCCGCGCCGCGTACCGCGTTTCGCCGCGATGCGTGAATGCGTGATGGGCGTCGATGCATCGCGCGCACCCGTGCACGAACGTGCACCGCGTCTCGCCCATACACGCGAACAACGCGCCGCCGGCCTCCGCGCCGCAATAATCGCACGCGCCCTTCGGCGCCAGTTTCAGCGCATCATGCAATACCGGCGTGATCGCGATCATCTCGCCGCGCGCGGCCCGCGTCCGCGCCTCGCGGTACGCCTCCGGGTCGTCCGGAAAAACCCGGACCAAAAATCCGCCTCCTGCTTTCATCCTCCGCTCCTCCTCAATTCCTCACGCGCCGCGGCGATCGCAGCGTTCAGTTCGGCCATCGCGGTATGCGAGCCTCCGTTGTCCGGATGGTGTTGTCGGGCGAGATTGCGGTAGGCGGTCTCCGCATCTTCGAGTGAGTAATCGTCATCGACGCCGAGCACCGTGCGCCACGCCCGATTTTCGATCGCGAGATACCCCGCAAAGGCTTGCTCGACGCTGCCGACCCCGTGACGTGCCTGAGCGCGCATCGCGTCGATATGCGCCGCAATCGCGCCGATGTTGTCGGCCACGCGGTTCCACCGATCGCACGCCAACACCAGGCGGCGACCTTTGAGCGTGAAATAGACCGCGACACCCGTATCGGAGGGCCCTGGGCGATCGAGTCGCGGCGAACCGTCTATGCGCAGCTCGACGTTCGTCGATAAGATCGGATTGATCGCGCCCAGCATTTGAAGCTGCCAAACCAACCGCTTCATCGCCGCCGCGAAGTTCAAACGCGTGCCGCGATCGCGGAACAACGCGGTCAATCCATGGCCGGGCCGCGTGCGCTTCCAACCGGCCGGCCACGCCAGCGGATAGCTCCCCGCGCTTTTCATCAGCGCGCCGCGCCGCCGCGCCCCGCGGCCAGATCGCGCGTGCATTTCGGACATCGCGCGTTGACACTCGCGCGCAAACCGCCGCGCGCATCGTTCATCGCCGCGACGCCGAAGATTTCCTGCTCAGTCGCCAGGCGCGCGCCAAAGTCGGTCCAACCCTCATCGCGCGACGCGCGCAGCACGTCGGCGAAGTCCAGGTCCGCCGCCACGAAATGGCGCCAGTCGCCGCACGCGCACGCCAGCGCCAACGAATCGCTCGTCCGCACAGCAGGCCGCGCCGCGATCGCCTCGCCCGCCAAGGCTTGCGCCACCGCGCGCGCCACCTCCGCGATCGTCTCCGCCGAAATGGGCGACGCCTCGATCCGCGCCAACGCCGCGCGCCTGCCCCGATCCTCGACCGCCCGCCGCCGGCGCATAATCCGATCGACCAGCGCGCCGATCGCGCGCGCGGCTGCCCGCCGCGCCCGTGTCGTGCGCACCGCCCGTTCCGTCGTCCGCCGATGCAGTACCTCGCAGCGCCGGCACTCGCTGGCGTCGATTCCATGCTCGCAATGCATGTCCATCCCCTCCTGGCGCGGCGCGCACACCGGTCGTTGCCGATGCGCCGCCGCCCCGTTGCCCGTCGTGTCCGCACACACGTCTGCCAACGGCGATGCGCCGGGAGGCGCCCGCGCCCACGCTTGGGATCGATGCGTCATCAGGGGCGCTCCACCAGGCGCTGGAGCGCGAGCACGTCACGCATCAGCGCGACATGCAGCCGGCGCATCGCGACCGCCGCCGTCCGCATGCGCGGATCGAGATGCACGTCCGCGCGATCGGCGAGGCGTCCGCTCACGGCGACCAGGCCGCGCACGGCCTCACTGGCGCGATCGAGCGCGCGTAAAAAAACGCGCCCGCGATCCGAAGACCGCAGGCGAGCGAATTTTCTGGGGTTGGCGTCGCCAGTCGCGACGACGATCGCCGCCAGCTCGTGCATGCGCGGGTCGCCGGCGAATACGCACGCCGCTAAGCCTCCGCCGCGCGACGCCATCGGCAGTCGGCAGACGGGGCATGGTGGCGGATTGGCGCGCACTGCCCGCTCGGCAGTCGCCGCGATCCCCGCCAACTCTCTCGCGACCTCGTGCGCCAGGTCGTCGGGCAAACGGCGCATACGAAGGAAGCCGGCCGCGCCACGAAACAGCGTCAGGTCGCCGTCGCGGGCGAGCGATGCGAGAAAGGCGCGCTGTGCCTTGTGTCCTCGAATCGCCGCGAGCTGCGCCTCGAGGTCGCCGCGTCGTTCGTCGCGCGCGCGGCCAAACGGCAACTCGTCCTGGTACGCCGTGGGGCGCGTTGGCACGGCCGCCGGCGGCGGCGATGACGATGGCGGATGGGCGAAGGCGAAGGCGCGTTGCGGCGGCGCGGCCACAAGCGCGAGGGCGGGGCGTCCGGAATCCGGCGCCGCGCCACTTTTCGGGGCGCGTTTCTTGGCGAGAGGGGCCGGATCAGGCGATATTTGTGGGTGAAGTGTCGCGGTGCGGGACATGCAAATGCCCGCGCACGATCAGTTCCGGCTCTCCCGACCTCAGATTCGCATAAGATATATTATGTAAACTAACGGGGGATTATCCGGAATTCAACCTCAGCCGGAGATTTCGGTAATGTTGCGTCTAAAGAGGGTGAGACGTGACAGGCCGGGAAGCGCCAGTGGCTACCTCGCGTGGCCGCTGGCGCTTCTAATCTGCATCGTTACCTTCGTTGTGTTGAAGGAACCTGAAATCCAGCGCGCCGGGCGTTGGTGCTTGTCCCACAGTATTGGGAATAAAAGTCGTGGGGTTTCCGATGATCTGTATCAGCCAGCAAAAACGAGTCGTGTGCTCCGGGGTGTCAGGGAAAACGTCGCGATACTTGATCCAACCCCAGAGATAGATAAAGCGTCGGAAGGCTTGCGCTTCCAAAATATCGAACGGAGAGATCGGGGTGTTCTGAGGTGCGCGCCCGCCGACACTGTCTCCATTTGGTGCAATCAGACCACTTCCGACCTCCTAATTTTGGTCGAAGAAAACATGATTTGGAGGCAGCGTGGTATTACGAATGTCGCACTCTACGTGCGACCGCAGATGTTTGGCTGGCGTACTCCCGGTATTTTTATACCTGGGAGAAAGGCGGAAGTTGTACAGGGCAGTATTCTCTATAGGTTCCCAAAAATACCACAGCCCATCAGCACAGACGAAAGCGCGCTTATCGTGTTCTGAGGCCGCTGCCAGCGTGGCGAACTCAGCATCCTCGTAGGATTTCGTCGAAGATGTCGGGATTCTTGCGGTTGTTGAACCGGAACGAAAACTCGTTGAGATAAAAAGGCAAATACTTCGCGAGACTTTGTGATAAGTCCCGATCACGCCACGCTTGAGCAACACCCAGAACGATTCGATGTTGTTGGTGTGGATCTCGCCCCGTACCCATTCGTTCTTGGAGTGGAGCGACACCGCAGTGGCTGCGGGCGGGTAGTCGAGGGCGGGGCGTCCGGCGCGGTCGGCTGCTGCACGGTCCGCCCCGGCAAACGCCTACCCCTGCGACACTTTTGAACGCGAATAATCGAGCAGACGAGCGGGCCGCGGGGCATTGCGGCCGGCTCTCTAATCTCAAAGCGGATCGGGTCCGATGATCTTCCAACCATAGCGCTGAAGCAGCGGCGCGAGGACCGCCGGATCAGCCGTCATAAATGGGAGTTGCAGTCGTCTCAACTCCTCGAACAGCTTCCCGCTTTCGGCCGGCGTAAACATAAAGAGCGCGCGCCCCGCCTCGGAGCCGCTGTTCTTCCAAGCGTGAGGTGTTTCCCGCGGCATGAACGCCCAGGTACCCGCACCGCCACGAGTGACAGAGTCTCCAATCTTGAACGAGAATTCTCCGCTCAAGACGCACATCGCCTCGTCGCTGATGTGATGGAGGTGAAGCGCCGTTCCAAAACCGGCCGGAATCAATTCCTCGAGGACCGCCATGGTGTCCCCGGTCTGTTCGCTCATTAACTTGAAAGTGGCCGTCCTGTCAGGCTCCATCTGCCAGACGAGTCCTTGTCCCGGCAGCACGACCATCCCGTTCGTACTCATCGGTCAATTCCTCCAACTTTGTCGAGCCGGGATTGTCACTTAGGACCCGTCCTGAGGTTCGCACCATTTCAACCGGAATTTCCGTTTTGGACCCTCGCCGTCGCCAGAGTCATAGCGCAAATGAGCGCGGTAGCGCAAGTTTCGGAGGCGTGTGCCGCCGCACGCGCTTGGGCCTGCCGGCAACGCGCTCAGGGCCGTCGCTTCGCCGGGCTCAGACCCATTTTTCCTACACGTACACGTGGCGTCGTGATCTCGGGAATAGTTGTAGCTGCCTTGGCTTCCTGGACCCATGATGCGGGAGGGCCCGCCAATTCGGGTGCCCCAGCGTCATGGTATTGACGTATTGACGGCTGAAATCGGCGGTCGCCGCTCTCACTCATATGCCTGACCTTCGTACATGCAGCGCGAGCTGAAGCGGCCGGGGCCGCGCGGCGCTGACACGCTATGCGCCGGATGGCCGCGCCGGCGCGCCGCCTGCAACGCTCGCGTGCATTCGCGCTGGCTTGGCTCGATCACCTTGTAGGCGCCCCCCGCCCGCGGCATCCACAGATACGACCACTGCGAAACCAGCGGTCCCGGATCGAGGCCGCACGCGCCGCCGCGGATGCCCTGCGCGCCCCGGCATACCGCCAGCGGCCCGAGATAGTTGCGCCTGCCCAGGTAGCACGCCCCGCCCTGCCAATCCTGGCACGCGTAGCGCGAGTTGTAATGGAAGGTGACGTGCGGCTCGCTGGCGCCCTGCCCCGCGGTGAAATAGAAGCCGCCACCGCCCGGATGAGTCGGGGCCGGCGCGGCCGCCGCCGCAGGCGGTTTCGCGGCCGCGGGTACCTCCGGCAAGAGCACCTGCGCATGCGCCGCACCCGCATGCGGCGCGCTTAGCGCGAATATCAAGATCGCGGCGATGCGGCGCATGCTAATGCTGTTTATTGGCCGGCGGCGCGGGCGCCGCGGATGAGGTTTGATCTTTGGCCGGCGCGCGCATCGGCGGCCGCGGCTTGCGCCCCAGTTCGGCCAGCAGACGGCGCACGGCAAAATTCCCCGAATCGATCTCGAAGGCCCGCTCAAGATAGGTAATCGCACTCGCGGTACGCTCGGTGCGCATGCACACCCGCCCGAGCGTCAACAGCAACTCGACGTCCTCTGCCACCGCGCCCGAGGTACCGGCCGACGCGCCAGTCTCACGCGCGCGCTTGAGGGTCTGAATCGCCTCGTCGTATTGTTCCATGTCGGCCAGTAGCGTACCGAGTCCGAGCGCCGCCGTCCGGCTCAGCGGATCGAGCTCGAGCGCCTGCCGGAACATCGCGAGCGCGTTGCGCCGCGCGCCCTTTATCCGCAGGTCGTTGGCCGCCGCCGCCAGCCGGGCGCCCTCCTCGACCAGCGCCTGCACTTCGACCTCGACGTCGGCGCATTCGGGACTCATTTCCGCCTTGATAATCCGCACGCGCGGTCCCAGGTACTCGCTCAGCCGATCGATGATCGAATCCTGGCGCGCGGGCGAGAAGTCGAGAAAGATCGCGCCGAGCAGATCGCCGATGTGATCGTCGCGCCGAATGCTGATTTGCCGGCGATGCCGAATCCGCCTCACCTCATCTCCATCGCGAGCGCCCGCCCGTTCCGCCGCGTCCTCAAACCCGTTGGTCAGACCCGTTCGTCGGGGTCGAACAGCTTGCGATACTCGTCGAGCGCGAAGCGATCGGTCATCCCGGCGATATAGTCCGCGATGACCCGCGGGAGCGGCTCGCCGTCGACCTCGACCCGCGCGAGCACATGCGGCGGAATCTGCCGCGGCTCGGCCATATAGGTCGCGAACAGCCGCGCGAGCACCCGGCCCGCCTTCTCGGTCATCCGGTTGACCCGGTAATGGCGATAGAGCCGATCGCGCATGATCTGCTTGAGCTCGACGACTTGCGCGCTAACGTCGTCGCCGAAGGCCGCGATCGCCCTGCCCGCCCGGCGCACCGCGTCGACGCTCGCGATCCCGCCGCGCATCAGATCGCGATCGATATTGGCGACCAGGTCGGTGACCATCACGTCGATCATGCGAATCACGGTCTGATAGCGCATCAGGCGATCGTCGAGCGCCGGATGGGCCGCGCGCGCCGCCGCCGCCGCCTCGCAATACAGGCGCGAGCCGGTCAAGTCGGCGACCGTCAGCATCTGCGCCTTCAGCCCGTCGTCGACGTCATGGGCGTTGTAGGCGATTTCGTCGGCCAGGTCGACAATCTGCGCCTCGAGGCACGGATAGAGTCCGGCGTCGAATTCGAGCGCCGCCGGCCGCCCCTTGAAGTGCGAATGCTTGATGATGCCCTCGCGCACCTCGTAACTCAGGTTGAGGCCGCGAAAATCCGGATAGCGCACCTCGATCCAGTCCACCGTGCGCAGGCTCTGCGCGTTATGGTCGTAGCCGCCATGCGGCTCCATCAGGCGATTGAGCACGCGCTCGCCGGCGTGGCCAAAGGGCGTGTGGCCGAGGTCGTGGGCCAGCGCCACCGCCTCGGCCAAGTCGCGGTTGAGGCCCAGCGACGAGGCCACCGTGCGCGTGATCTGCGCCGCCTCGATCGTATGGGTCAGGCGCGTGCGGTAGTAATCGCCCTCGTGATTGACGAAGACCTGGGTCTTGTATTCGAGGCGGCGGAAGGCGGCGCTATGGATGATGCGGTCGCGGTCGCGCTGAAATGCGGTACGCATCGGATGGAGCGGCTCGGGCAGGCGCCGCCCGCGGCTCGCCCGCGACAACATCGCATAGGGCGCGAGCGTGCGCGCTTCGATTTCTTCGAGATCCTCTCTATTGCGCAGCATCGTTACAATCAGCCGATCTGGGCTTAGTCTAGCACGCCGCGCGATGCGGGCCGAAGCCGCGCCGGCGCACTCTATGCACAAGCCGGTTATCCACAGGTCACCGCGCGCGCATCTACCGGTCTTTCAGACAGCGCATGCAACGCCGTATAATCCTCGCCGAGGTCAGGCTGTGGGGTGGTAGCGAACGGTAGCGCGGATCTGGATGACGGCGTCGCGGGCAGAGTTTTTGCCGCGCGCGCGAGCGTCGCATTCCTCCTGGCGGTAACCGTCGCCGTCGCGATCAGCGTCGGCGGATGCGCCACGCATCAAGCGGCCATCCCCACGTTTGGGTCATTCGGCACGCACGGCGCACGGACTTCGGTCACCGGCATCGCCTCCTGGTACGGACCCGGCTTCAACGGCCATCGCACGTCCAGCGGTGCAGTTTACAATCAGGACGATCTGACGGCGGCGTCACTGCTCTTTCCGCTCGGCTCGCGCGTGCTGGTGACCAATCTCCACAATGGCCGATCGGTCGACGTCACGATCAACGACCACGGCCCGTATGTGAAGGGCCGTGGCATCGACCTCTCGCGCAAAGCCGCGCGCATCCTCGGCGTGATCGGGCCGGGCACCGCGATGGTGCGGATGGACGTGATCGCGACGCCGACCGGCGGCCCGGCGCTCGGGCAACGCTACTTCGTGCAGGTCGGATCGTTCGCCGATCGCGGCAACGCGCGCCGGATCCGCGATCGGCTGGCGGTCTACTATCCCGACGTGCGGATCGACCCGGCAATCGCCGGCGCCAATCGCTATTACCGGGTGCGGATGGGCGCTTTCATGCGGCGCGCCGCCGCGCAGGATCGCGCCGAGCGCGTCGCCGCTTCCGGCTATCACGTCGTGATCGTCACCGAATAGCTACCAGCGAAGCGCGCTCCCTTGCGGGCCGACGGCGCGCGCGGCTATCGTGCCGGATAATTCCACGGAGCGCGTTCCGGAGGCCGTTGTTCGGCCAATCCGGCCGGAACGCCACCGCCGCACGAATGCTTGCCGATGATTGACGGCGCCACGATGCGCGAACTCGCGAGCCGCTGGTGGCGCGGGCTGGCGAGCCGGCTCCGGGTGCTCGCGTTGCTTGCACTGGCGCTATGCGGATGCGCCTATACTCTCGTCAGCGGCGGCGCCGTCAACCAGACCAAGGCCGACCAGGTCGAAGCCGGCATCCAGCAATTCCGCCAGCTACAATTCACCGCGCCGGTCCCGCTGGTGATCAAGACCCGCGACCAGGCCGAAGCGATGCTCGCGACGGAAATCACGCACGACCATACCGACGAGCAGATGCGCATCGGCAGCGTGACCGGCGCGATGACCGGGGTCTATCCGCGCGGCCTCGACCTGAAGACTGAGACGCTCAAGCTGCTGCGCAAGCAGATCGCGGGCTTCTACGATCCGCATACCGGGCAGATGGTCCTGGTCGAAGGTGCGGTCGACGTGAGCCTGTGGCGCAGCGCCGCCTCATTCGTTGCCCGGCGCGACGTGGTCGGCGAGATGCTGCTCGCGCACGAACTGACCCACGCGCTGCAGGGTCAGCATTTCGCGATCGAGCACATGCTCAACCAAGTCAAGGACAACGACGATCGCGACCTCGCGCTCAAGGCGGTGGCCGAGGGCGACGCGACGCTGGCCGGCTTCGGCTACGTGACGGGCCGCCTCGACACCCCGACGATCGATCTGATCGAAACCCGGATGGACGACCTGCCGCGCACCTTCGCCGCGCAAGCGGGCGACGTACCGATCGGCTTGAGCGCACCGATGATCTTTCAATACGCGGCCGGCACGCGCTTCGTCGCCACCGCCTACCGGCGCGGCGGATGGGCGGCGGTGGACGCGCTCTATGCCGACCCGCCGCAATCGACGCTGCAAATACTCGAGCCCGATCGCTATTTCGATCGCCGCACGCCGCCCAACGCGATCGATCTGAGCGGCTACCAGCCGATTCTCGCCGGATGGACCAAGGTCGACGACGACACCTACGGCGCGCTGCTGCTCAAGGTGATCATCGAGCGCAACCTCGGCATGGACGCGCCGCAACTGGCGCTGGTCGATCACTGGGCGGGCGATCGCATGATCACACTGGAAAAGGGCCGCGCGCTGACCGTCGTGTGGATGCTGTCGTTTCGCGACGCGGCCTCGGCCGAGCAGTTCGGCGCCGCTTACAGTGGAATCCTGTCGTCGATTCCCGGTCGCGATATGGCCCATCGCGTGGCCGTCGTCGCACCCAACGTGCTGGTGGTGATCGGCGACGGCGCCAACCAGTTCGATCGCCTGGCGCCCGCCGTCTGGAAGGCGAGCATGATCATCCATCCGACCGCGCCCCGGCGTCCGCCCACGGCCCCGCTCACGACTTCCGCGTTGCCATCAGGCGCGCGGCCGATCCTCGCGATGCCGCATTAGTCCGGCCGCCGCGGCTAGTGAACCTCTGCACCAGTTAGGTTGTCATTCTGAGCGCAGCGAAGAATCCCGGATCCGGGACCCATGCGCTGCGCTCAGGGTGACAGCAGTGCCTTGTGCAGAGGTTCCCTAGCGAGCCGAAATCGATTCGCCGCGATCAGTAATCGCGCTTCGCCGCGGCGTTATCCTTCAAGCATCGTGCGGGCTTTCGCCACCAGGTCGCGTTCGCTGCGATGGCTCGAACGCTTGAGCGCCTCGTCGAAGCTCAGCCAGGCAACCTCGTCGATCTCGCCGTCATGCGCGTTGGGGTCGCCGCCGACGCAGCTCATCAGGAAGAAATGGACGCGCTTGAAAATACGCATGATCGGCGCGCCGGGCCGATCGCGCCACGAATAGACGTAGGAGACCTCGCCCAGTTCGTCGCCCGCCGTCACCTCGAGGCCGCTCTCCTCGGCCGCTTCGCGCAGCGCCGCCTCAAGGATGCCCTCGCCCGGCTCGAGATGGCCCTTGGGCAAGACCCAGGTCTCTTTGCCGGCCGGCCGCACTAGCACGACTTCAATTTTGTCGCTGCGCCGGCGCCAGATCAGGCCGCCCGCCGAGACCTCGCGCCGCACGATGACGCGTTGGCGCGGTTTCGCGCTCCGGTTTTTCGATTTCATCGCCAATCGCAGTACGTCAGTCCAATCGCATTGTGGCGGGCGGCGCGGCGCGTGCCCACTCGCGAGCGGTTAGCCTACATCGCCGAGGCTGAATCCGAAACCTAGCATCCGCTGCAAGGCGATGCGGGCGCCGGCCGAGGCCGGCAGCTCCAGGCCGGGATCATGCCTGAGCCATTCTTCGGCGAGGTCGCCGGCGCGCTCGATCAGGCGAAAATCCCGGATGAAGCCGGCGAAGCGCAGCGGCAGCGCGCCGGTCTGCCGCGCACCGATTAGATCGCCGGGGCCGCGCATGCGCAGGTCGGCCTCGGCGACCTGTGCCCCGCTCGTGCAGCGCGCGATCGTCGCCAGCCGTTCGCGCGCCGCCGCTCCCGCATCGCGCGACGCCACCAGGCAGCATTGCGCCGCCGCCGCACCGCGGCCGACCCGCCCGCGCAACTGATGCAATTGCGCGAGTCCGTAGCGATCGGCCGCCGCGATCACCATGACCGTCGCCTCGGGCACGTCGATGCCGACTTCGACGACCGTCGTCGCGACGATCACGTCGAGCGCGCCGTCGCGAAACTCCCGCATCACGCGCTCTTTTTCCGCCGGCCGCATACGTCCGTGCAGCGTGCCGATTCGCGCGCCGGTCAACGATGTGGCGAGCCGCCGCGCCATCGCGGCGACCGATTTTTTTTCGCCCGCCTCCGCGTCGCCGTCGGCCGCCGCTTCGTCGTCGATCATCGGCAGCACGTAGTAGGCGCGATTGCCGCGCGCGATCTCTCCGGCCACGATCGCGTCGACCGCGGCGGCCCCGTCTTCAGTGAAGATTCGCGTGGCCACCGGCGTCCGTCCCGGCGGCATCTCATCGAGCGTCGACGCGTCGAGGTTGCGAAACAGCGTCAGCGCCAGGCTGCGCGGAATCGGCGTCGCCGTCATCATCAGGACGTTGGCTTCCGATCCCAGCGCGATCAGCCGTGCGCGATCGAACACCCCGAAGCGATGCTGCTCGTCGACCACCGCCAGACCGAGCCGGTTCATCCGCACGCCCTCTTGAATCAGCGCCTGGGTGCCGAAGACGATCGGGATTTGGCCGCGTTCGATTGCGCGCAGAGTGCGCGCGCGCTCGGCGCCGGCCAGTTTGCCGGTGAGCAGCGCACTCATCGCGCCGAGCCGTCCGCACAAGCGGCCGAAGTTGCGCTGATGCTGCTCGGCGAGCAGTTCGGTCGGCGCCATGATCGCGGCCTGGTAGCCCGATTCCGCCGCCCGCAGCGCCGCCCAGAACGCGACCAGCGTCTTGCCGCTGCCCACGTCGCCGATCAGCAGCCGATTCATCTGCGACGGTGCGGCCAGGTCGCGACCGATCTCGTCGATCGCGTGCAACTGTGCCGCGGTCGGCGCGAACGGCAGTTCGGCCATAAACGGCGCTGTGTAGCGCGCCGCGCCGTCGAGGATCGCGCCGGTGCGCCGCTTCGATCGCGCCCGCTCGCGCGCCAGCGCCAGCTCGAACGCGAACATCTCGTCGAGCGCCAGCGCGCGATGGGCCGCGGTGTCGCACGCCTCGAGCAGTGCACTGTCGGTGTCGGCGGGCGGGCGATGCAGATAATCCAGCGCCTCGGTCAGCGCGAGCGATCCGGCGGCGCGCCGCAGTTCGTCGGGGATCGCCCCGCGCATCTCGTGATCCAGCCGGGCGCGCGCCTCGGCCACGATCGAGGCGAACAGCCGCTGTGGCACCTCGGGCGGCAATCGATAAACCGGGCGAATCGGCGCAATCGCGGTCTCGGCCAGCGGATGCACTTCGGGATGAACGATCTGCAGTTTGCCGCTGGCGTCGTGCGCGACGCGTCCGCGGATCAGCACCGGCTCGCCGACCGGAAAGCGCGCATAGGCCGGCAGGTTGAACCACACCACGCGGATCGTGTCGTTGGCGCCGTCGCGCAGCCGCGCCGTACTCAGCGCCTTGAAGGAGCGCAAGCGGTGCGGCTTGATCGTCAGGTTCTCGAGCCGTCCTTCAACGATCGCGTCGCTCTCGGGTTGCAGATCCGCAATCATGTGGCGAATTCGCATATCGATATAGCGCAACGGCAAATGCGCAAACGCGTCGTGCAAGGTCGCGATGCCGCGTTCACGCAATAGCGCCGCGCGTTTCGGCCCGACACCGCGCGCGCGAACAATATCGTACGGCGAAATCGCCGCCGCGCTCGCCTCGCCGTGCGTTATCGAATCGTCAGACGTTGCGGCGAATGCAGCCGGATGGGCGTTTTCGCCACGCTGGACGGGCGGCGCGGGTTTTCGGATGGTCGCCACGATCGGTCTGGATAGTGCGGACGGCGATCAGGGGCGATGGTAGTCCTGGAGCGCCCGCACGGTCATCGGCGCACTGCGCATCGAGGCGATCGCCTCGACCGCGGCGGTCGCCCCGGCCATCGTGGTGAAGAACGGCAGCCGCAACTCCAGCGCCGTGCGGCGAATCGAAAACGAGTCGGCAGTACCCGCCGCGTCGGGCGTATTGATCACCATCGCGACCCGCCCCGCGCGCATCAGGTCGACCACGTGCGGACTGCCCTGCGCAACCTTGTTGACGCTGGCGCAGGCGATCCCGAGGCGGTTGATTTGCCGCGCGGTGCCGTCGGTCGCGATCAGCTCGAAGCCCATCGCGGCCAGCCCGCGCGCCACCGGATCGAGAACCGGTTTGTCGTGGTCGCGGACACTCAGAAAGACCAGTCCGCCGGCCGGCAGATCGGTCGACGCGGCCAGTTCGGCCTTGGCGAAGGCTGCGGCAAAGGTGCTGTCGATGCCCATCACTTCGCCGGTGGATTTCATTTCTGGACCGAGGATCGTGTCGACGCCGGCAAAGCGCACGAACGGGAAGACCGATTCCTTGACCGCGACGTGGGCCGGCGTGCGTTCGGCGGTGAAGCCGAGTTCAGCCAGCGTCTTGCCCGCCATCACGCGCGCGGCGAGCTTGGCCAGCGGCACGCCGATCGCCTTGCTGACGAACGGGATCGTGCGCGAGGCGCGCGGATTGACCTCGAGAATATGGATTTCGCCCTGGTAGATCGCGAACTGTACGTTGAGCAGGCCGACCACGCCGAGTTCCCGCGCGAGCATCCGCGTCTGCGCCATCAACTGCGCGCGCACTTCCGCGCTGAGCGAGCGCGGCGGCAGCACGCAGGCGCTGTCGCCCGAATGAATTCCGGCGTGCTCGATATGCTCCATCACGCCGCCGATCACCACCTGGACGCCGTCGGAAATCGCGTCGACGTCGACTTCGATCGCCCCGTCGAGATAGCGATCGACCAGCAGCGGGCGCTCTTCGGAGGCCGCCAGCGCCTGCTCGAGATAACGCTTGAGGCCGGTCTCGTCGGCGATAATCTCCATCGCGCGTCCGCCCAGCACGTACGAAGGCCGGATCAGCACCGGGTAGCCGATTTCGGCCGCGCCGGCGATCGCCGCGGCCGCATTGCGCACCAGGATTCCGCGCGGCTGCCGCAACCCGAGTTTCGCCACCAGCCGGTTGAACAGCTCGCGATCCTCGGCGCGATCGATCGCCTCGGGCGGCGTGCCCAGGATTGGCACGCCCGCGCGCGCCAGCGGCATCGCGAGCTTGAGCGGCGTCTGCCCGCCAAACTGGACGATCACGCCGTCGGGCTTTTCGCGCGCGACGATCTCGAGCACGTCCTCGAAGGTCAGCGGCTCGAAGTAGAGCCGATCGGAAATGTCGTAGTCGGTCGAGACGGTTTCCGGATTGCAATTGACCATGATGGTCTCGAAACCGTCCTGCTTGAGCGCCAGGCTCGCATGCACGCAGCAGTAGTCGAACTCGATACCCTGGCCGATCCGGTTGGGGCCGCCACCCAGGATAATTATCTTGCGGCGCGCGCCGGGCGGCGCTTCGTCCTCGCCCCCGTAGGTCGAATAGAGATACGGCGTGAAGGCCTCGAACTCCGCCCCGCAGGTGTCGACCGCCTTGTACACCGGGCGGATTCCAAAGGCGCGGCGGCGCTCGGCGACCTCCTCCTCGCTCAGGCCCTTTAACTCCGCCAGCCTCCGGTCGGAGAACCCCATCGCCTTGGCCTCGCGCATCTGCTCGGGCTCGAGCGGCGCGGCGGCGATTCGCGCTTCGGCGCCAACGATTTCGGCGATCGCGTCGATAAACCAGCGGTCGATACGCGACAGGCGATGGATCTCCGCCGGCGCCACGCCGATGCGCAGCGCGTCGGCCAGGTAATGCAGCCGATGGCTGTTGGGCACGCTCAGCCGCGCGGCCAGCGTCGCAAACGCGGCCTCGCGCGTGAGGCCGAGCACGCGGCTCTCGAGCCCGTAGGAGCCGAGTTCGAGCGAGCGCAGCGCCTTTTGCAGCGATTCCTTGAACGTCCGCCCGATCGCCATCACCTCGCCGACCGATTTCATCTGCGGACCCAGCTCGTCGGCCGCGCCGCGGAATTTCTCGAAGGTGAAGCGCGGAATCTTGGTCACGACGTAATCGATCGTCGGCTCGAAGCAGGCCGGTGTCATCTTCGTGATGTCGTTGGCAATCTCGTCGAGCCGGTAGCCGACCGCCAGGCGCGCCGCGATCTTCGCGATCGGAAAGCCGGTCGCCTTCGAGGCCAGCGCCGAGCTGCGCGAGACCCGCGGATTCATCTCGATTATCACCATCCGCCCGCTCGCCGGATCGATCGCGAACTGGATATTCGATCCGCCGGTGTCGACGCCGATCTCGCGGATGATGCGCAGCGCCGCATCGCGCATCAACTGGTATTCCTTGTCGGTCAGGGTCTGCGCCGGCGCCACCGTAATCGAATCGCCCGTATGCACGCCCATCGGATCGAGATTCTCGATCGAGCAGACGATCACCACGTTGTCGGCCGTGTCGCGCATCACCTCGAGCTCGAATTCCTTCCAGCCCTCGACCGATTGCTCGATCAGCACCTCGTGATTGGGCGACATCTCGAGGCCCCATTTAACCTTGGCGCGGAACTCCTCCGCCTCGCGCGTGATCGATCCGCCGGTGCCGCCGAGCGTGCGCGACGGCCGGATAATCAGCGGCAGCCCGATCCGCGCGCGGATCTCTTCGGCGTCGGCCTCCGAACGGGCGACGCCCGAGACCGGCACCTCGAGCCCGATCTTGATCATCGCGCGCTTGAACAGGTCGCGGTCCTCGGCCTTCTTGATCGCGCCCAGCTTGGCGCCAATCAGCTCGACGCCGTATTTCTCCAGCACGCCCGCTTCGGCCAGCTCGATCGCGAGGTTAAGCGCGGTCTGTCCGCCGACCGTCGGCAGCAACGCATCGGGCCGCTCGCGCTCGATTATCTGCGTGAGCGCCGCCAGCGTCATCGGCTCGATATAGGTGCGGTCGGCCAGCTCCGGGTCGGTCATGATAGTCGCCGGATTGGAGTTGACCAGGATCAGCCGGATACCCTCTTCGCGCAGCGCCTTGGCGGCCTGGGTTCCCGAATAATCGAATTCGCAGGCCTGGCCGATGACGATCGGCCCAGACCCTATCAGTAAGACGGATTTTATATCTTTTCGTAGCGGCACGGGATTACTTTGGCGCGGGCCTGAAACTATCGGTTGGCGCGCCGGGAGCGCGCGGAGTTGGCGATTTTAGCTTCACGCGCGCGCCTCGCCCGCGATAATCCGGTCGAGCGCCTCGGCCCCATAACGCGGGAACAGCTCGGCCAGTTGGCGAAAGCGATCGAACAGATAGCTCGAATCGTGCGGCCCGGGCGACGCCTCGGGATGATACTGCACGGAGAAAAACGGCACGCCGGCGCCCAGCAGCCCCTCGACGGTCTGATCGTTGAGGTTGCGATGGGACAGTTCGGCGCGCCCCGCGAGCGACTCCGCATCGACCGCGAAGCCGTGATTCTGCGACGTGATCTCGACCCGCCGCGTGCGCAGATCCATCACCGGATGATTGGCGCCGTGATGGCCGAAGCCGAGCTTGTAGGTCCGCCCGCCGAGCGCCAGGCCCAAAATCTGATGCCCCAGGCAGATGCCGAAAATTGGCGTGCGCCCGAGCAGCCCGCGCACCGTCTCGCTCGCATACGGCACCGCCGCCGGATCGGCCGGACCATTGGAGAGAAACACGCCGTCGGGCTTGAGCGCGAGCACTGCGGCCGCCGTGGCCTGCGCCGGCATCACGACGACACGAAAGCCGGTCGCCACCAGCCGCCGCAGGATATTGCGCTTGATGCCGTAGTCGATCGCGACGACCACAGGCGCGTTGCGCAAATCCTCCGCGCTCTGCCGCCGGTAGCCGCTCGCCAGATCCCAGTCGCCGATATCCCACGCGTAGCGCTCGGCGCAGGTAACCTCCTTGACCAGATCGCGCCCGACCAGTCCGGGCGACGCCGCGGCCCGCGCGACCAGCTCGTCGGCGTTGAGGTTCACGCTCGAAATCACCGCCTCCTGCGCGCCCGCCGTGCGGATATGGCGGACCAGCGCACGCGTGTCGATTCCTTCGATCCCGACCACGCCGGCCTGCTCGAGATAGTCGCCGAGGCTCATCTCGGCGCGCCAATTCGACGGCCGCGCGACATACTCGCGCACGATGAACCCTTCGACGAAGACCCGCGACGACTCCGCGTCCTCCGCGTTGACCCCCGTATTGCCGATCTCCGGATAGGTCATGCAGACCATCTGTCCCTTGTACGAGGGGTCGGTCAGCACCTCCTGGTAGCCGGTCATCGCGGTGTTGAACACCACCTCGCCCGCGGTCTCGCCGATCGCGCCGAACGCACGCCCGCGAAAGATCCGCCCGTCGGCCAGCGCGAGGATTGCCTCTTTGCCCAAATTACTTTCAACTCCCCTGCTACTTACGACTCGCCTGCCCCCGCCAATGAATAGACGACTTCACCCGCGACGATTGTAAACGCGGCGCGTCCCTTGAGCGACATGCCGCGAAACGGTGTATTGCGGCTCAGCGAAAGAAACTTCGCCGGCTCGACCGTCCACGCGCGATGCGGATCGATTACGGTGATATCGGCATGCGCGCCGGGCGACAGCGTGCCCTGTCCGTCGCGACGAAGCAATCGTGCCGGCGCCGCCGCCATCAGCGTAACCATCCGCGACGCGTCGATCACCCCGCGATGCATCAGGTCGATCGCGAGGCCGAGCGCGGTCTCCAGTCCGACCACGCCATTGGCGGCGGTCGCCAGCGCATCCGCCTCGCCGGGGCCGAGCGGCCCGGCTTCATCCTCGCCCGCGAAATGCGCGCCGAGGCGATCGCGATGTTTCGCAATCGGATCGTGCGGCGCGTGATCGGTCGCGATCATATCGATCGTGCCGTCGGCAAGCGCGGCGCGGATCGCCTCGACATCGTCCGCCGATCGCAGCGGCGGCGCCATCTTGGCGTCCGGCCCGAAGCGCGCGAAGGCCTGATCGTCGAGCATAAAATGATGCGGCGTCGCCTCGCAGGTGACGATCGCGCCGCGCGCGCGCGCGGCGCGCACCAGGTCGAGTCCCGCGGCGGTCGAGACATGCGCGAGATGCACCGGCGCGCCCGATCCGACCGCGATCGCGAGGTCGCGGCGCATCCGCCGCGCCTCGGCGGCGATCGGGATTCCCGCGACGACCAGGCGCTGCGCGACCGCGCCCGCGTTGCATGCGCCATGGCCGGTCAGCGCGCGATCCTCCTCATGCAGGGAAATTCCGCGCCCGACGCGCGCCGCCTCGGCAAAGGCGCGCGCCAGGATCGCTTCGTCGTCGATTGGAATTCCATCGTCTGAGAAAAGCGCCGCGCCCGTTTCGGCCATCGCCGCGAAATCGGTAAGTTCGCGCCCGCCCAGGCCAATCGTCACGGCCGCCACCGGCAGCAGCCGCGCGGCATGCGCCGCGCGCGCCCGCTCCAGCATGTAGCGCGTGATCGCGGGCGTATCGTTGACCGGATACGTGTTCGCCATCGCGGCGACCGCCGTATATCCGCCCGCGGCCGCCGCGCGCAGACCGCTGATGATCGTCTCCTTTTGCGGAAAGCCGGGGTCGCGCAGATGCACGTGCGGATCGATCAATCCCGGCACGATCCACAGGCCGGCGCATTCGATCGTAGTCGCGCCCTCGGGCGAGGCGATCGATCCCGCCCGTTCGACCGCATCGATCCGCCCATCGATCACGACAACGTCATACAACCCGTCGATTCTTGCGATGGGATCGATCACGCGTCCGCCGCGCAGCATTAGCGGCCTCATGCCGGGCTCTCCGGCTCCTTCAGCGACTCGACCAGCGAATAGACCACCACCCGATCGGGCGCGCGGCGCGGCTCGCCTGCGGCCGCCGCCGGTCCCAGCCGCACCTGCACGCGCTCGGCGCGCGCCGTCGGGATACTGCGGCCGACGTAGTTGGGCCGAATCGGCAATGCGCGATGGCCGCGATCGATCAGCACCGCGAGCTTGACCGCCGCCGGCCGCCCGCGATGCCACAGCGCGGTCATCGCACGCTGCACCGTCCAGCCCGAATTGATCACGTCGTCGACCAGCACGATCGTCCGCCCATTAACATCGAAATCGGCCCCGCCCTCGATCGTATGGATCGCCGTGTCGCCGCCGTAGACATCGAGCGCGGCGCATGGCGCGCGCACGCCGGTCTGCGCCTCGATCAGGCCGCGCAGGCGCAGCGCCAGCATCGTGCCGTGCGAGATCACGCCGACCAGCGCCAGCGCCGTCGGATCGGCCACGTCGGCGATAATCTGAACGGCGATCGTATTGCACGCCGCCGCGATCTCCGCCGCGTTCATGATCTCGCGCTGCGGCCCGCGCCGGTAGGGCTCGTAGCCGCTCTCCTCGGCCTGCTTGACGGTCTCGAACACCGCCAGCGATCCTTCGTCGATCCATTGGCGCACGTAGCCGTAAAGATTTTCGTCGAAGCGGTAGTAGCGCCGCGCGGTCGCGTGGCCGACGAACTCGACGCGCAGCTCGCGCTCGCAATATTCGCAACGCAGCGACAACAGCGCCCGATTCGCGCTCCGCGCCAGGCGAAACCGCGGATGCAGGTACGGACCCTCATGGCGCGTCACGCACGCCGGATTGACGCAGCGCGGCTCCGGCTCGCCCTTGAAGACCAGCGTCGGTTCGATGCGCGCCGCCGGCGCCGCCGGGCGCTCGCGATGCTCGAGCATCCACGCGATCAGCGCCATCCGCACCGGCACCCCCGCCGCCGCCTGCTCGAAATAGACCGCGCGCGGATCGGAGTCGAGTTCGTACGCCAGTTCGTCGGTGCGCGGCAGCGGATGCATCACGACGGCTTCCTGAGCGCGGCTGGTGCGCAGCGCCCGCGCGTCGAACAGCGCGAAGCCGGCCTGCGCGCGATCCTTTTCGGCCAGCCGCTCGCGCTGCAAGCGGGTCACGTAAAACGCGTCGAGCGCCGCCGGCGGACGCGCACTGGGCATCCGCTCGAGCGGCATCTCGCCGGTGAACAGCGCCATCTGATGCGGTGCGCTGGGCGTCAGGTAGAGCGCGTCAAGACCGCCGGCCTGCGATTTCAGCTCGTCGATACTCACCGTCGAGAAGTTGTAATTGCGTTCGGCCGCCACCCGTTCGAGCACGTAGTCTGGAACGTTCATGCCGCCGTACGGCACCGCCACGATATTCGCGCCGAAGCGCGCCAGCGCATAGATCAGCGAATGTACCGTGCGGCCGAATTTCAAGTCGCCGCACAGCGCGACCGTCAAGCCCTTTAGCCGGCCCTTCTTGCGCCGCAGGATATAAAGATCGCACAGCGTCTGCGTCGGATGCTCGCGGCTGCCGTCACCCGCATTGATGATCGGCACCGGCGCGTACTCGGCCGCCACGCGCGCCGCACCGTCGTAGGGATGGCGCACGACGATCAGGTCCGCGTAGGCCGACACCACCCGCACCGTATCGGCCAGGCTCTCGCCCTTGGCCGCCGAACTCGCCTGCATGTCGGCCGAACTGATCACCGCTCCGCCCAGCCGATGCATCGCGGACTCGAAGCTCAGCCGCGTGCGCGTCGACGGTTCGTAAAACAGCGTCGCCATGATCAGCCCGGCCGCGATCGCCGACGGCGTGCCGCTTTCGAGCGCGGCGGCGAACTTGTCGGCCAGCGCAAAGATTTGCTCGATCTCGCCGGTCGATAGATCCTCGATCGAGATGACGTCGTATTTCGCCAGGCGCGCCATCGTCTACGGCTTGCCGCCTCCAATCACCACCGCATCGATCCCGTCAATTTCATTGAGCCGCACGTAGACCCGTTGATCGGCCGGCGCGGCGATATTCTTGCCCACGTAATCGGCGCGGATCGGCAGTTCGTGCGCGCCGCGATCGACCAGCACCGCCAATTCGATCGCGTCCGGATGGCCGAGATCGGTCAACGCCGTCAGCGCCGCCCGCACGGTGCGCCCGGTGTAAAGCACGTCGTCGACCAGGACCACGCGCGCGCCGTCGATCGGAAACGGGATGTCGCGGCCGATCAGCCGCGGATCGCCCGGCGCGCCGCGTCCGTCGTCGCGGTACGAAGAGATATCGAGCGTGCCGGAGTTAAGGATCGCCACGCCGTCACCGCGCAGCACCGCCGCGATTCGCTCGGCCAGACTCGCGCCGCGCCGCACTACGCCGATCAGAATCAGTCCGCCGCCCGCACCGTTGCCGCGCTCCGCGATCTCGCGCGCGATCCGTTTGACGCACCGCGCGATCGCCTCCGCGTCGAGCGCGACCGTCGCCGGCGTGCTCATCGCGCGGCTCCTGCGCTGGCGTCCGCTGGCGTTATCCGCGCCGGATCGGCCCGGACAAAAGTGTCGTGGCAAAAAAATACCGGCGCGCGCACGCAACCGGTGAAGATTCTGAATAAGCCCATCTGTCCGCCCTTTTCGCCCTCGCAGGAGCGTTTTAAAGGTGCCTCAAGCCTACCGGCGGCGATTCATTCAGTCAACGCATCTGCTCACGGCGTTGCGCCGGTGGCGCATAATTTTCAACAGCGCGCTTGCGCGGTGGATAACTCGCGATCGATCGCATCGGCTACTCTGGTGTACCGCGCATCACCTGGCTCAGCCCGGTGCACGGATCGAGATTCTTCGCTGCGCTCAGCATGACAAAAGTGCCCGCTGGGGATGTCGTTCTGAGCGTCGGCTGCCGATGCGAAGAAGCCCGTGCGTAGAATCACCTGATAAAATTTATTAACGGCCACCACCCAGTTTAATCGCATCGGCGGGCTTAATGAGGATCGTCGGGCACCAGCTTCAACTTGCCCTGGCGCGCCCGGCCCTTCGTCCGCGACGCACCTGCGGTCGCTTCATTGGCGGCGCCCGCACCACGCCGGCCGCGCGACGCATTTGGCGCGCCCACCGTGCCGCCGCCCTTGGCGATCGTTTTCCCGCCGCCACCACGCGCGTCGGCCCCCGGATGATGATGCGCCGAGCCGGGCGGCGCCGCCGGTGCCGTGGGCTTGGCTTTATCCAGTCCGAACATCTGGCGCTCGAGCCGCTTGATCCGATCGCGCAAGTCCGCCGCCGCTTCGTAGTCGAGTTTCTCCGACGCGTCGATCATCGCCCGGCGAAGCCCGCTGATATGTTCGGGCAGTTCATGCGCCGGGACCGCGTCGTCGTCGACGCTCTTCTTCGGCGTGTCGATCTCCGGCACCACCGCCCATTCGGGCGAATACATCTCGACCAGCGAGGCGTCGATCGCCTTTACGATCGTGGTCGGCGTGATGCCGTGCGCCTCGTTATACGCGACCTGGCGCACACGCCGCCGGCCGGTCTCGTCCATCGCCGTGCGCATCGATTTGGTGATCGCGTCGGCGTACATGATCACCTTGCCGTGCAGGTTGCGCGCCGCGCGCCCGATCGTCTGGATCAGCGAGCGTGCCGATCGCAGGTAGCCCTCCTTGTCGGCGTCGAGAATCGCCACCAGCGAGACCTCGGGCAAGTCCAGCCCTTCGCGCAGCAGGTTGATCCCCACCAGCACGTCGAAGTCGCCCTTGCGCAGGCTGCGGATTATCTCGACCCGTTCGATCGTCTCGATATCCGAATGCAGGTAGCGCACGCGCACGCCCAGGTCGTGATAGTAGTCGGTCAGATCCTCGGCCATCTTCTTGGTCAGGCAGGTTACCAGCACCCGCTCGCCCGCCGCGACGCGGATATGAATCTCGCCGAGCAAGTCGTCGACCTGGGTGCCGGCCTTGCGCACTTCGATCTCCGGATCGATCAGCCCCGTCGGCCGGATCAACTGCTCGATCACCAGCCCGCTCGACTTGCGCATCTCGTAGTCGCCGGGCGTCGCCGAGACGTAAACGGTCTGCTTGGCCAGTCCCTCCCATTCCTCGAAATTAAGCGGGCGATTGTCGAGCGCCGAGGGCAGGCGGAAGCCGAAATCGACCAGCGTCTCCTTGCGCGATCGATCGCCGCGGTACATCCCGCCCAATTGCGGAATCGTCACGTGGCTCTCATCGACGAAGCACAGATAATTCTTGGCGAAGTACTCGAGCAGCGTCGGCGGCGGCTGGCCTGGCGCGCGTCCGGTCAGATGCCGCGAGTAGTTTTCGATCCCCGGACAGAAGCCCATCTCGGCCATCAGTTCGAGATCGTAGAGCGTGCGCTGCTCCAGGCGCTGCGCCTCGAGCAGGCGATTCTCCTTGCGATAGTATGCGAGCCGATCCTTCAGCTCGGCGCGGATGTCGTGCACCGCCGTTTCCATCCGATCCGAGGTGGTCACGTAATGCGACGCCGGGTAGATCGCCACGCTTTGCAGCTTGCGGATGACCTTGCCGCGCAACGGATCGATCTCGTAGAGCGCTTCGACCGTGTCGCCGAAAAACTCCACACGCACCGCGCGATTCTCTTCGTAGGCCGGAAAAATCTCGACCGTATCGCCACGCACGCGAAAGGTTCCGCGATGGAAATCGTAGTCGTTGCGCTGGTACTGGATATCCACCAGCTTGCGCAGCACCCGATCGCGATCCATCACCTGCCCCTCATCGAGAAACACCAGCATCTCGAAGTACACTTCGGGCTCGCCCAGGCCGTAGATGCATGACACCGACGCGACGATCAGCACGTCGTTGCGCTCGAGCAGCGCCTTGGTCGCCGAATGGCGCAGCTTGTCGATCTCGTCGTTGATGCTCGCGTCTTTCTCGATAAACGTATCGGTCGAGGGCACGTAGGCTTCGGGCTGGTAGTAATCGTAGTACGAGACGAAGTAGCGGACCGCGTTTTCGGGAAACAGGCTCTTGAATTCGTTGTAGAGCTGCGCCGCCAGCGTCTTGTTGGGCGCGATCACCAGCGCCGGCCGGTTGAGTTGCGCGATCACGTTGGCGATCGTGAAGGTCTTGCCCGATCCGGTCACCCCAAGCAGCACCTGATGCGGCACGCCGTCGGCCAGGTTGCGGGTTAGCGACTCGATCGCGGCCGGCTGATCGCCCTGTGGACGATAGCCCGAGACCAGCTTGAATACACCCTCTTTGCCGCGCGCCAGTGACAGCATAATTGACCGGCGATTATAGCAGGCGAACGACGGCGCGCCGAATCGGCCGGATTCACCGGGCTCAGCGCTGGGTTGTTCGCACGTCAGCGCGGTGCGCAACTCGCCTCCGGCAGCCTTCGCATCGCGCGGAAACCATTAGAGTTTCCGGCCCCGCAAATCTTGCATAGTGCGCGTGCCTGCCAGTATATTGGCCCGGTCATGAGGTGATCTGATGCGCCGGTTCATTCTTTGTCGAGTGACGGACATCGCTGAGTAGCCCCGTATCAGTACGCGCGCTACCACCGTTCAGACTGCATGCGAAGCAGCGGCCCACAGTTAAATTCAGCTACAGATAAGCGCGCGCCGCATCCGATGCGGTTTGGGAATTCGACGAGGTGGCAGGTTCCATCACGTGGACCTGCGCCACGGTAGTAGTGAGGAGGAGGGAATAAAGGTGCGAAGAAAACTAGGGACATACTTGATGTGGGTGGCCATCCTGGGGATGG
>JADEYI010000232.1_pt1 | contig 99757 bp, 119 predicted proteins | sample 8542331 | NCBI WGS metagenome assembly JADEYI01 (sample SAMN16510988, study PRJNA670497) | mine drainage metagenome | isolation source: biofilm near Copperflume 1 | place: Germany: Marsberg coppermine Kilianstollen | collected 2018-02
CCCAAGCCCCCGACTCCAACGCCTACAGCCACCCCCACCCCCACGAACACCCCGCCACCTGGCACCAGCGCTTGCACTATCACCTACACCCTCAATTCTGCGTGGCCCACGCAGAACGCTGCTCCCTACGCCAACACTGTCAATCTGGTGCGCTGCAAAAATAGCCTGCTGCACTTCGCCGAGTGTCTTGTGCACATTGGTGAATTGCAACCTGTGATTGGGTGCCCTTTTAAGTCATTTGGTTGCTGAATGCAGAGGGACACGGGTAGGACAAAGTTTAGAAGGTCCCTGCTGCTCCGTTTGTCAGCAGAAATTCAAGAATTCCTTGATGACCCTTTGATCTGTCATGGCCATGCTTGCCCACTCGGCCCAGTCCCATTGTCTGACTGCTCCAGCCTGGCTTTACTGCATGTCCCCATGCTGGCCTGATCAATATATTTCCAACTGACACTGCAGCAAGGGGTTTGCACGCTGACAGCCTCTTCCTATTGCCCAGGCGGTGTCGAATGGCGGTGCTGGGAGGATCAACGCACCATACACGCTTAGCATCTACAGCCCTACCTACGCGCTGATCGCCGGCCAGGCCTGGAACTGGGGAGCCAGCGGCTCTGCCAACAGCGGCACAATCAGCGGCGCTGTGAGCCAGGTAAAAATATCTCCGTGCCCCAGAACTTGGCCATGCCTGATCATCGAGAGATGCCCTGATGCAGTGTGCTAAGGACGTTGCCCCTGCCTTTGAAGCCATCGCTAACAGTTGCATGCCTTCCTGGACACTAGCTTGTTTGTCGCTGCAAGAGGCTGGCCACAGTCTTTCCATTTTGCTGCGTGATTCAAATTTCTGATTGCATTTCTCAGCGCTGCAGCTTTTGCAGATTATCCTTGATCAGGGCTGAAAGTGTCAAGTGGGCATTATCCAAACAACACATGTTTGCTTGTTGTGCAGACATGGCAGAGCCTGCCGCCAGGCGGCACAGTTGGAGGCATTGGCGCCAACATCTGGGCCACAACAAACAACCTGGCCCCCACAGCAGGCTCCATCAACGGCGTTCCGTGCATCATCAAGAGGGGCTGAGATAGGGCCAAGAGCGCTCACACAATGGGCTTTTTACCTGCGCCCATCAAGCTCAGCAGCGCTCACTCAATGGGCAGCAGTCACCTGCGCCCATCAAGCTCAGCTCAAGCAATCTCCTGCTGCCGTCTGGTGCAGCAGAGAGAGCCTCACCCCCCTGTTCGGTGGTGTGTCCGGATGGTTCCCCCAGCAGGGAAATAAATCAGCCCCCGCGCTGCAAATATCTGATACCGGAGACGACAGCCGGCAGAAAGAAATGCAGCTGTGAGGTGTGGAGGCTCAAGAAAAATAAATGGGGTCAAGACAGCCCTCTGGAAAGGACAAGGGGTATTGTGAACATCGGCTGTGGACACTGTTTGCAATTTATCTTTGGAAACTCCTCTAAATGATGTGAGACGGTTGTTGACAGGTATCGGGCACCTGCAGCACTTGGCAGTCAAGCCACAACCGCACACCAAAGCCTTTTTATTCCCTCAAGCTTTTTGCATTTCATACATCTGCAGCTTTTGGCACTTAGGGACTTGGTCTGCACTGATCAAGGGGGATACAGAGAAAATCTACCCGGGAAGGGGCAAGCGTTCTCTTAGGGTTGCTCAAAGCGCCACCCCTTTGGGAGAATGCAAGGCAGTGCATGTGTGACCAAGGCTTTTGAGGCCAGCAGGGCAATAAGGCCACTCTCAAGTGACCATAGCGGGTGGCACATGCTCACTGGATTGTTAGAACGCATGTTTACATGCATTGCTGATGAGAATCAGCAGAGCATCTGGAATGATTAAGCAAGGTGCTGGCACCGAAACATGTGTCCAGCACTGGTGCTTGACAATTTGGGTGGATTTTGCTGGGGCCAAGATAGGCAGAGAATAACAATTTTCAAAGGCAAAGCGTGGAACGCTATGAACGTGAATGAGAGGCCTACTGCTGGCTGGAAGAATAGTTCAAGAATGCCTCATCCTTGCACCTATTCTTTTGCTCGACAAGGCACCACCTCAGGGCTGTGAACTGAACTGGTCATCAAGTGGATGAACAGTGAGATGAACATGCTTGAGTGTGGCAATAAAATTCTTTCCAAGGGCTCATTCACATTTTCACTCTGTAGCGGTGGGACATTTGCTTGTAGTACCATGGCATTATGTACTCTTAGGTAGTCTTCTTGGGGGCTCCTGCTGGGCCAATCAAGAAGAAGCTTGAATGCATTTCGTGTCAACACAAGGGCCTAGCATGCCTTTCAGTGACACCGGAAATGCATTTGCTGCCAATGGCATCCCCCATGGCTTTTGGGAGAATGAGCGTTAGTTTCAATTTCGAAACATATTCCCCTTGGAGCACACGCATGTGGCTGTGGCTGGTTTGTGGGCTTTGATTATGTAGTGTATGTGAACATGTCTTGAGCACGTTGAGAAGTGTCGCGCACGGTGATTTTGCATGCTGCATGTTTTCAAGCCTTTCCTTTTCTGATTTGCGTACGTACTGTAGCTTGATTGTGACAGCCAGGATGCTATGTCATGATCAAACCAATTCATCAGCTCGGCACTGCAATATGCACCGCTGAGAATATGCAAAACAAGAATTGAGGGTGAATGGTCAATGTAGATATGTAAAGTTGATAGTGTACCATAAACGAACCCGCAACCCCCCGTGGCTGTGCATGCCAGTTTAGGAACTTCCCCTGAAATTACAAATGCTTGATGAAAGGCACCTAATTCTTGTGATGCTGCATACGATCACCGCACTCTCGCGGGGTCAACAACTGGTCTATATTAAGCATGCCAGCTGAAATAGCAGTGTTGTGCATATATTGGCCCTGTCACTGTTGCTACTAAATTTATGAGGGATTCCCACAAGGATGATTCGTCATGAAATGCATGGCTTCTGTACTAGCAATTTTGGCAACCGAGGGAGCTGCAACATTTTGTGCCAGGCGGCAGCAACAAATATGCTAGTTTGCGCCAGAAGCAAAAAGGAGACTCCTCGACGGCCCACTTCGCGCAAGTTCTCCCCTGCAGAAGACTCGACATCCAGGATCCCGGAGCCAGTGCCCCCGGCACCTCGAGGCGCGCGTCACTTCTGTGCATCTGAGAGTACGACAGGTTCGCAGCAGTGCTTCCAGCCATGATCTTTGTCTTGTCCAGCACCTTGTTGCGTCTGAAATTGTCTGTGAGCTGCACTTGTGCTACTAGTGGTTCAGGATCACGTTGGCAGGTCTCACCACGCCTTGCCGCAATGGGCAACCAGTGGACTGTGTACACAGAGTTCTTGCTTGGCGGTCCAGCGTGATTTCACCTGTTTAGTCTTTCAAACGAGATCATACTGGAGTTCAATTTTCATTGCGAAGTTTGTAATGGCAGATTAGTATCTTCGCACAACGTCCTGCCCATTGCCGCGAAGTTGCATCTTGATCTGCTCAGACGTACGGCAGGCCAAAGGTGCCTGTTCTTTGGGCCTGAACACAGTATCACTAATATTCAATTACTGCAGAATGCGCCACTCGTAGCTTTTATTACCACGTTCTAGGGTTTTCCCTTGGACGCTGCCGATTCATCGCCTTCATCGCGCAGAGCGCTCCTCAACGTGGATCACTTTTGCTTGTTGCATGAACAAGTGCACCAATACCCTAAATAATGATCTCCAGCAGCCCAGCAATGCCCTGACGCTTTCCAAATTCTTATTGGGGCCCAAGAGTCATCGCAGCATTGTGTCTGCAGGCATGGCTTTGTCGCAGAACATGATGCCAGCTCTGCTAGTTGCCATCTGCCTTGGCGTCTTTGCCGCTACCTCTGAGGCAAATGGGACTCTGGAGAGCTGCACCGCCCTCATAAAGATCCCCAACACCTGGGTTGCTGGAGACAAGTACTCTGCAAGCATGAACGTGGTGAGCTCCCTCTGCTACCCATGGTGGCAATATCAGTGTACCGGTATCTGGTACATCGTGTCTAGAAAGGTATTGATGAGGCCACCATCATGACAGCATGAGACTGTTCTTCGGCATGCATGAGCCCAGGCATGCACATTGTCTGGGCATGCCTTGCGGCTGCCACAGCCGTCTTGCACCCACGCAATCACCTGACTGAACACCATCAGAAGCTGCAGGTGCCAAGATGATCATGATACCACCATTTGATCAACTGCAGTGTCCTCTGGTGCATGCATGCATCGGGCATGCATTACCCGAAACAGTCTGTAGCATTATGCATGCACAGCTCATGGCATTGACCTTTCCTTGACCGCAGCAAAGCCATGGAAGCTATTGCATGCATGTGAAGAGCCTTCCTGCAAACAGCAAAAAGGTTGTATTCAGCAGCTTCTCTTTTGCGGCAGACGGGGCAGATCTTAGTGCTTGACAACTGTGAAGGGCGTGATTGAAAGCTGCAAGAAAGAGTTTCCGTCTTGGCTGTCAGCAGAAACAGAAATTCGCAGAAACCGGTGCGTATGTGGCCATAGCATTGAAGTGTCCCATGCAGCTTTAATGGCATGCGTGTGTTGGGGTGCAGGCAGTGGAGAACACAGGCAGCGTTGACTGGCCGGCAGGCACATACACTGTGAACATCTCCAATGCCAACATGGTGGATGTTAAGAACACCTGGGGCTGGGACTTCTCCCATGCAGCTGATGGGACTGCATCCGGGTCCATGACACTGGTGCGCTCCTCTGCACGCTGCATGAAAGTGCGCTGCAGCCATGACATGCCTTTTCACAGGCAGCAGGCCTTGACATGCGAGTCCATGGAGTGTCCATGCGGGCCAGCACGCTCACTGTGTTGGGCTCATCATCCAAGGGCATGTTTATGGGTTGCTTAGAGAAGATTTGAATGCGCTTGCATGAACAGCCAGTCAAAGCTGAGCCCTCCCTGTGCCTTTAGCGCTTGCAAACCTGTCGTCCAGCCCATTCATTTCATTGTGAATGCACCGGAAGAAAAGCCAGCCCTGAGAGCAGGCCTCCTGCCTTGCCGTTGGCACTTTTGGGCAGCAACCTGCCTGCATGCATGCATGCTACACACCACCATCCTGCTGCCATAGACCCACAGGGGTGCAGCACATGACAGAGCAGGAGCTGGGCTACAAGTTTTATATCATGTGCATCAGAAGTTGATCAGCTGTTTGTGTGGTTGCGCAGAAGAACGCTGTTGCACCCTCGTCACAGGCTGACATCGGCGCAATCGTGGTCGGCACATCTCCTCAGAACTTCTACCCCACTTCGATCATCGTGGATGGCAGGAAGTGCCACCTGCAGCAGGATGACCTGACTGCTGGCCGCTAGCTCGCCAAAGAATAATTTCTTTACGAATGACATTCAGTCAGCCATTACAACTGGGCCAGCTAATAAGTCTGGGGATGCGATTTGATGCTCAGATCGATTTGCCCAGTGCAGGCCTAGCTTGATGGGGATGACTTGCTGGTTTCTGATTTGTGCAGCTATTTCATTAGCGGTGCAGTTTAGGCTGCAGCTTGTCTGCTTCCAAGCTAGCGAGTCACAGACGAGTCAAAGAATTAAGTGGATTTCGAGAAACAAATAAGCTCGATGCCACTTATTGTTTTGTTTGCATCAAAGGCAGGACCGCACTTTCAACTTTACCAAGCGCTATTGCCATCCTGTGCGGTGCCTGCTTTTTATGCGAACAGGCAGGAATAAGAGAGAGTGATTTTGTGCTCTTTGATTCGCACGGTAGAGGTTATTTTGTACAGGAATTTCTGATAGGTTTCTGTCAACTTGCATGTAGGTGTCATTGGGAATGAATAAGAGAACGACTTGTGCTTTAAATCACTCTGTGTCTGAGATGAGGAAGTCTTACTCAGTCTCTGTATGACTAATGTGGGTCAGAGTATGGCATATAATTTGTGTGGTCTCCTCAATGACGACTCCTCAGCACTCAAGGCGGTGTTTTTGGCAATTATGAGCAAGTCGCTGACTAGAATAAAGATTTTACGTCGGTCATCACCCCTGGATAAAATACAATTCCTGCATCACCTTAACCTGTAAAGACTTCTGCTTTGAGTACCATACCGTAATTTTCTCTGATGGAATAATGTTGCCAACTTGTTCAGCTCACATGTGTGGCAGTAAGTCTTGCTACGCTATCACAATTTTCAACTGGCAAATCCATCAACAAATGCACCAATGTTTCAGACTCTCAACCTACGCTGCCCTCACTGAAACAGCCGGCGCAGAAATTGTGATTCCTGCCTTTCACAAAGCTGCAGTCCTGTGACCCATCTCCCTGGCACGCCGCTCAACGGCTGCTGGGCTGCCGGCCACATACAGCACAAGGTTTGCAGCTCTTGACAGAGACCCAAATATCCCGCTGCCCCTTGGCCTGGCTGCGCTTGGTCTCCTTGCTTCTAATTTTTGTTGATCCTGATGCAGCTCGCTGGGATCCCTATGCGGCAGCGCTGCAGGCATTGCCAGAGCCTCTGCTGTGACTCTGCTTCCTGCAATATGACCGGTGCACATTAAAAGGTTATGTCTCTTGCAGTGTCTCATAGCAAAACTGTGTGCACATACATCGTCAAATGTCTACAGAAAGTGGCCGAGCTCACATTGTATACATGCAACACACAGTCAAAGTCAGCATGCCGAGAAAATAGAACATGCCTGGAAAGTCAAATGTCGGGGCAGCTTCCTCATGCAGAATATCTGCAAATGCTGATGCTAGTCCGCTGTGCTGCGGCTGTCTGCACTCATAAGCTGCTGTCTCTCCCCTAGGCAAGTCCAGTAAGGAAGCCTGATTAGCCACCCTTGACACCGGCAGCTGCCTACGGCATGCATGCATGCATGCATTTGTCAGCTCACGGACCACAGGCTCACACGACAGCACTGCAAAGATAATCAGTTGTGCGAGTCAGACAACAAATAATGCGATTGCAGGGGTCATAGCACTGCATGCAAAATGCATGAACGAGCAAACGGATTACGTACTGCACATAGCACTGCTCTGAAGAGAGTGTAAAGCATGACGATGATGCATTACCCATGTGTTGCTCCCGAGAGGCCTTTTTGCTGTTGCTCAGTCTCCAAGGGAGGAGCTGTAGAGCTAGATGCTTGCTGTGCATCAGCCTTCACCTGATTCTCTGCACAAGCAATCACATGCAGGTCATGTCCTGTGCTCACTTTGGGGCCAAGGTTCCCACAACTAGTTGCCCACTGCCACATGCAGCTCAATTTGTGGCATACATGGGCATTTCCAAGATGGGATGGAGGCACGCAACAAGATCGCATGCAGCCTCACCAAGAATGGCTTCATGGAAACCAAGAAACATGCCATGTTGATGTTCATAAATGCAGGGTCACGCACCAATGGCACGAGAGTTTGCAGCATCCACCAGCTCGCTGTTGAGGGAAATCAGGTTCTCTACTACTCGTGCATGACACTCAAGATTCATGCTGAGAGTCCTGGCGTGCTCCCGCAGAGCTTCACACTCTGTCACTGCCTGCAGTCACCATGTGTCAGTTCTCTGACAATCATCAGAAATTTCATTATTCTTGCTGAGAATCTTGGCATGCTCCAGCAAAGCCTTATTTTCTTTCACAGCCTCCAGTCATCATACTTGTATAAACAGGCAGGCAGGTGCACTCAGGAGTACTAGACCAAGCTACCAGACCAACCCTGTATTTGCCGGGCCATGACTTGTGCGTCGGCTGCCCTTCGCTGCAAGTCTTGCTGTGCCATCACCAGCTTGGTCCGCAGAGCCATGACCTCCTCTGAAATGCCTCCGACATGACCGTTGGCTCTCACCTTTTTTGGGGCACATTGCCATATTGTTCACACATCAAAAACATCTCACATCGACAACGTCTCACCTTCACAGTCAATGATCTCGCAAATCTTGAGGTTCAAGCACAGAATCCTTGTGCGCTGCAGGGTCCGGATGAGGCCAGCAGCAAGCCGGGTGCAGCACACAGGTGCCAACCCGGAAGAATGAGGGCAATGGCAAGGCAAGATTCGAGACATTTGCTGCAAATTGAGACTGCATAGCTGATTTTCAATTGGAAAAAAACTGCGAGAGCTTCATCAAGCGAGTTGTTGAGCAGATCAACCATGCCCCTTCCTCTATCAAGGCTATCAGCTATCAGGCGTACAACACAACTCAAATGCTTTCTCATAATTGTGCAGGGTGTATTTGAAAAAGCAAAATGCAGGTCACACCTGTTGCACATGTCCAGGTCTTGCTGGTGGATGTGCTGTGCTGATAGCAGGTGGTTGTGACTGAATCCGTTCCTGCTGTGGTGTCTCCAGTTTCCGCTGGCAAACTTGGGCTTCAAGCTTACTTTGGAGGCTCTCCTGGATGGGAAATAACACATGTTAGAGCAGCAAGAGGAGGGAACTTTCTGCCGGGTTTTCTGGTATCTTTTTATGTGGCTGCAAGAAGGCCATCCACTTTACATTTTGGACTGTGAAGGAATTGCCAATGCAAGATGCATGCTGTGAGTAGCTCCACCTTCTCCTGCAACAGCTCCCGTCTGATGCCAGCGCTGATGCGCAATATCAGGGCGATGTTCTCCCAGAAGACAGCTGTATCAGAAGACTGCATGTGTTGCGCCAGAAGCGCCACCAACCTAAACAGGTATAGCAGGCTTAGCAACAATCTCCACATGTGCTCTCTTTCATGCATGGATGGAGCAGAAGCCACATCTACGATCTGAGGCACAGGCCCAGCCGCTGTTCCTAGAGAGATGATCTGTAAACTGCTGGTACAGTCAACCCATACTCAACACCGCCATGCCATGAACCATGGAGTAGGGACCCGTGGCTCACTCTGAGCGCAACCATGCAGCTCTACTCTGCCAAATGGCCTTCTGTTGATGGTCTGCCAGACGTTCTGCGCCCCTCTCCAGCTGCAAAAGGACCCCTGCAAAAAACACATCTGTCAGGTGTGTCGATATTTCAGACTCACACATGGACATGCATGCATGCATGCTATCTCTTGTCAAGGTTGCTCGAGTCTGTGCATCAAGACACCATGACCAGCAAATGAGCATGCCTTTGTTCTGACCTGCCAGATCTATGAGGAGATGTATGCTGCGTGCTGTGTCAGAATATGGCACATCCTGCAGGGTTGCTTTGATTTGGTTTCCTTTCTCCATGAGAAGTCGTTGGCGACCACTCTCGATTGCATCCTTTGCAGTCATGTTACACCTGAAACAACCCCAAACCACTAAGAGAAGTCTAAAGGGTAATCCAAAATTGTTGAAGTGGCTGGTCTTCAACTACAGCTGCAGTTCTTGATGGCAGCCATGGCCGTAGCATAGGACTCTGGGAACTCGCCTTCCGCACTAGAAGGCTGTGTGAATGTCTCTAGCAGTGTTTCCTTTATATTTAAAGCCAAACATTGGCTGTTTTACAGGCTGCTGGCAGTGTGAGCTTCAGTCATTGAACCATGCATTTAGACTTCTTTGGTCTTATCGACTCACTAGAACACAGATGCACCTGGATCAAAACAGATATGTCATAATCTAAGGTACACATCTTGAAGCAACACCGTATGACAGTTGGGCCTGCAGTCCAGCAACAATGCCGGCATGTGCACTTTCACGATCTTTCAGGGAAAAGGTGTCGCTCAAAATGACATGCAGCTCGCAGATCTACTTGCAACACACAACATGTATCGGTCATACTTAGGTGCACGTTGTGGAAATCGCTCTTCCTCTCTTCAGCTTATACATGTGCAGAAGCTGGGGGTCGATAAGGTCCTAGACGCACCCGTCCAAGAAATGCATTCAGGCCGATGGCACCTTCATTTTTGAACGCTGCAGCAAAGCTTTGCGAAAGATCTCCACCAGTATATAGAATTAGGTTTGCTGCACTCGCTGGCCTTGTTACTATACCGAGCGCCCGCACCAAACTGCGCGGATTAGACAGTTCGTCCAGGACACTGCACGCTGCTGTTGCTCTGAGCGATGGCTTTGTTCAAAATTCAATGTCCTCATACTAGAGACTGAGGTTTTGAGGTATTTTAGCAGCTTATGATGCGCTCCGACGTTCAACCTGTGCGTGAGAATTCCCATGGCTGGAAGGTGCACCCGGCGGAAAATCTTATCTCTGGAATGTAAGTGCAGGTACATGCAGGACTAAAATGTCTCCAGGGCGTAGCTGCAGCGACATCTTGCGTCTTTTCGTCCTCTGCCTTCTGTTCGGCGCCCCAGCACTGGCCATCAGAGCAATTGCACCTGCTCAACAGAAGTCGGCTGCCAAGCCAAAGGCTACTGCGAAGGTACTCCAGATGCGCTTGAAGTTCTTTTCTGATGCTTAACAGATGCGCATTTACTGGCAGTGCTGGTGCTATCGCCAGCTCTGAGTCCACTGCGACGATCTTCACAGGCACCATCTGCAACAGCAAGACCTTTGGCCAAAGCAGAGAACTCCGGTGATAAAGTGCCGGAATGGGCACAGTATCTGTTATCACATGTAAGTGTTCTTCTTTCTGTCTTTCTTTATCATCTGAAGCACACCTGGTCTGGAGATGCCAGAGCAACCTGCAATTCTCTTGCTCTCACTGGAGTTCACCTGTTGGCATTCTGATCAGAGCACGGCATGCAGGACAATCACCTTCCAAAAAAACTCACAGCAGCAGAGAGACAGGAAGTCGCCAGGCTTTTTGGTGATGGTGCCTTGGACAAAGCATCTGAAAAGGCAAGCTTGTCATTCCTTGAGCAGTCAATTATATAGCTATGGTCGTCATTCTCCTTGACAGGTTTGGCTGTATGTCATTAAATGTTTTCAAGATCTTTGCAGCCGGGGATCAAGAGCCCTCCTCCACCCAAGAGGTCTCCTTCACCTACAAGGCCTCCTCTGCCAGTTGCCCAGCAGTTCCCGCCGCCAGCTCCACTGGTTGGTGCAGATGTATGCCCCTGCTTTTCTTATGCAGTGCTTGCTTTCCATTGTGACAGCATGTAGTAACTAGATAATTGGTTCTTCACTCTAATAAGGCATGCATGCCATGCATTGGATGCCAAAAGAATTGCAAGTGCTGCACAGCCACCTCATTGGCTGCATGTCTGCATTGGCTGCAAGTGCTGACTCTCTCCGTGTGCAGCCCAAATATGCAGGACCTGGTGACTTGGCTGGGAAGCTGCAGGGCTTGCCCCTGCTGCAATCAATTGGCAATCGCACCTTCAACCCACAATTCAAGCCCATCATCGTTCCACCGCCCCTCGTCAAGCCTGCAGACTTCTATGATGCCCGTAACGACCTCAAGAAATACTCCTGTGAGGTGAATGCCTGCAGACGATCTTCTTGAAAACCCAGCATTTCATCCCGCAATGTATGCATGCTGGCATGTGCTTCATGCAAAGGTGGAGGAGGCCAGGCCTACATGTCTACTGCCTGCTGATCGCATGAGCGATCCATGAGCAAACTGCAGCAAGATGCCGATCAATTCATGATGTGCATAGCTTTGTGTGAGCATGTATCTGGGCAGTAAGCGAAGCTGCAGGATGTGGTATCTTGCAGGTGGTCGTTCTGCCTTACATGAGCTTTGTGCTTGAGAGCAACATGTCTCGGTTCATCCCCTCCGCGCGTGGCAGACCACTCATGTGGCGCGCAGTCCTTCAGCTGGCAGTCCACAACATGCTGCCTGTTGATCTTCCGGTGCTTCCTGCCCTTCCTCCTCTGCAGATGACGGGCTTTCTAGCTTCATGCCTTCATGCTGCTCCAGTCTACATGTTCTACTGGTACTGATTTGGGGTGCGCATGCAGCCCGGATGGAACATCACGCTGCAGACGAGCAAGTACAACTACACAGACGTCTTCAATGCAAGGCTGCTGACATATGATGCAAGGAGCAACAAGGCCACCTTCCAGGCCTGGCGTCCCTACCTGACGCTGAGCAAGCACGAGAATAGCATCATTAAAATCATGCTTGTTGTGGAGTACTCCACAGCTCCCCAGGTGAGACCCCCCTCCACAATTTTCCGTTGCCGGCAGTGCGTTCTCGCTGGGGCACCAGGTTAGAGCAGGCACAGAGTGTAAAAGGTCTCCGTAGGCCTCGACTCGATGCACTTACAGGCTTCTGCATTCTAGATAGGTGTTTGAAGGAGACATTCCTGAGGAACGTCTGCAAACGTTCCAGGCCCTAGGATAACCTCAAGCAGTCAGTTGTGTAGTGCATGCAGTAGCAGCAGATCGTAAACTGCGTTCTGATTTGCAGGACCTCGTGCCAGAGTCTGTGGCGCTGAACGGGGCGCCATGCAAGGTCTTCCTTGACACACGGCAGGCTGCAACAGTCAAGACAAGGACGCAGGTCGATGACAAGATTGTAGACCAGTCCATCCGCCGACCTGGCGGGCACGTCAGCAAGGAGGACATTGTCGCCCAATTTCCCTGGGGCACAGCCTCGCCCGTGTCTCCTTCTGGCAACCAGCCCATCAGTGCCAGAGATGGCATCCTCTATGGCGTTGATGGCAATCCTGTTGTCCTGAAGGTGAGTGATCTTGCATGGCCAATGTTTTAAGGCTTTGCTGGCTGCACCCCCTTGTTTTTTCTGATTGTTGGGCTGTCATGCATGAGGCCTGCTGGTTCCTGTTGCATGCAGGGAGTCAACTGGTTTGGCTTCGAGACTGGCGCAACCATGTATGGCATCATGACTCCCCCATGTTCTCCATGCTTCTGTTGAACGTGACCTTTACAAATGTTGAGACAAAGTCCTTCTGACCTCCTTACCTGTGGGGAATTGCATGTACAGGGTGGCAGGGCTCTGGGCAGGATACAACAGCCTCACTCAAGACTTTGCAACAGTGGTCTGGCGGCAGAAGCTCTTGGGGTTCAACGCTGTGCGGCTGCCCTTCTCATTCCAGGTATTTATTTTTTCTGAACTCTCTCTCGTCAGAAGCTTCATGCAGCAGCAGCTGCATGTTCCAACTCCCTGCTCTTTCTTCTGGAGGTTCGCACAAATGCATGACACTGATGCATGTCTGCGGTGATGCAGGTCCTGTTCAACTATGGCCCCACATACCTGACAGACCAGTGCCAAGCAGCTGGCCTTGGGTCCATTGTGCAGAATGTTGTCCCGCCTGGATTTGGTGGCGCTGTCAGTCAACCACCTGCTTTGGTAATCTCCTTCCCCATGCACTCTCGCTTACCAGCAAGCAACCCTGTTCACGGCAAAACATTACTGTCCAGTGCTAACAGCTTATTGAAGAAGATACGCGCGCAGGTGGAAGGCAGCCCCTCCCCTTACGGTAGCAGCTGCAACGTCAATGTGCCAAATTACAGCACATACTCACGGTTCCTATATGTGGTGACGCGCCCTTCCTGGAGCTCATTTTTCCCGCATGCATGTTGCCCCGGCACCTTGACAGGGAACATTGAATCAACAGGTGAAGCACAAATGACACTGACCACAATTTCATGTATGTGCCTGCAGATAAAATTCTATGCAGCCAATGGCTTTTATGTCGTGCTGGACAACCAGTTCAACCTGGACACCACAGCGAAGGACAACCCATGGCAGTGGCTGACCTGGTGGAAGCAGCTGCTCAATGATGTCATCTTGGACCCGCAGTCCAAGAACAGGGTCATGCTTGACCTCCTCAACGAGCCTGACTCCCAGTACTTTGGGTGCGCCCAACTTACCATATGCACTGATGTCCACACAGATGACAGCTTGTCTTCCATGCAGACAGTAGCATTACTCTTCAGTTAGTTGTTTAAACTTACCTGTGCTGCATTGAGCAGGTGGGAGCAGGCTGGGCCGCTTTACCTGCAGGCCATGGATGCGCTGTATCCAGTAAGTCCAGCCACTTCTCCCCCATGGATGTCATGCATGTGTCATGTGTCTACAAGCCTGACCTGGATAATATCTCCTGCTGTGATCTTCAAGAGCTAAAGCTATATTAAGACGGGTTCTCATGGGTGGCTGCTGCTTTGCGCAGATCAGCCCAACTACCTTGTTCCTGATAGAGGGCAGCGGGCAGAGCTGGCAAGGGGCCATGAACTGGGGAGACGGCTTCATCACAAACCAGAACCTGATCAACCAGCGCGGCATGTCCAACCCCAACCCTTTCTTCACCACCCTGCTCTCCAAGCCCTACCTCAACAATGTCGTCATCTCCCCCCACTACTACCCGCCCTCCATCTCCAAAGCCACCTCCCAGTATGTCCCTCACTACATTCTGCGGCTAATTGTTTGCAACGACAGTGGTGCATTCCTGAAGGAGCATACCATCATGCCATCCTTCGTACCTGTGCATGCTGCGTGGTATGCCGAGATCATTGCGAGGGATGCATGCATGACTGTGAAATCAGGCAGAAGATGCTCAAAAGATGCGACATGTTCAAGGCTGCAGCGCAAGGGGTTGACATGTGAATGCTGACAGGTTCACTGGGCCCGACCTATGGAACCGCATGTCCACTTCTTTTGGGTACCTCAACAAATATGGATATGGCGGCCACCTGTTCCCGATTGTCATTGGAGAAAGCGGCTCACTCTACACAGATGTAAGCCTCCCCCACTCCATCACTTGCCATCCGCATCTTCTGGCAGAGCTCCTTGCCGTCCATGTCAGTTATGGCCCTACAAGCTTGCAAGTGTTGCTCTGAGAGCATGTCGTCTACACGCAAATTCATCTCCAGGCGCTGACATGGATGTGGTGCAGTCAAATGACATCGCCATGCTGTCGGACATGGCCAAGTACCTAAACAACCAGGGCGATGCGAATGATGGCCGCCACAACCCCATTCCCCACCTCTTCTGGTGGGCCTGGAACCCCAACTCTGCTGACACCGGCGGCCTCGTGTCAGACCCCAACTGGGACACGGTGCAGTTCCCAATCTCCCTGCTTTACCATCTTCCTGCAAACATGCGTGCGTTGATGAGTCTACCATTGCAGATCATGTGCATGCTTCCTGGCATTTCATGAGAATGTGCTGGGTTGCAGGTGCTCTGGAACAAGGTGAACTGGCTCATCGCCTCGATCAACCTCAGCCCATGGGCCTTCTCTGGCGGCTTCCAGGGCAGTGCATCAGGGGAGGTGGCGTCAGAACAGGTGAGCTGTCACAAGTACAGTAAACCACATTTTGTCAGCTTGCAGCCCCAGTGTGCCAGTCCTGTAGTCAAAGTTTATGTTGACGGCTTGAGCTCATGGCAAAATGTCACCATAATCACCTTTCTAGCCTCCAGCTCTTTGCATGGAGGCTCTATGCAAGTTGAGATGATTTGACACGAATCAGGATTGTGCAGCCTCCTCCTCTCTATTCCTCCCAAACCCTGCGTTGTGGGCTGTTCGGTAATTGTGGGAAATTCATCACGGCCGCTACAGTTTCGGTACTGAGCTGATGCCTGATGCCATGCATGCAGAAACCGGCACCTCCGCCGCCGCCCCCGCCGCCGCCGCCGCGCAGCCCCGTCATGCCGAGCGTCAGCGGCAGCTGCACGGCGCAGGTCTACTACGGGGCTCCCTGGAACAGCATATACGTGCTGCCCTACATGAGCATCATCCGTGTGGTGAGCCTCACTGAACTGGGCTCAATCCTTATTCCCTGTCCTATAAAAGACTGCAGGGTTGAGGGGGCCTGCTGCTCCCTTATTCAACCCAGAACCTGGACCGCTAATTGCAGCATTGGATGCGCTCCCCAGAAGGCAAATGGTAACCACCTTCTGTCTTACTTGACACGCTTTTAGAGTAATATCGTTGGTGTTCGAGTGCATGATTACTGCACTGGCCAGTGGCCAGGCCTGCCTCTAATGCATTCCTGCTTTGCATGCATTCCTGCTTTGCAAGCTGTATTAGAGTGCCCCAGCTAGAGGTCATCTGATTACTAATGATTAGAGGAACACACATGGCAAAATAAGTCCGGTTGTGTGCATGCGCAGACATTGAAGAACACAGACACCGCCGACATCATGCCGCCGTACGCGCTGCAGATGTGGAACCCCTACTACAAGTACGCAGCGCAGCCCCTCAACTGGGAGCCATCCTCCATGTCAAACGGCGCCATCGATGGGAATGTCACACTGGTGCGCCCCTGTCAGCCTTGCTCGGTTAATTCTCAAAGATCCATGCACTGCATGACCCATTCAGCGGCGAGAAGCATGCCAAATTTGTTGTGAGATGGGGCCAGTGCTGCAGAACACAAGCAACAGCTTTGAGACATCATGCCTGTGTGTGCCCTGTTGGCTTTGCAAGCACCGGACATGATGCTGCTAGCTCACGTCACCTGCTATCTCTTTCCACCATGCACTGCATGGGGGTGACTCAATCTAAGCAGTGCATAGCATGCATCTGTGGGGGTGACTGACCCATGAGCAAGTAAATGTATTAATGCCAATGTCGTTGTGCAAATGCAGCCATACGCTGTGCTGCTGGCGGAGGGAGCGAGCTATGTCAACTTCAACCTGCTGGTGGGCAGCACAGAGGCAGACATGCTGCCGTGGACGGTGTATCTGGAGGGTGTGTCCTGCAAAATCAGCCGGCGGGAGCAGAGATGACAGGGAAGGTCTGAGAAGAGCAGTCCTCCTATTGCCTCATGCAGCACGTTGAGTCCAGCAGTTTATGTTTCATGGATGGATGAAGGCTAGAGCAAAGCAACACATGAAGCCATGAAACTTAGTTCTATTTTTTTAGGTCCCTCCATTTTATATGTTTTGAGGCTTCCTGTGATCGCATGCGTGCCCAATTCTGGCCAATTTGATGTAGGCGCGTTTCTTTAGCTCGGTGTGCAAACGGATGATGCATTCAGGAACCTCAAACTGATTTCTGCATATAATTGAAATGAGAAGCAGGATTATTTGATTCGCTCGGGGTAATTTATATAGGCAATTATTGTGATTGCAGCTTTAGCGCTAGCAGGTGTATGTACTTCAAAATAGTCTGTTCCTGAGTCAATCGCCTCGCAATGGTAACGTATTCTCTGATAGTGTACATCACGAACGCAAACCAAACAAAAATTGGTCTCTTGTGCCTGCAAGTTTCCTGCATTTAATTGCAGCTCGTCAAAATTGATAAGAATATATCCTGTATTACTTTACTCTGAAGAACACCGATGATTGCCAACACACTCTCACTCAAAAAATCGCCATTCTTATCTCATTACTCTTCCAAAATTTATCATCTGAATTCCGTCCAATAATACACTTTCCTCGACACGGAGAATCCATAAAATTGCTTGTCACTGCAAACGCCGTGCTCACCATGCTTTGATCTTTGAATGCAGCCCAGTGCTTGCAAATACTCAAAACCTGAACTCAAGAGCTCAGTGGTCCATTGCTGAAGCAAAAGTCCAGTCCTCCGCTGAGTCAGCACGGCCCCTCTTGGCCACATGGGCATCCTCCTCCGCGCTGCAGCTGGGCGCAAAATGGTGCTGCTCTCTTTCATCGCCTCCCCTGCCCAGCGCCCCATCCACCCCTTCCTCACCCTTGCCCTTCACCGGCGGCTCGTTTGCTCGGCCCGGTGTGATCGGCACGCTCAGCCCGTCCGACACATCCGCACTGTTAGACCCCTGCTTCGCTCCCTGGTCATGTTGCTTGACTTCAGAGCTCCCAGCAGTGCTTCTGGGAGTGGCGCTACGTCCCCAGGCGTCCAGGGATAGCCGGCCGTCAACGGCGACCTCCCCGAGTGGTTGACCCGGCAGCTCGGCGGATGACTCAGCAGGTGACTCAGCGAGCGAGTCAGCGGCGAGCAGCGCGGCGGCCGCCACCGCAACCGGGTCGGCCGCCGCGGCCGCGGCCGCGGCCGGCGGCGGCGGCGCGCCCCCGGCGGGGTTTATAGAGCCCGGGAGCTGGCCGGGACGCAGGCGCGACACGATGCCGGCCAGGTGGCCGCGCAGTGCGGCCTTCTCGGCGTGCAGCGAGGCGGAGCGGCTCCTCTCGAGCTCCAGCTCAGCGCTCAGCTGCGCCACCGTCCCTTCCAGGGTCACGCAGAATCTAGGTGTCATGCAAGCGATCCAAGGAAGTAATGAAAACGGTGATCCATCAAGCGTTCCTGGCTTCGCCAGAAAGCGGCAGCTCATATCCAGTTTGCTATACAGAAGTATGTTGCAATACACGCTGCAGGCACTGGTCCTCTGGCACAACAACATGCAGTAAAGAGCCTGACTGGTGTCAGTCACAACCAAAGTAAGCCATGCACATGTTCGCACAAACCTATGGAAGGCAGCTGCACTCGCAAGCAAGACAAAGGGGTATATGCTCACCGTCAAGGCTTGAGGTTCTGCTTCTGTATGCATCCAATTCTGCTTTCAGACCCTCCAGGGACTCATACAGCTGCTCCTCCTTCTCCCTCTTGAGCCCCTCCTGCTCAGACTTGCATGCCTCCATTCCGCGCACCCACCCCTCCAACGCATTCTGCCCCCCACAGCAGACCTCCTATCAGCTCATCAACAACAGCATGATATCTGCCTTCCACGGGGCATGGAGTGGCAATGAAGACATGAACGTCTGGCACAATCTGACCCTTTGCTGGCACTCACCCACATTGCATCAGATACTTTTTCAAAGCAAGCACGTTCTTCCTGCAAGAGCCTTTGTGTCAAACATGTCCTTAAGAGGGATGTGGCAGCACAAAGACTGGCGAGTACTTCTAGTGTCAGATCCCCAGGCCAACAGTCCTTTGTCTCTTCTGAGGTGGGAAAGCAGGGCACCTTCATTGATTCCAGGTGGGCGTTCTCGGCTTCCAGCGCCTCTATCTTGTCCTCCAGCACAGCCACTCGCCCCTCTGCATCTGCCGACTCTGCCTGCACCGCTGCGATCTCCGCGCGAGCCTCAGCCTGTCCGGCCTCCAGCCCCTGAATCCAGCGCATTCCCTTTCACTCAATTAACTTTCAATAGTGGCAGCAAAATGGGACATGAAGATGCTTGCAGAAGTGGGCATGGTGCGGTGAAACATTTTCGCAATGCAGTGAGGTTTGTAGTGCAGCATAAGCCATGACAAAGGCACAGGGAGACTGCACGTGGCGGGGAGAAATGATATCGTTCCTCAGACTTTAGCAGCTTTCCAGGCTTTGCAGCGCAGACCGTCAAAGCACAAAACAGCATGTTTAAAACTGGAAGCCGTGGGTTCAGATAAATATTAGCAGCAAGGGAGGAGCAAGAGGTGTGTCTGGATTCTGAGTGACATCTGGGAACTGAAATTACAGCAGCAAGGTTACTTGTGCTTCCTGGGATCTATGGAAAGGGTGGAAGTGGGGGGCACACCTCGGAGTAGCCCTTGAGCTGGGCCTGCACGCAGGAGAGGTCCGCCTCCCTGTTCTTGGTTGTCTTGCCCCCGGCCGCAAACCCCTTCTCATACCCCTTCAGCTGCTCCTTCACAGCCTACACAGCCGCCCAGACTCATGTCAGTACGTCAGCATGCTGAGTCACTGTCAAATCACCATTCTGAGTCATGGCCAATCACCGCGCTAGGTCTTTGCTGAATTGGTGATGGCTACCAGGATGAGTCAGCACATTGAGTCACTGCCATGTCACCATGCCGAGTCATGGCCATTGACCGCGGGCTACAGGCGCTGCCAAGGCCGCAGCTGGGAGCAAGCACACGGCTGCAAAGCCTGTTGCGCAGGGCCGCATAAACGCCTGTTTGCAGGCCTGAGCAGCTCTTTGAGATCTGACAACAGAGCAGAGTGTCACCGTTTCCTTCACAGGTGTCCACCCGGTTTCTGACGCCAAAACTGGGAGCTGGATGTCACATGCCCATGCGTTGCTAGTCACCACCCAGCAGACTCCATGCACCATCCCATGAAATGCAGAGGGTGGTTTCACGATGTGCACTCTGCATTGGTCACCATAGAAGACTCCGGTGATCGAAAGTCCTTAGGGTCAAGGGATGACCTGCAGGCCGTCAAGGGTGACTGCCTGTGACTCGTTGGCTTCCTTGAGCGCGCTTGATTTGGCTGTCAGGGCGGCCAGCTTCCGCTCCAGCTTCTTCTTCTCCTTCTCCAGCTCCTCTATCTGCGCCTGCGCCTCCTCCTTGCCGTCCTGATCAGGCAACGCCCAGTCAGCATTTTTTGTATTGAAATTTGAATTTAAAACGTGCAAGGTCATCTGTATCAGCTTGTAGGCGGGATGACACAACACCAGATAGCTTGCAGCAAAAGTTGGTGTGCAGCAAAAGTGCCTTCCACTGGCCAGGGCTACAGCCGCAAAGCTTCCACAAATTGCCTGCAAATGAATGTTTTATGATGCAGCTTGGACAGAGAGGTGGTGGGCAGTTGGGTCTTTCTGTTGCAAGATGACATCAACACGTTCCATCTGTCAAGCAGCAAAAATGCAGCACAGACAGCCGTCAGATCGACGAAAGCCTCTGCCACGCGTTAAATGTTGGACCATCTGTTCAAGGGAGTGAGATTGCAGGTGGGAATTTGCACCTCCATGCCCCGGGTGTAGCCCTTCAGCTGCGCCTTGACAGCATCCAAGCCCTCCTTGGTTGTCACCTGCGCACAGCAAGCATATCCTTTTTAATTGATCTGCCAAACATGCAATCGTGACAGGGACCATCAGATCCAACTGTCCAATCATGGTATAGCTGATTGCCAACACTGCTGACAGTGTGACACCTTGTTTAATCGAAACCCTCACACTTTGATAAGAGAATGCTCATCCTGTCTTGATTCTGAGGATTAAAGATCTGCCATTGAGCATTCGGCTTGGCATGGGCATGACAGGATAACATGTCCCTGAAGGTTGCAAGGTCTCACCTGAGTGCCTGCTCGCGCGAGCGCAGCGTTCTGCTTGGTGAGGGCTGAGACCCGCTGCTCCAGCTTCATCTTCCTGGCCTCTGCCAGGTGAAGCTTCTCCTCCAGCGAGCTCCGCGCAACCTCCAAGCTCTCGATCTTGCTTTCGTCCTCAGCTTTCCTGCACACGCACATAGCCACCCCATCAGTCCAAAGCAAACCGACTAAGCCGCTGCTAGTCCAGGTGCAAGGCCCCTCTGTACTGAGCCCTCTGGGCTGTGCCATTTTGTATGCTGAACCAAGCTTCTGAGGTGCAGAAAAACAAGATCCTTGTACACCTGAGGAGCCCGCTGTCCGGGCAAATAGAATTTCTGAATCAACAACGGTCAAATCTAGCCTCAGGCTTTGGCTGCACCCGGGATGAAAAGGCAGAAGCAGGCACAATCCTTTACTTACTGGATGGTTCTGCCCTGCAGCACAGGAGCATTTGCTCTTGCAAACAATGCCGCACTTCCGGAAGCCAGGCAAGTTTGTGAAGGAGGCAGGGAACGCCGCACGACGCACCTCATCTGGGCTTTCTGCAGGTGCTTGTGCAGCTCATCTTGCGCCATCTGCAGCTGCTGCTTCAGCTCCTCAGCCTCAGCCACATGGCTCGCTGTGACTTCCCTGGCCGACTCCTGCCCAGAACAGCCCGCACCTTCTCAGACTTCACATTCAACAACCTGAACATGAGCCCTGCTTCAGGTCTTGCTGCTATTTCCAAGAGCAAGCCAAATGACACGCCCCTCTGGATACATGCAAGCCTAATATAGCCTGGCATGATAGAGTCCATCAAAGCTCAAAGCAACTCAAGGGAGGTCTTAAATTTGTAATTGAAGAAAGGATACAACTAATGTATGTAGGTTTGTGGATGCCAAAGCCACAATCGTGCAAGAATAATGGCGGTTGCATAGATGCAAGTTTACTGCTGTGCACCTGTTCAGGCTCTGGTGAGTCATCTTGCAGTCCCCCCAGGCTGGCCAGGTGCGCCTCTAGCTTCTGCTTGGCTGCGCTCAGCTGCGCCTCGACTTCCTTGTCCTTCGCGCCGGCGCGGCTGCTGCGGCGCGAACGCGAACTCGACCCTGAACTGCCCGACCGTGCCGCACCAGATCCCCTGCAGGTTTTACACACCAGGGGGTCATGAACTGGCCTCGGTACGAGAATCTGTGCATGGGTTCGACAAAAGAGGGGTTTCAACTGGCCTTCACCCAGCCACACTGCAGCTGATATACACAAGAAATTGCACTGTCAAGCGCAGTGTAACTCTCTATGTGAGAGCATCACACTGTGTGTATCAAGGAGCATCTGCTTCACTGCCTGGAAACTTTGTTAAGACCATGTTTGAAGCCTGACAGACGCATAGAGCCGTGGCATGGGCTTGCCCCATGTCCGTTCCTGTGAGTGATTGCGTTTCAATTGGACGAGTGACACCAATCACACCAGAGCGGCGTCATCAAAAAATCACCTTGTGGCTGACGTGGACTGTGGGTCGGATGCGCGGCCGGCGGTGGTGGCGGCCGACGCGCTGGTGAGCCAGCCGTCAAAGCTGCTGCTGCGCCGGTCCGGCTCCAGCGGCGATGGCTCTGCCTGCAAGAAGCCGCTCGGGCCCTGCGCAAACAATTTTCTCCCTCACGCACTAAAACAGACATGCATACATAACCTTGGCGCATTGCCAGAACTGCTCAGAAATATAAGTTTGCATGTGTTTGACAGTGTGCGAGGGAAAAAAATATTGAGGCGTACTCTGCAGAGGCGATTTCAACAAGCCTTCGAGGACTATATATGAATACTTGCGGCGTTGCACCCAATTCATGCCAATCTTCCGGCGACTCTGTGATGGGAAGTGAACAAGGAAAACAGTTGATCCCCCTGCAACTACCCAACACTCGAGCGCCAGAATTCTGGCAAGGTTATGCAGGGTAATAGTAAACGAGGGAGTTTACCCTGGCGGCTCGGGGGGATTCGTCGACGAATTCCTCCTCTTCCTTGACGGCCTTGAGGCGCGGCGGCTGCGGCGCCTGTTTTGGCGCGGCCTTCCGAGCCTGGTCCAGTTCTGCGCGCGTTCCCTCCAGCTGCCGCGCCATTCCCCGCAGCTTCTCGTCGCGCGCCGCCAGCGCCGACCGCGCCGACTTCAGCGCAGCTTCCGCCCCCTGCTCCACAAGGGACACTCATGGGCGTCAGTTCTGTGTTCAATTTCTTACCAGCACTGGAGATGGTCGGGTAGACCTTCAAAATGCAGCTTTTGCATCCTGCGTGCTCCTGCAATGGCCTTTGTGGAGATGCACTTGTGGGCGTCTGTTCTGTCCTACGGTGTTGCTTTCAAAAGCCCTGGAGATGGTAATAAGCATCTCCAGATCTGTAAGGTTTGCATCATTCAAACTCTTGCACTCTCCTTCCAAAGATGCTCCCCGCGGTGTCACTTTTATCCCACACTTCAGGTCTCCACAGAGACGCTTGTATGTATCTTGTGGACAGAAGTTTGTAGAGACAATGCATGATGTCCACTTTCGCAACCTTCCTTTGGACCCTTTAAACTAGTGCCTGCCACCATGAGTGACGTTCGGTACATCAAACTGTCCCATCTCGAAGCTTTCGTCAAGTTCAGTATCGTTTATACCAAACTTCCTACTGTGATCTTTTCAGAACGTTGTATTTTCTATGAGGAGAAGGTAGTAGAGGTGGGCTCTGACCTGCAGGCTCTCCACCTTCTTGTTGGCTGCGTCGCACTCAGCGCGCAGCGAAATCACAGCCTCCGCCGACGCCTGCGCATCAAATAAGGTGTATTACTTTCTATGCATGCCATGTTGTATTCTACTATCTTTGCAAGTAAAAAATGAAATTCTACCCTCAGTGTTTGAAAGCGAGAATGGGTTTGATTGCAGAGGTGAATGACAGGATATTTAGAAGTTCATCTCTAAGATAAAGAGATTAAGGAATGGGTACACCCTCTGCCCCGAATTTGAGAGGGGCACCGTATCTGTGCGCTCGACTGCATCTGCATGCACTCTATATTGAACAGAGTGAACAGCCATGCACAATCACATCAGAAAGAACCAAAATATCGTTTGCAGGTCACACTCACAGCACACCTTGTCTGTGCTTTCGTCCAGGCCCTTGCTCTGCGGCTGCTGCTGCTTCAACTGCGCAACAAGCGCCTCCAGCTTGGACACCTCTTCCAGAGCCGCTGCCTTGTCGGTGGCCGAGCGCTTGGCGTCGGCCTTGACCTTGCCGACAACCTCTTCCATGCGCTCCAGCTCCTGTGACACAAGCCATGCATCGGGTGTCAGACCAGCAAGATCAGCAAGGAAAATTGCCACGTTTGACGTGAGTCGTGGCACTGTCTTGCGCAGAATATTGCGCCTACAGTGCCTAGAGATTGTGCAGGATGGGGTCTGCCGACCAGCACAACACTTGCAGATCTTCAATCCTGCTGGTACCCAGACACACATACCCACAATCCTGCTGCACATACAAGATGCACCCCGTTGCTCGAAAATGCAATCCATAAAGGGCCACCATATAGTGTACCACAGCACCACAATCTCTGTCATCTTCTCCGTGCCCTTGTACTTCAAAATGACATGCACTGGAACACGCAGTTCAGTAGGTAAAGTTCCTCGCCTGCAGGGCCTTGGCCTTGTCGGCGCTGTCGGCGGCGGCTGCGTCCAGCTGCTCGGACAACTCCTGAACGTGACCCTCCAGATCCGTGCGTATGGCCTGCCGGAGGGCAAAAATCACTGTAAAGTAGTGTTTCTCAAGGTAAAATGACTCCCTTCCCAGCAGAGGGTATGGGTAACTTTCCCATTTATTGCTCCAGTATCTCTTTGTCCTTATCAACCGGCCCCGGCTGGCGGGGGGGCGGTACAAACACTGAGGCAATTGATTGGGTCTTGCTTGGATCTGGCGAGTCCATCATGGGGTAGGATTTTGGCAGCCTTTACTGCAGCTTGTCTGCAGACGCATTTTGCCTCCAGCAGGAAAAGCGTGTAATAATAATACTAATATCTTTGTACATAGAGAAGAAACAAAAGCCCAAAGCAATTGTGCATAGGGGATTGACATGTGCCCACCTCCAGGTCTGCCAGCTGCTCCTTCAGGTCCAGCACCTCGCCCTCCAGATCCGTCACCTACAAAACCACGCAGCAACCATTTTTATTCAAGACTTTTCTTGTTAGGGTCGATCACCACCTGCCAAGTTGAGTTCCACTAATATCAGTGACTCGCATGAAGGCCAAGATATAAAAAGGAATTTGATTGTAAAAAAGAATTACGCTGCAGTTTCCTCTGTCACATGCCCTTTTTCTGACTAATTTAGAACGGCGCTGGGAAGCTGCAGGTAATGACACCACTCTGCAGGTGAGTCTCACATCGGGATGCACCAGCCAAGCAGCAGTGATAGTTCTGGTAGTTCATGCATCATTGTGAGAGAATAGACTCACCTTATCTTCCAGCTTAGCAGCAGAGGCAGTGGCGGCCTGTGCGCGAGATTCCAGCTGGGCCTTCTCAGCCGCCAGAGCATCTCCCTTCTGCAGAGCAGCCTGCACCTGCCGAGCCAAACATCCATCTGTCATTCGACTGATATACTGTATGGATTTTCTGTGTTGTGAGCATTGCCTGACCTGCGACAGGATTGCTTTATTGTGAATTTTGTAGGCGATTCACACTTGGTTATACCCAAGCATACATCTGCCATTTTGTTGAGTTTGTTGTGCGTCCCTCCAATTGTCGCATGCATTGCAGCTACCCCAATGTGCAACAGTAATCTTGTAAGCAGTCCCGACTAAACTCGACGAGCGCTTAGAATACATAAACAGTCACACAATCCCATTTAGTGATACAAAGAAATGCATGCTATGTTATATTCTCACCTGCGCCTGCAGCTCCTTGACTCTCGCTTCGTGACCCTCGACAATCCCCTTTTTCTCGGCTTCGTGCCCCCGGCCCAGCTCCTCACGCCGGGTCCGCTCGGCCGCCAGTGACTCACCCAGTGACTCACTGCGCCGCGCCGCGGCCGTCATGTCAGCCTGCAACCCTCGGATGAACGCCTCGTGGCCTTCCATTATGCTCTTCTTCTCGTCCGCAAATCCGCGGCTGCGCTCCTCGTGCCCAGAAGCCAGCTGGGCCTTCTCAGACTCCAGCATCACTGTCAGCTCCTGCCGAAGCCGAATCTTGCGGGTGTCACACTCTCTACAGTGATGTAGCTGCCAGGCAGCTGCCAGCAAAGGGGATGGCAGCACAGGGCCATCCAAATTGCTTCTGCTTCTCATCCAAGGAAGCTTGTGCAGATCAACACAGCAAGAGGAGTTGCAGTCGATATTCAGCTCGCGCAGTGGCCCACTGCAGTCCGGTGTCAGATGATGTGGTCTTGTCAGATGAGGGGACTGGGTCTTGAATGCGGTGATAGGTAGACGACTACTATGTCTGGACGTGTCCAAGCAGGCACAGCCATGGCCCTTGGCTGACAAGGCGCCAGGACAGAGGTCCAGAAAAGAAGCCCGAGGCAGTAGAAACGTCTAGGATAAGCAGCAAAATCTGCAGAAGGTGCCAGCCACTTGCACCCAATAAAATCAGGTGCCGATGGCATGCTTGCGTCAGCACAGGTTGCTGCTCATGCTTGAGTGAATCAGGAATCCAAAACTCACCCGTTGCACTGCAAGCTTGCCCTCTGTCTCGGCCAGGGCGTCCCTCAGTTCCTCGTGTGTCTTCTGTGCATCCGCCAGCTGTGCGTTTGCAGCCTGTCACACACACAGCCCACACTGTCTCAGCAACCACAAAATACCTCGATTTCTTGATATCCACGCTTTATTCATATAGGCACACAGAAAAATCCTAGGCAGCCATTGTCGGCAACTCATCGATCCTTGCCCAGATTGACCCCAGTGCATGGGTCTCTTTTGGCACCGCACCTAGCTCATGGTGACCATGCCAAAAGTCTCCTCCCAACCCAAAAAGTATCTTGCGCAAAAACTCCAGCAAAGGACAGACATATCATCAAGAGGGGGCGGCACAGCACGCCGCAAGCCACAGACAATCAGTCCCTTAGTGTTGTGAGCCCAAAAACAATCTCTGCAAAATGCTCACCTGAAGGGAGCAGGCCAGGTCGCGCTTCTCTGTCTCAAGCCCGCGGCGGCCGGACACCGCCAGCTCATGGTCAGACTGCAGTCCATTTAGCCGCTCCCTCTCCTGCTTTAGCGCACCCTCCAGCTCAACGTTTGCCGCCTTCAGCTGCGCCACGGTCTCCTGCAGCCGATGTTCCCTCTCGGCAGCTGCCTCCAGCTCCCGGGCCTTCTCCTCAGCACCTGCTTTCGCCTGGGAAGTTTCCTCGGACGGAGCCTGGCCTGAAGGCGTGCTGCGCTGAGCGGCTGACTGCTGCAGACGCTCTGCTTCTGCTCGCAGCAACTCCAGACTGTTCTTCAACCTGCAGAGGATGGGAGACAGAAGTGAGACAATCAGAGGTTTTCTGGCAACTTCCAAGGCCTACAATCACCAAAGCAGGGCAGCAGTGAGAACAGTCAATTCTTGAATGCAAGTCACCAAAAAGCAAATGCAAGGAACTGATGCAGAATTTAAAAGGACTCGTATGGGCATTATGGAGCTCTTGACAACTCTGCACTGTGGCCCCTTGCATCCTGATCTGAGACGACTATTTGATCAGAAAACAAGTATCTGTGCTCTCCTCTATTTCTACCTGATAAGCGCTGAAACGGATGCGCTTCATCAGAGCTGGCAATGCACAGTAGAAAGTATACACACCTCAACCTCTCAGCGCTAAGGCTGGCAATCTCCTCGGCAAGGGCTGCCCGCTCGGCCGACTCGGGCTGCCCGGCGCTGCCCGGCCGGGCAATGTCGCCGACCCTGGACGGCTCCAGCTGCTTGGATGAGCGCCGGCTAAACAGGCCCCTCCTCTTCTCCTTTGCGGGTGTTGACACAGCAGCAGCAGCAGCAGTCGCAGCCGCAGTACTGGCCCCGGCTGCGCGCAAGGCAGCTATTTCCGACGCCAGCCGACTCTGCTCTGCAGAAGCCGCCAGCAGCTTCTCTTCGGCCGCTCCCAGCTTCCCCTCGGCGCCGCGTGCGGCTTCCTGCAAAGCCGCGAGCTGCGCCTGGAGCTCCTCCACCCAGCCCTCCGCCTTCCGGGCACCTTCCCTGGCTGCCGCCAGGTCAGCCGCCAGATCAGACTCCTTCTGCTCCGGCAACTTCTTGGCGCCTTCCGGCTGCTTCTCTGGCGTCGCCGGCGGGGCGGCCGCACGCGTTTTTTCCGCCAGCTTCCTCTCCAGCTCAACCAGCTTCCCTCGTAGCACATCCCTGTCAGCCTGCGCCGCCGCCAGATCAGCTTCCAGCTGCTGCTGCACCTTCTGCGCAGCCTGTTTCCCCTCGCGCTTGGCGTCTTGGAGGCCGCTCATGTCTTTCTGCAGTGCTGCAACCTCTGCCTGCAGCGAGCCAATGAGGCCGTTGAGGCCGTCCCGGTCAGCGTTGGCGGCTGCCAGGTCAGCGTCCAGCTGGCGCACCCGTTCGGCCTGCCCGGTTTGGGCAGCCTGGGCTGCCCGCAGGCTGCCCAGGTCCTTCTCCTGGGCAGCGATCTCTGCCCGGAGAGTAGTGACCTGGCCATTCAGCTCATCCTTCTCGGCCATCCAGTGGGTGCAGCGGCTGTTGTGCTCCTCCTACATGAGTGAACACATGAAACATGAATCACAGTGTGACATCGTTGTTCTATACATGTAAGGTACGGCATTGCCTGCAGTTCACCGAATGTTGAAGGCAGAGCAACACAGTGTTAACATCACAGGGCTGATCTAGCGTCGGATCTTGGTATCTGGACTCTGCTAAGACTGTGGCCGCCAGAGACATGTATACAAAAGACAACGACTCTAGAGTGAGCACTGACCTGCAGCGCCGCCAGCTGACTGGACGCCCGCTCAGCGGCTGCTGCCTGCGCGGTAGCTTCCTCCCGGTGCTGACGCACGGCGGCTTCCAGCTTACTAACTGCGGTGCTGGTCTGCGCGGCGTCCCTTGTGGGGGTTGCCGGTGCCGATCCTTTGCCGCCGTTCACTGCTGAGAGGTCCCTTGAGCCACTGGCTGCAGAGCCTGCCTGCGCCTGCGGACACAGCATGGCCCCAAGAGAATCAGACAACAGGCGCGGACGTTAGCTTGAGCGCACCTTTATAAGAGGGAAAACCCCAATGCTCATCTTACTATGCATGCTTACAGGCAGACTTGGGTGTTGAGACTGTTGAGTAGAGGGAACAGAAGGGCACCTTGCTCGCAGCAGCCTCAGATACGGTCAGCTTTGTCTCCAAGTCCTTGAGCTGGCCCTCAGCTGCCGCCAGCTTCTGCTCAGCAGTCGCCTTGGCTGCCTCTGCAGCTGCCGCCCTCTCGCCAACTTGCGCACGTTCGCTCTCCAGCTCCTCAAGCTTCTTTGACAGCCGCTGGCTCTCAGCCTGGAAACATTGCACCACAGCCCTTAAGCAATGCAATGGATAACCCACAAAAGCTAATGCTGCCTGGACATATGCATCTGCAAGCACCAGCTGCAAATCAAAGCAGACGTGCAGGTCTCCAGACAAAGACAAACAATCTGCCGTTTAGCAGATGTGCTGGTATGTAAAAATATACAGACAAGCTGCAGCCGTTTCACACAAATTTCAGCGCTATTAAGCTAGCAGAGATACAAGAAAACTAGAGGAACACACCTGGGCTTCAGCGAGGCGAGCCTTGAGTCCCTCCACATCAGCGCCCTGCTCCGGCGCCGCTGCAGCGTTCTCCTTGGCTGCCAGCCTGGGGCTGTCGCTGCCGGAGAGGCCCCTGGCCTCGGCCTTGCGCGGCTGCTTCGCATCCTTGGCGCTCGGGGAACCGACTCCCTTGGCGCGTTTTGCCGGAGACCGGTCATGCGCAGCCGCAGCGGCAACGACGGCCGCTCCCATCGCCAAAACAGGCACCGCACCGGCGGCTGACTCAGGTGGCGCTGACTCACCGCGTCCACTCGCCTGTTTTGGCGCTTGCTGGGCCGCCTGAACAGGCGTCGCTGCAGCCTTTGCCTGCGCTGAAGCAAGCTCCTTCTGCACTGCGGAGAGCTCTGCGATGTGTTTTTGCGCAAGGGAGTCCTTCTCGGCTTGCAGCGCTGCCAGACTGGCCTTCAGCTCCTTCACAGCGGCCTCGTGCTTGCCCTGGCGCGCGGCGCTCTCCTCGGAAAGGCCGGGCAGCTTCCCAGCAGCTTCCGCCGCCTGCTTCTCTGCGGCTTCCTTCGCCTGCGCCAGCTCCGTCCTCTCTGCTTCCAGCTTCCTGACCTGCTGCTCCAGCTTCTGCTTAGCTGTGGCGTGCGCGTCCTCGAGAGCCTTCCGGTCAGCGGCCATCTGCTGCACACGAGCCTCCAGCTTGGACACTGCTGCTGAGTGCGCCTTCTCTGCTGCAGCCTTGTCATCTGTGAGCTGCTTCACTGCAGCTTCAAGCTTGCCGATAGCCGCAGAGTGCTCTCCCTCAGCGGCCTTCTTGTCAGCGGTGATCTGCTGCAAGCGAGCCTCCAGGTCACGCACTGCCGCCGCCTGCTTCTCGTCTGTAGAGGCCTTGGCTGCCGTCAGCTGTTCCACTTGTTGCTCCAGCTTGGCAGTGGCAGCAGCGTGGCTCTCCTCAAGCGCCTTCCTGTCTGCATCAGCCTGCTGCAGGCGCCTCTCTATCTCCCTCACAGCCTTTGCATGCCCCTCCTCAGCAGACCTCTCCCCTGAGGTCAGCTCCTTCACCTGCGCCTCCAGCTTGCTGGCAGCTGTAGTGCCGTCCTTCAGCCGCGCCTCCAAATCCGCAACCTTGCCGGCATGCTCCTTGTTGCGTGCAGCACTGTCGGCAGTCGCCGCCTCAAGCTGCTTCTTAAGCTCCGCCTCGTTCTTGTGCATGAGTGTAGTTACGCGCTCGGCCTCGGCTAGTGCAGCCGCAAGCTGTTTGTCCACAGTTGCTTTCCCCCCCTGCAGCGCTGCCAGCCTGGCCTCTACAGCTGCGACCGCGGCTGCGCGCTCGTTCTGAAACTTCTCTCGCTCCGCTGAGCGTTCGGCAGCGTCCTTCTGAGCCTCGGACATCAGCCGGGACAGCGCCTGACCGTGCTGCCTCTCCACGGCAGCCTTCTCGGCGCGCACGGCCGTCACCCGGCCGACCAGCTGCTTGTTCTGCGTCTCGAAGGCCGCCACCTTGCTCTGCAGCTCCCTCTCCTGGCCGGCTTGCGCCTCCGCATTGTGCGCTGCTTCGGCTTCAGCTGCCTCCAGCTTGCCTTGCAAATCCTCAATCTGCGCCTGCAGGCCGGCGTGCGCCTTCTCGGAAGCTGCCGCATGTGTATCAGCAGAGCGCGCCAGCTCGGCTTCAGCTGCCTCCAGCTTGCCTTGCAAATCCTCAATCTGCGCCTTCAGGGCATGTGCCTCCTCGGAAGCCGCGGAGTGTGTCTCCCCAGCGCGCGCCAGCTGGGCTTCGGCCTTCGCCAGCTTGCTCTGAAGCTCCTCGACCTCTGCCCTGAAACCAGCATGCTTCTCCTCGGCAGCTGCGGCGTGCAGTTTTCTGGACTGTGTCAGCTCGGCCCCAGCTGAGGCCAGCTTGGCTTCAAGCTCCTTGAAATGTACCTTCTCCTGGGAAGCCGCGGCGGCCTTGGACCGGGCAAGCTCAGTCTCGGCAGAAGCCAGCTTGCCCTCGAGGTCCCTGACCTGCGCCTCCAGGCTGGCGTGCTGCTCCTGGAGCGCGCGCAGCTGCTCGGAAGCTGCCGCGGCCTCCGCCAGCCGCGCCTCGGCCGCCGCCAGGTCCCCCTGCAGTGCGGAGAGGTCCTTCTCGAGCGCCGAGCGGTCGCCGTCACCAGACGCGCGCTGCGACTCCCAGCTCTGCCGCTCACGCCTGAGCTCGTCCCGCTCCTCGCGCACCGTCCGCAGCTGCTCCTCAGCGTTGGCCAGCCGCCGGTTCAGCACCTTGGCGCCGCCGCGTGGCAGCTGTGTGGCAGCTGCCGGCTCGGCGACTGCCGCCGCCGCAGCGCCGCCCATGTACAGCGAGCTCGCCAGCGCGATCAGCGCCGCCTGGCCGACGCCGGGGGCCGGGGCAGGGGTAGATTTCTTGGGAACATCCCTCGAAGCGACTGTTTCGGCAGGGGCTGAGCGCATCACGGAGAGCTTGTCGCGCAGCTCGCCGATGGTCTTGCGCGCGGCGCGCTCGCCGGCGGCCGTGGCGCCGCGCAGCTCCTGCAGCTGCTCGCGCAGCTGCGCGGCAGCCGCCTCCTGCGCCTGCAGCCTCTCCCGCAGCTCCCGCTGCGCCGCAACCGCCTCGTCCCGCGCCGCCGTCAGCGCTCTTGAATCCGCTGCCGGGCCCTCAGACACTGCCCCCTTCGCCTGAGACAGTATACCCCTGCTCTTCTGGGGTGCGGGGGCCGTCTTTGCAGCGGTAAGCTCTTGCTCGAGCTGCTGCAGGGAGCTCTCGGCTGCCTGCCTTGCTGCTGCGCTGGCGGCCAGCTTGGCCTCCAAGCCCTCCACATCGCCCTTGAGCTGCTTCACTTCCGCAGCGAGCGCGGCTCTCTCCCGCTCGGCTGCGACGCACTTTGCGTGCAGCTCGTCGTATGCCGCACTTGTCTCACCCTTGACCGGTGAGCTGACTGGATACTGCTTGGCCGAGTCCACCGCCTCGGCCTTGGCGTCCTTGCTGGCGCCTCTATCCTGGGGCGTCCCCTTGAGCTCGCCCAACTTTGACTTTGACTTTGCTGCAGCCAGCTGCGCCTCCAGGGTCTGCAGGCGTTCGCTCAATGTTGCCCCCTCTGCCTGCAGCCCCTTGTTCTTCTCTGTCAAGCCGGCAATCTCCGCCGCCCGTTTCTCTGCGAGCACCTCCGCTGCAGCCGCCTTGTCCTGAGCAGCCTTCAGGGCTGAGCCTGTTTTGGCGAGCTCTTCAATCGCGGCTGCCAGCTGTGCATCGAGCGCTGATGCCTTCTTGACGGCCTCAGCACGGTCTTCTGTGGCATTGTCCTTGTCTGACGCCAGCTTGGCGAAGCTCGCATTCAGCTCTTGCAGGGCGGCCTGTGCTGCCTCCCTCTCTGAAGCCATTGAGGTGAGTTTGGTGGACAGCATGTCCGCCTCCTTCCTTGCTTCCTGGGTCTTGGCCCCTACCACACAACAGAAATAACACTCAGCTCCTCTATATCAGCGGTCCTTACACAAAAAGCCTGACAAGCCATCAGCACTCTGCATGTCGAGCCCCTTCCTTGCCTAAGCATTCAGTCAGAAGGCCACTGCATATGGACTGCTTGAGGTGCAAGGCTGCTGGAGGTGCAAGATCGTCAATCCAGCTTTGATCCAAGGGCAAAAGATATATCAGGCCAGTGAAGAGGGGGCGTGCTCATGCCTAAGATGCACATGAACATGTCATGTCCCAGCCGCACGGCTCGACATGTCTTCTGCCACCATATTCTGCCACAGATACTGAAGAGAAATTAGCCGGACATCTGTCCACACCTGCGTCGGCAAGCTCCTGGCGAAGCTGCTTCAGCGCGGCAGCGCTCTCGGCTTCGGCCGCGCCGGATTTGGCGGCGGCTTCCTTTACGCCAGATCTGGCGGCCGCCAGCTCAGCCTCCAGCCGCTCGACGACCCCCGCCAGCTCAGCCTTCTCGGCGGCCAGCCCGCTGCAGCGGCGGCCGAAATCCGCGCGCGCGGACTCCGCCGAGCGCAGCTTCTTCTCGAGGCCGCCACGCGCGCCGTCGGCTTCACGCAGCCGCTTCTCGAGTCCGGCCAGCCGCCCGGCGAGCTCGGCTTTGTCTGCGTCGAGCGGCGACAGCCGCGCCTGCAGCTGCTCCACGCGATGCTCCAGCTCCTTTCGCTGCGCCTCCTTCTCCGACACCTGAGCACATTGGCTGTCAGCTCCAGCAGTAAACTAATATTTGACAGTGTGGCTGGCCTTTGTGCGTGCTGGCAGTGTCATTGCTTTTGGCAGAGTTCAGGCACGGGGAATAAGGCGGTTACATATATTTACTTTGAAGCCCTTGCCAGACTACATAAAGTGCAGAAAGATCAAGGCACAAAAGAGGAACACGAAAGTGAGGAGTAGTCATGTCATTTGTGAAGAAAGACACCCTAACAGTTCTGAGAGACACCTTTTTCCTGGGCACAGTAACAGAAGCAGCGTATAAGATTATTGACATATTCTGGGGGCAACAAGGGAGGGGAAAAAAACAGCAGTCAATCACCTGGACTTCCAGGGTGGCAATCTGCAGCCCAACGCCGGCCAGCTCGAACTGGCCGCCGCTGCCGGAGCGGCCGAAGGGGCTGGAGGGGGAGGCACGGGGGGACTGGCCCCCCGGAGAGGGGGGGGCCCGGGGGGGCTTCCCTGCGCTGCGCTGGCGCTCTAAGGTTATGCGCTCGCTCTTCTCTGCCGCCAGGCTGGCCTCCAGCTCAGCGACCTTGCTCTCCAAGGACGCCTGTTTAGGAAACAAGCTTGAGTAAAAGAGCAATTGAAAGCCTTGATGAAATTTGTGCCACTCCCTGACAGCAGCGATCTGGCTGTGAGGGAGTTTGTAAAAGCTGCTTATTATCACTGCAATCACCATGATTGCCATGATGAACTAGCCCATTGGTCTTGCTGATTGAGCTATTTGAACAGCGCTCACAGCCAGAGTAATCGACTTGGTCAAGCCATGTATGGTTGATTAGCTTAAGAGCGAGTAGGCTCAGGAGATTTGAATGATCTCTAGACATCTGTGAAGACAGAGTACATGCGATCAACAAGGCCTGGGGCACTACAAAAGGCTGGGTGAGCATGACACAGTCAACACTGTCAACAGGCAGCACAAAGGCACAGGCAGCACCTTCAGCTCGTCAAAACTTGTGGCCTTCTGTTGCAGATTGGCATGGGCAGCCTTGGCCGCCTCAGCCGCCTTCTGCAGCTCTGCATTGGCGCCCTCCAGCGCCCCATTCTTTTCCTGCAGCATTTGCAAATCTCCCCATCAGGCAAGGGCTACTGCTCAACACCCCGCAAAAAGTCTCATAGTCTCCGCCGTCCTAACTTGGCCAGACTCCTTCCCTAAGTCCCCGTCTTCACGCTAAATTGCATAAGGGCACACTGGGTTACAGTACCTTGCACCTGTGATGGGAGGTCCTGAGGGCAATACCTCCACTGACAGGAGGGGCAAGCATACTGGGCCTACCCCATCACAAATGAAAGAATGCACCAGAAATATGTGAAAGTTGGCGCAACGAGTCACCTCCAAGATGCTGACGCATGCAACAAGGGAGTCCTTCTCAGTGCTGAGCTGCTCCAGCTGCTGCTCCAAGTCGTCCGCATACTCGTCGCTGTCCGCCACTTCTGTTTCTAGCGTGCGTATGCGCTCTAGCAATTTGCTGTCCCCCAGACGCACTGCAGAATCCCTCTCCACCAGCTCCTTCTGCAATCAGGTCATGTTCAACCTCAGACTAGAGATTAGCCGCCTTATAATTCCAAGAGGTTGATGAGGCCAGCTTTAGACCGGGAAACACATATACTGCAATTGCCAATTTGTCTGCGCCACCAAAGAAAGGACATGTGGGAGGGATACGGGTGCACACAGGCATGTCCGCTCCCCCAATTGATAAGAAGCCTTTAAGTCTCACCCTGGGTCAGTTTTGCATGGCTGTTGCCAGCACTGTCCAGCGTCTCCACCTAATCTACTTCGGCCTTGTGTGGCCAGGAAGGGCACAGAGGACATGCAGACTCAGGACAATTACCACAACAACCAAGCACAGGGAGGCGCCTGGAACCGTCATCTCGGGACATGAAGTAAAGGGCTTGCACCCGGTCCGCTTCTGGCCTACAGGGAGATGTTTGCATGCCCTGTATATTATATAAATGACATGGGCCGAGGAGGGAACGCACGAGGGCGGGGCGGCCATGGAGGCTGCGGGGGTTGACGGGCCATGGCGCGGGCGAGCAGAAGCCAAGCGACAGGCTCTCCGCACGCTCGCGCACGCTCCGCACATCACGCGCGGGCGGCGCCATTTATTGCCTGCCGCGCATGCCAAAAGATGTAAATGGTCAACTTCTTTCTGGGCTTTGACTAACGCTAATTATTGACGACCAACCATCACTCATTCTTGGTCTGTTGCAGCGTTCATGCAATGCTGTATGCACGAACGGGCGCCATGCTCGTGCGCAGGTACAGGAGAGCACTGCCGCTCGAGCAAGGCCTGAATGAGCATCGACCATGGTGCCTGGACATCAAGTTCTCTTGTGGATTGCACAAGAGACTCCAGTGCAGATGGCAAATGTTGACGGTGCAACACGAGTCAAGTCCATTGCGCAAAACACAACAGACTGGATGCAGACAAGCACTTCTGTACAAGTCAGGGAATGCCGCATTGCTCTGACATTCCTTCCCTTTGGTGGGAGTCTGCGCACCTCAGTGCTGCGTCAGTATAGACGTAGCATCAGGTGGAAGAGACCACAATTTGCGCCAGGCGGATGAGTGTCTCTGCAAGCAAAGTGCACAAAACCCTATCAGTTTCACACAGAGAGCAAATATGAGATACCAATGGGAGATGAGTGAAAATCTCTGAGCTTATTATAATTAAACTCATCGAATTACTTTGTGGACGGCGCATTAAATATGTTCTGCAAATTGTCCCAAAACTTAATACCGTAAATGCATCCCCAAGAGAACCTGAGCACGACCACACAGAATGTCTTGCCGGTCTCAGAGTGTAGCTTGTGAAGGTCTTAAACTGCAGCTTCATAATTTAACCCCAACAAAGTCAAAAATAACAAAGGAGAGGAGCTTTGCTGCGTCATCTCGGCCGTTGTGCAGATCCGAGGGGCTCGTAAGGGTGCTTTTAAATCAAATTTAGAAGACATCTATTCTCGCAACACACATTACCTAGATCTTTTTGTATCAACGATCACATCGGTCAACAACCAACGTGCACATAGCGTCAGCATCATTGGGGACACGGTCTTGCCTTTCTGAGTCGCCTGCGGCAGATGGGTGCCCTTCTTCCGATGTCGATCTGATCGCTCTTCGTAGATATAGCTGTTGCAAAAACAACGTCTTAGTCCCGCGATCGCGATCAAAAGCTGCGGCTCAAAAGGACCAAATCTTCATCCACTCCCGTGGTTACGCAATATCCACCCCGATGACCCGGCACTGATGGAGGGATTTGAAGCGAGGGTTTGGTTCAAATCGTAGGTCTTCAGTCTGGACCTTCTCATTGCTTTAACCTCTTCTATTCGAAGGCACGGTGGTGATGCTTGGCTAGATTTGTCAAGTCAAGAGAAGTGCCGTTGACACGAGCTTTATATTGCTAATTTTGTGTTTCGGCTATTGTTGTCCTAGTCACTGCTGTCCAGTGGAGAAGAGATTGCACGGATCACATTATCAACTCTGTCAACAGATGTATATTTACAGCAAAATATACTGCCCAAAGGGGGACAACCTCAGGAAGATGTAGCTGCATGTTTGGATCTGGCACTAGTAGGGCATGTGATCCACTAAGGCAAAGCCATCAGGGCACGGCCAATCGCAGCGTTAATTGAAATTCGGGGAATTTATAGCCACCTAGAGAGGGTGGTCACGCGTTGAGACAAGTGTTGACCTGGGCGTGCTGAAAAGCAATGGGGTTCTCAGACGGCAGGAACAGGGGCAAGGGTCCTGCAGCAAGGGAGAACAGGAACTCCTCTCTTGCGGCTTTAGACGGTGATTAATGTCAAACTATCAATCCTGTCAATGCATTCACAAGCATTGCTTGGCTAGGAAAGTGTAGTTGCGCATATTCAGCTCTTGGCATGCATGAACATAATTCACAAAAAAATGGGAGTGCTCAGCATAATATGCGTGATTTCATTGCAGGTGCTGAGACTCTGCAGCAGCAGGCTGAGAGGAAGAGCGGCGGGGCGGCCATTCCCGGCTTACAGCAGGCAGCGGTGCACTTTCAGCAGGATCCTCTTCTGTAACTAAGAGTGTCGCCGATTCTGGCTTATTGCTTGTGTATGATGCTGGTAGCTGGACCTACTCAGGCAGAGATTGTGGTCTATCGTGGTGGATCTGCATGCCCCCAGGCCATTTTCGTGCTGAGGCTGGACACCAGCTTCTCAGGAATAGGGAAACTTCACTGTCAGCCTCAGTAGCGAGGGTGGAGTGGAAGCATGCTGATCCAGGTGCATGGACTCAGTGTTACATTGCAATTGGCTGATGGGAGTGTGTGGGGTGCAGGCTGCCTTTAAGGAGTGTGTGAGGCTAGCGAAGGACGAGCCATTGCCCGCAGACAGGCTTCTTGATGCCTACTTTGGGCTGGTGAGGTCCAGTCTTGCTGCAGGTCCAGTCTTGCTGCAGGTCCAGTCTTGCTGCTTGCTGCACTAGCATGCCTGGCAGCTGATAAATAATTCCCTTTTCGAAGGAGGGCGTTGCATGGTAGCTGCAATCATAGGGCCTCAAAATCAGGCATGCACATGATATCCGGTGCAGACATGAGGTGGGGAGAGGGAATGCATGCGCAGGGTGAGAGCATGCAGAGGTTGGCGGAGTGTATCTTGGAGGCATGCTCGGCCCTGCCTGACTCGGAGCTGTCAGCAGCTGTGGAGGCAGACGCTCGCAGCAACGCCAAAATTCTCTTCAGGCAGAGCGTGGATGCCTACAAGAAGGTCAGCAGCCATGTCCACATCACAGTATGCCCTTGCAGCACATTTCTTTCTTGAAAGATTGAATTGTTAGATTTCCTTATATGATTGCATTCCCGCATGCAGCACTCTTTTGAGGAAGCGCTGCATGGATACAGCACATGTCTCTCTTGCTGTATGTTTGTGGCTTGGAGGACATATCTTGGTGTTGGTACTAACCCGGTGTGCTGAGACAGAAAAGCAGACCAGCTTTCCTTGGCTGAGCTCCCCTCCAAGTAACAAACCTACTTTATCTGCATGGCATGGCAAGCCATCATGTCTTCTGCAATCATGCATTGAAATCCTGCTTATGGAATCTGCTTTCAGGAGCAAGCCTGCAGCAGAGCCACATGCAGCATTGATTGAGGGCACATCGAGATTCTAAGGGGTCTCCCTTTGACTGAACATCAACTTCTTGAGTCAGCTATGTCCGTTTGCAGGTGAAGGCCGAAGACGGGAGGGTGCGTGTGGACGCATGTGTGAACGCTGCGAATGTGCTGGCGGCCTGGGCTGACGTGGAGGAAGCTACCGGCGACCTGGCAGCTGCCACGCAGCTGCTCATCTCCTCCGTGGAAGGCTACCAGAGATCCCTTGAACAGGAAGAGGATGCTGCAGTGAGTGCACTTCTTCGCACATAGGAGTTGTGCCTTCAAAGCATTGTCTTCACTGGGAGTCATGTCCAGTAAGCTTACAATGCCTCTGAGTCTCAGCAGCTGTGTCATAAAGACACCCCTGTCTTTCTGGGGGGCTTTGTGGTCTTGCTGTCCTCTTGCTCTTTCAGGGGCCTAACTGGCAAGCAGCCCGTCAAGCACGTGGTTGAAAGTTGTTGCCGTGCTTCTGGAGTAATGTTCTGCGTGTCTATACTGTGCAAAGCTAACTTTGTATTCACAGAGTCGGCAGCCTGAGACTGGTATCCCAAGAGGGCATGGAACCAATTCACTCATGATCAGATCAACGTGCTAAGTCAGCATGTGATGTGACGCAGACGTGGAGCAATCTAGCGGACACGCTGGTGAAGCGTGCAGAGCTTCTTGTGGCTGACGGGGATGCTGAGTCATGCGTGGGCTCGGTGTATGGGGAGGCCATGGCGGCTTATGCGAAGGCATGCTCGCTGTGCTCCAGCGAGGATGGAGATGACCTGCCGGGTCTGCTGCACAACTGGGGCGTGGGCCTGCACTCGCTCGGCACACACGCCAAGGTGAGGTCTTTCCCGTGGTCAATGGAGGGGCGTTCCTGCATGCTACTGACGTGCGCCAAGAAAGGCCATCATCAAGAGAGTTGATCTAGTGTGCGTCTTGAATCTTAAAAAATGAGGATGCTCTGCCATCACTAGAAAAGTGTAGAATGTACTACCTTTCAAGCATATGCTTGTAGCATGGCATGCACTGGAAAGGTAATGTTTGCTTAAAGGTCATGAGGCCAGATACTGCCTCATGATGGAGACAGCATCCGGCTGGATGAATTCTAGCTATCAACTTGGCAAGCTATTTTTGTTTCGAATGATGACCTTTGGTGGCGACAGAATCCGGCGCTGGCAGCTTCCTCCCTGGCAGAAGCCGCCGCGCGGCTGCGGGAGAGCTGCGCGTTCAACCGGGGGGACCCGCAGCCGCACAACGCCCTCGGAGACGTGCTCGCAGCCGCCGCGGAAGCTTCCACCGACGCCACGGAGGCGCTCGGCTGCTACAATGCTGCGCTGGACGAGGGCTACTCCGCTGCATTGCGCGTAAACGGCCGCGACCCGGACGGCCTCGTTGGTACCGCAGAGGTGCGGAGGAGTAGGTTTTTTCTTATTACATGCTTTTCCTGCCAAAAGGCACGGTAAGTCCTGCACACAAGCTGCAGTAAAGCCTGCCACGATTCTACATCTTGTTGGACGCGCGAGATCCAAGCAAGACCCCACTAACCAAGGGCACGGTGCTCAGTATTTTTACCGCCCCCCGCCAGTAGGGGCGTTTTTGGCTTTTGGAGTAATGGCATTTTTGTTGCCCTCTCATCTTCCATGGCTGCCTGCCGTTGCCTGGCATTCCTGCCTCTGCATCCAAATTATACCCCTGGTGCCAGAAGAGATGGCTAGAGATTGCGTCTTCCAATGGTCGCTGCTTGCTTGCGTGTCTGCTTACCTAAGGGGCAAATTTATTGCACTTGACCTGCACAGTGCTTCAAGCACACATGTGCGGCAGAATGTGCTATTCAAATAAGTCAGCCGGTTCTACACAAAGTTAAATATGCGATAAGCTTGCTGACCTGCATGTATGGCGCAAGTGGGATATGTCTGTGCAGAGATCACTACCATGCTTGACGCCATATTGACAGGCAATCTGGATTAGAGCTGTGCACAACTGGCCATTGGAACTGGAAAATGGCAACCTGGGCTTGGGCACTCTTGAAGATCCCTGAGAAAATTCTGCGCAGTGCAAGCTAGTACACATGGTAGAAGAAGAACAGAAGCTGGTGTCCAGATCAGGCTGCTCTGAAATTAAATTCGAAATCAGACTGCAGGCTCTTGTCTGTGTGCCGCGGGGTGGGGTACACACACGAGGCTCTACATATCTGTCCGATTTGATGTTTAAACATTACTTGCATGACAGGGCAACATGCATGTGCGTAGGTGAGCACAGCTCTAGGCAAGCTGGCAGAGCAGACAGGCAACCGGGAGGTGGCTGCACAGAGGTTCAGCGAGGCGCTCAGGGCATATGCAAGCGTGCTGCAGCGGCCAGAAGCAATAGGAGGTCTGCGCGAACGCAGTGATGTCAGGTATATACCTTGTGGTCTAAATATGTACCTGAATGGTTGACCCTGCCACCTGCCTGCTTCAGGCGTTGTCTCAGATAGTTTGTGATCCGATATTCCTGCAGCTTTTGAATTGCTTGTTGCAGCCATTGCTGTGGTCGACCAACCTTTGCATTATTTTCAACACTCCCTATTGACTTGTGTGGCTAGCAAATCGACGTGAGACGGCAACAGAACAATCAACAAGGCATAGAGGTTGCACTTCACGGATCAGCACATGCCGCTGACTGTGCTGGGTACCATACCCGCAGGTACAATTATGCATGCACATGCGCCCAGGCGCTGACCTGTGGGGCTATCCCTGGGCATGAAGTCGCAGCAGCACAGCAGCAGATAACAGGCACCCTTGCTGGGCTGCTGTCACTCGGCACAGCCACAAAGGAGCAGTGTGCCGGGGACGCCGATTTCAGTGGCGTCAGGGACCAGCCCTGGTTTGTGGCTCTGGTGCAGTAAATGATGCGCTGTCACATGCCAAGTCATTGCAAAGCAAGGGATTTCTAATCAGCGGGGAGAACAACTTCGCTCAAAGCGCTGAAGCGGGGCCGAAATCGAATTTCACAATTGATTTGAAGTCGTCTGCGCGAAGTTGAATAAGGGGAATGCTGATGTGCCTCAGACTGAGCTGATCTCATTGCGCGCAGAGCCAAGGTGGCAAAGACTGGACCTTGGCCAGTGTTGAGACCTGATGCTCAATTGAACAATTAATTTAAACAATATTGCATTGCTTCATAGATGCAGGCTGCAGCTGGTGAAGCATTCTGTGGTGCTCTAGATGGCAAGGGCGTTTTGATTAGCATTTTTGGCTGTCTCCTCAAAGATAGAGGTTCAAATGTTGGTGTGCTCGGCCCAGAATGCACGGGAATTGTTACTCTTTGGCTGATCCCGTTACAATTGTTGCGATAACCATTAGAGATACCCATATGGATGAGAAATCCAGACTGTGCTGCTGGAAACTTTGCCCTTGGCTTCCTGGACTGATGATTATGTACTGCTCAAATGATGTTGCCAAGCTCAAAAGTTATAATCGTGAGCAGCATATGCATGCTCTCAAGATTTATATATAAACACAAGGTCCTTTTGTACAATACACTGCCTAGCCAAGTATACAGACATCAATACGACCCTTAAATAGATGCAAAGACTTAGATCGCAGTATTTCATAACGCCGCCTGCAGCGATACAATATCTACATAACGAGAACTTGCACACCAATCACAAATGTTGATACACCTAGGCGCCGAGCCGGTACAAAAGCACACAGTCCTCTGTACACGATTCCGTGTTTCAGACACAGGAAGCATGCCAGAACAGTCTGGAGCAAGCATACACAGCTGCCTTGATGCAATCCTTTCATTCTTGCCGTAATGTACAAATAAAAGGGTAAACTGCAGTGCGACATGCGCTGCTCAATACAAAGTCCTGGCATAGAACCAGTAAAAACGCACTCTTTCCCTGGGTCCAGTGAAGTACATCTCCTGAACACAAATATTTCACACACCTGCATCTGGAAGATCCAGCTGAATATACATAGGCGCAGCTGCGGCACATCTGCCAGGTCTGGTAATACAAGTCCAATCTTTGCACATACCCTGCACATGGTACATCATACAATCATTGCAATCTCAGGCTGTGACCATCTTGCTCGCCCAGGCCACCGCTGCCGTTCTTTTCAGCGCATTGTCGCGCGCGCATACCACGTGGGAATGCCTTGATTTCTCTTATATAAGTCCCAGCAAGCCGGGTGCTCTGGAAGCCCTCTGGATCTCCTCAATCCCTGTCAATGTCCACATAAAAGCTCTCGCCGTCGCTGACATCGTCCTCCTCCTCCTCGCCGCTGACATCATCAGCCTCGTCGTCGCTGACATCATTCAAAACGCCGGGGTCAGCAGAAATCGGCACAAGGGGCTCCTGCAGCTCCCACGCAGCTTCATCAAAGAGCTCTGGCCCATATCTGTCCCGCAAGACGGCGGCAAGAACATCATCTGAGAAGAATCCGTTGACCGCTGAGAGGCCGCTGTCGAGAAGAGCAAAATCCATGTCCACGTCGACCTTGAAGCTGTCTGCTGACTCGTCCGCAGGAGAGACATCCTGCCCAGTCGACTGTTCCTGACGCAGCGAAGGTGGTGTCTGCACAAGGAACAAGAGGTCAGTGCCCAGGCGTCGGAGATTGGCACCCCTTGTCTTTGCTCAGCAAGGGTGTATGGCGCAAACGCTAATTGAATATCCCTTTTGTGCAGCTTCAGGTAGGCTGGCTTCTTGCAGGGCTTCCACGCACATATTGCAGCTGCAAAATTCCACTTCCGAGGCAGCCCTTCCTCTTACGTCTCTCAGACTTGATATCTGCATTTTATCCTTCACCAAATCTGTAGCCCCGGCTGGCGGGGGGCGGTATAAATACTGAGCACCGTGCGCACGATTAATTGGGTCTTGCTTGGATCTGGGGAGTCCAACAATGGGTAGGATTAGGGCAACCTTTCACTGCAGCCTGTCTGCAGGACGCACCTTGCCTCTTGGCAGGAAAAGCATGTATGAGTAATAACAAATCAGTAGAGACATGCAGAGAATATACCATCGCTTCTATACACAATGGAGCCAAGGTATTAGCAGCACAGACAGAGGCGCACCACGCGGTCCAGGAACTTCTTGGTCTTGGCCTTCAAGCCTGTGAGAGAGCGGCCCACGTCGTCCGAGTTGAAGACGTAGTCATCCAGCACCACAAGGCCAGCGTCCACAGCGGCATCTGCCGCCGCATCTTCCAAGGCAGCTTCCTCTTCACTGCCGTAGTCGATCAGCTCCTCCTCCACCTCGATGTCTTCGCCCTGCTGAACAGAGATGGTGCATGTGAGCAACTCCTCCCAGTGACTGCCTTGCACCCCGTGCCATAAGTACAGGCTCAAAGTACCTGTCTGACTGCAAAAGCAACCACTCGGCGACACTGAACTCCCATGCTCCATTGCCAAAAGCGCAGGCTCAAATCCCACAGTCCCCTCCAAATGAGAATGCAACCGCTGGATCCAAAGATGCCGCTTTCTTCATCTTTGCCGGGGTGATGGGCTGAGCATGTAAGCGCATGGAAGGGAAGACATAGATGCCGAAGCAAGGGCAGAGCGCATTCTTACCTTGTCCGAAGCAGCCGCCTCGGCGACAGCAGCGATGATTTCATCAGAGGAGGCGTTCTGCACCTCCTCTTCTGCTGACGCCAGTGACTCATCCTCCACAACGCTGTCTCCCAGCTGCGCTCCCACCACGGGTCGCATGTGGTCAGGGTGAATGCTGAAGGCAGACTCGGCGGCCGCGGCGATGCCCGGCGTCCACTCCGCGGCTAGATTGATCTTGGTGTAGGAGGCCGCCAGCTCATGGGATGACATCGTCCTGCTAATGTCAGCGAGGCTCACCGACGTCGGCGCGGCGTCAGCGGTCGCCTCGGTCACCGCGTATGGCGCAGCCTCCTCGGTGTCGATGACTTCCGGCACTGGCGGCGGCAGCTGCGCGGCAGCTGCCGGCTTGCCGTCTGCGTTGTTACCGGCGTCGGGGGCGGCAGAGGGGAGTGTCTTGGCGGCAGTGAACAGGATTGCGCTGGGAGTGCAAGTGTCCAGAGTGCGCTTGAGGGCCTGTCCAAGCACATCCAAAGCAGATGAATAGCACAGTCTCTGGCAGCAGACAAAACAGCTGCAAGCTTGGGTGGGTTGCATGGAAGGGTCCAAGGTGCCGCAGGAATGAAACATGTTGAGAGGTTGACCAGTTTGCAAACTCTGACCGCATTTGTGCGCGAGAGCATGTGAGCTGCGGTTTTCAAGTTTGTCATGGGCGTGCCATGCTGCTGCTGTGCTTTCGACGCAACCAGGTGGCAATCAGTTGTGACGGTAGTACCTGGATCTTCTCAGTAGTGACGGGCTCATACTTCCCCCAGGCCTGGGTGGGCGCCTCTGGCAGCTGCGACACAGGTTCCGGCTCCTGCGCGGGCCGCGGCTTCACCAGGGGCACACCGGTGTCGCAGGTGTTTGGCGAAAGAGGAATGGCGCGCGGCGGCGCTGCAGCTCCCGACATCACAGCGCTGCTGCCGGCATCAGCCTCCACAATTTTCACGAGCCGCTCGACCTTCCGCATGACGCCATCCACAGTTGCCTGCGCTTGCGTGCTTGCATCCAGCGTGGCGAGACTGCCGTCCTGGACCGCCTCTGCCAGCTCTTGCATGCTGTCCTTCATCACCTTAACCTCCTCAGAGAGGTCCTCCAGCCTGGCGCCGCTAGTTGCCCCATCCAGGCGCTGTGTGAGTGCTGCCACGGCCTCCTCGGCCTGTGAGAGCCGGCCCTTGATGGCGGCCTCCATGTCCGACAGGGCATTTGCCCCCACAACGTCGCTCGGCAGGACATCCAGCGCGTGCTCCATGTCACCCACCCTCTCCAGCAGGCCGCCGGACCAAGCTTCCTCTCCGTAGATCTCCTCCTTCAGACTAGCAAGGCTGGCCTCGGCAGCGCCCAGCCTCTCATCGAGCGGCCCCAACGTGGCCACATCGTACTTCAGAGCCCCGATTTCGCGCTTAGCATCCTCCATCTGAGCGTCAAACACTAAGCTGGTGGCGTCTTGCGCGCGTGCCTGCTCCTGCAGCACTGCAATGCTGCGCTGCGCCTCCTCCAGCCTCGACAGGAGGTCCTGGCTGACAGCCCCCTCGCCGCTGGCTGCTGCCAGCTGCTCCTTCAGCTGCTCGATGGCCGCCTCTGCTTTGCCCACCCTCGTGGCAACGCCGTCCACCTGTGACACGATGTCTTCGCTGTCGATCCTGTGCAAGCCCAAGAAGTCCCTGATCTCCTCGATGCTAGCCTCTGCCTCGCCGATCCTCTCGGTCACATACTCCTCGCAGCTGCCGTCCTTGAAGCCGAGGCGCACGTTGAGGCTCTTTATCTTGGTCTCCACATTCTCCAGGCTCCACTCCTGCTCCTGCAGCCTTGTCAGGACGTCTTCGCTGTTTGAGCCGCTATCGCTGCCCAAGCACTCCTGCATGTGGCTGATCTCCTCCTCTGCCTCTGACAGCCTTGACTGGAGAGCAGAGCCCCCCGCCGTGACAGTCTCCATCAGCTCGGCCATGTCTTTCTCTGTCTGGCCCACACTGGCCTCCAGCGCGGCCTGCGCCACGCTGTGGGCGGCTTTCAGGTCCTCCACCTCGCTCTTGATAGACTGCAGCCGCGATAGCACGTCCTCAACAACAGTGTGGGACTTGTTGGCCTCCCCCAGGCGAGCCTCCAGCCTGGCCACTTCCCACTCGGCATCCGCCAGCCTGGCAAAGAGAGCCTCGCCGGTAGCTTCCTCGCTGCTGGCAGCTTCCGCCAGCTTCCTCTTCACAAGCGCGACCTCCTCCTCGGCAGCCGCCAGCCGCTCTATGAGGCCGCCGTCCTGGTAGGCGGCAAAGAGCTCCCCGCTGTCGTGGCCAGTGCCAATGAGGGCTGTCTGGAAGCGCATGATTGCCTCCTCAGCCTGGTCCATCCTGTACGGCAGCTCGGCCCGCGCGTGGGACTCCCCTCGCAGTGCCCCGTACATGCTGTACTGCAGCGCGGCCAACGTTCCCTCTGCAGCGGCAAGCCTGGCCTGCAACGCATCCACTGAAGCTGCAACGGCGCCATTGCTGCCGTGGGCCTTCTCCTGCAGCTGCACAAGCTTCTCCTCGGCAGCGGAGAGTCTGTCTTGCAGCTGATCCGATGCATCAATTTTTCCACTGTCGAGGGAATTGTCCTGCAGCTGCGCGAGCTTCTCTTCTGCAACTGTCAGCCTGGACCGCAGCGCCGCCGATGCCTCAGTTTGCCGCCGCCGCTGCTGCACAAATTTGTCTTCTGCAGCGGCGAGCCGGGCGGCCAGCGCGCCCTCGGCGGCTTGAGCGCAGGCGATCTGATCAAAAATTTTGCCGATGCGTGATTCGCGCGTGCCGTCAGGCAGCCTCCAGAAAAGCTGCTCGTCCATCATGATTATGTCCTCCTTCTCCATGTCCTCCAGCTGGCACAGCTTGCCCTCCACCTCGCCCACTCTGCCGAGACACCGCACGCTGACCAACAATTGTCTTCAAATTCTTACAGACAATTTTGTCATCGTCATTGCATGCCAACAGGCAATGAAGATCCCCTGTAACTGCATTGCTTGCACGGCCTGATGTCGCAGGCGAAGCCCACGGTCTGAATGCAGACCAAGTCATTGCTTGGGCTAGACCAGAGTACCGCAGCAGACGGCTTAGGAGCTTTGCGGTATGCTACGTCAGGTCCCCCTAATGACCCCATGTAAAGTTGCATGAGTGCCGTGTTGCAAAAGTTGCAGAGTCCGAAGTCCTCCGTGCATGGCATGGGTATGCTAGAATGGGTGAGAGGCTCAGGTGCGCTCACCGGCGCAGCAGGACGTTGTGGGCGCTGTCATCGCCGGAGTAGTCCTCCACGGCGCTCAGCCGCTTGGCCAGATCGTCCACCTTGCAGCGCAGCTGCTCCCTCTCTGCCAGCACTGCCTGAAGCATCTGTGCCATGCTGGCGCCCTCCGCTGCCACGTCATCTGCCTGCGACATTCGCCCTTCGTATCAATTGCGCAGTGCAGCACAGGTAAATATTATTATTGTTATTCCTACCCGTTTTCCAGTCCACAGGGAATGCTGCACGTTTGTATGCTCCGCCCTGGTCCAGAGTTGTCAACTACGAACAGCCTGTAAGAGTTGAGTCGTCACTTGCAGGGAACGAAGAGCGGCTTGAATGAACAATTCAAGGATTCAGGGACATTAATCCCTGTAAATTGATTGGTAGTCGAGGGCAGGTTCTCAGCATGCGTCGTAGCAGGGTGCACAAACACTTACCGCAGCATTTGCGCCGGCCGCCGCATTGACAGATGCAGCAGTGGCGTTGCCTCCTCCAAGGATGTTCGCTGCCGCTCGGCGCAGAGACACGACAAGTGCTGCGAGGTACAGAAGCGGAGGCAATGCCTTGGCCTGCACACACAAAACCCCGAACATGCCGTTAAGGACAAGCTAAGCCCTATGACTGTGGCCTCTCATTAGCATGCACACAGAAGCATATTCCTTGCAGTCAACCAGCCCTGAAGCTGCATGAGACACAAGATTTTTCTCCATCAGGGAAGCGGCTTCTGTGAGCTCCTAAATGCACAGGCAGTCAAGCAGAAGCCCAACAATGATGTAGAGCGCACCCCCGCGTAGCATGCAGCAGCAACCTCCGGATGCTGCTTGATGAAGGCGGCAGCAGGGGCAAGCACATACAGCGGCCCAGTGTAGAACGGGTAGCTGACCGTGATGGGCACTATAAAGCGCGTGACAAACCTGGATATGCATGCCAATGAACTCAATGATTTCATCTCATTGTATTGTGTAGAAGGATGATCAATTTGCTGAAATGCTGCGCACAGAAGGCTGCTCACATGGATTGCGGGATGCAAGAGCTTCTCATGTGGAAGATGCAGAAGCAAAGATGCTGGAGGATTCACAGATGCACTGCAAGGAAATCTGCTCTGCATGCAGGAATGAACTGTGAGCAAGAAGAACAGGGCGGAAGGGGGCATACCGGATGAGCAGGAATGTGCCGCCCAGCATGCAGCCCAGTTTTGTTATGAAGCCAGTGATCAGCCACTTCCGTGGTTTGCTCAAGGTGATCTTTGTGAGATGCTCGTTGACATTGGTGTATCCCTGGTAGTAGGAAAAGCCTCCTGCCGCAACAATCAGTCCTTGCGCCAGCAGCATGATGCCTGCAGCAGTGCACCAACAACTCAGAAAGGTGTCGAGAGATCAGAGGTGCCAAGTGCACCTTCCTTGCATTGGTATCGCAGAGCGGGCACACCACGAGAGAGAGCATCCCCGCTATTTGTCAAGAACAGTGCACAAGACACCTTACGGGCAAGTCCCAGAATGCATCAGCACAACATCCAGCACACTTGGCCAAAAACCATTTGCAGCGCTATGGGTCAGGTGAAGGACACATGGGTTTGCTTTTGAGGAGGTGGCATTGTACCTTTGCCATCGAGGCACTTGGTGAGGAGGTATATGACGAGCGCTGGTGCAATGTAGCGGCTGCAGTCTTGCATTGTGACCGAGAGTGGCCCCAGACGTGCCACAACCGGGCTGCCATCACCTGCAGGAGGTGCAGGCGACAGTGCTGCCTTGGTGGTGCTCAGTCTCCTGCGCCGGGGCTGGCGCACACATGGAAGCCTGCATTGTGCATCAAGCGCGACTCCGTGAGTTGAAAGAGTAGAAATCATGAGTAATGCATCATGATGGATACATGACTGCAGCATTGCATGACAACATCAGCCATACTAGGGCTTCAGAGCGCTGGCAAACCGACCGCACCGGTCCAAGAATCGGCGTTGCAAAAAGGCTAAGAGAAATCATGAGAGTTCGCTTCTATAATCGTCCGCGTGCTGGAGCGTAGGTTTCCTACCTTGCCCAAGATGTCCAAAAAAACCCATGGGTAGCGCACTGACACAGGAAACGTTGCAGGGTCGGCGATATTGAGTGCAATTATACCTACTTATGAGAGTCGAGACACTTCATAGTAGATCTCGTGTGCATGACGCACCAGCAGGGCGTCGTCCGTCCGAGTGATGAGGGCTGAGCGTTTAAAGTCGGGCAAGCCTGTGGCGAAGGTCGAACACGATATAGGCGCGTCTGGCTAGCGTGTGATGATCTACTCAGACAAGCGGTATTCCTTGCGCCAGGATACAGCCCACAATTGGCTCTCCCCAAACTAGGTGCACCCATCGAAACAGATGACATCATAAGGCCCTCGTTGCTGCAGGTTTCCTCAGCATGCCACCACCGGCAGCTGTCACCTTCATAGGAGCAGTGCAGCACTGCTTTCCTCTTTGTATTGTACCCTCAGCACTTTGGCAAGGCGCGCGCCAAGGACAGCAGGGCATTGGGCAAAACTCGCAGGAACGCCGCATGGCCACATCTGCACACGTGGCACACGACTAAAACAAGTGGCGCCCTCTATAAATAGATTGGCCCCGGTAGGGACTCCGTCGATACGAAGCGGTTCTCGAGAAACGATCTCGATTAGCTCAGATGCTTAACCGTCAGGTGTTGATGTTTTGATAGGTTTGCCAAAATTTGCAGTTTGTGTGAGCTTCCAGAAGAGATACCTCCCCTCGTCGAAAACACTCTTCAAAATCTATTGGAGATTAGAATAAACGCATTATTATTGGGAGTCCGCTGCCAAAGCCTGCCCATATAGTCACCCACACAAATAAGAAGTCAGTGTTTGGGTGTTCATCTTGTTGTGCTGTCTTGTAAAACCTTGGCTGCCTCAAAACTACCTCCCAACAAATGCGTCCAGTATACGCGTTTGCGCTGAGACGACAGAAGTAGTTTGGAACGACTCCCGGAGTTTGAAATGCAAGGCAATATATACATCTCAAAGCAATGGTTTAGCAAGGCACGGCTCTCCGGTGGCGTCAGGCTGTAATTGGTTCGAGCCCAATCCCTGGACGGGTCAGTTGGTACAGGGTTCGAGCCCCTCCCCTGATTCGGAATGCCCGGGTTCGAGTCCTAATGGGTGCCTCAATCTACATACTTTTTTTCTTTTTTAGTTGTTCTGCTGGCGCCGCCATAGACTTGCTCAACGGTGATGTTCATGTCGGATGCATTGCATGTACTGTACATACATGACTTTAATGTTACTTGTAATACCCTCGAGTCATCATGATATGATGTATGAGAACGGCTGCCCCTGGCACAAAGGCACGTGCGCGCTCGCAGCAGAATGTGGCAGCCTTGATTGCCTGCAGTACGCACACGAGAGAGGATGCCCGTGGGATGGCAGCACGTGCACATGTGCTGCTGGAGCAGCCAGCCTGCCTTGCTTGCAGTATGCGTTACAGCTGTTAACCGTGAGGTCACTGGTTTGACCCCAGTATCGAGAGCAAGTCTTTGTGGCAAATTTAGCTCAGTTTTTGCATGCACTCTCTGTTGCCTTGGCCTGCAGGACAGTTGTTGAACAACTCATTGAGGTAGCTGCCTTTAGACTGGTGTCACTCACTCGGGTGCCGCCGTAGCTGTTCGCTGGTCAACGCTGTTGTTTCTTTTACACTGAGATGCATGTAAAGGTGCGGTGCTGGCCGGCCGGCGCATGCATGGTCGGGCCGCGGGCCCGGGGGCGCGTGGCCTCAGCCCTGAGGGGGTCCCCATACGTATGTCGCTGGTGAAAGCCATCGAATATCTCAATTATGATTGGGATCAATGGTAAGAGCAATGCTGGCAATGATTAGAACAGGGCAGATGCACCATCATGGCACTTGTGATCTGGACTATCATGATGATAAGATGTGGTACTCGCTCTGTCCAAAAATGCCAAGATCCATTCTAATTAGATCAATTAAGATATCTGCAGTATCTCATGCATGTCCAACCATTAGATCCTATAAGATATTGCATTACACACAAGCAAAAAATTGCAGATTCTCTCGGGCTGTTGAACATCTCAAGAATCAGCACACCTCCCTAATATAGCTAAGTTGCAGTATTGCATCCCAAGCAATCACACACCATGCATGCAGTCCACCGAGTGGTTCTCTCAAATAAACATCTAAATTTCATTGGGTCTATGCACCCACAACGCCTCAATACTTCACTCTAGCTAGAGCCCATCAGCAGTCATTCCAAACACTAAAACAAATGCGGTTCAACAATCATTTGCCATGTAAAGAATCCCTACAATCAGCCTCTTGTTCGATGAGACAGTGCCCTAAGAACTGCCCGATGCTCAATATTGAATATCACAATACATGTGACCAACTAGGTTCCTGAAAATGGGTTTCCAAACAGCTTTTATTAAGCCCTTGATCCTGTCTTCTCTCTACAATACTTGCATTCGTTCTTATTCACCTCTGGGCCCCCCACACAGGCCACAACCTCGGTGTGCTCTTGCCAATAACACCGCTCCAAAGATTTCTATTTTAACATCTCCACCCAGGTGCAATCGCTGCCTGACGTAAGTCCTGCCGATCGTAACAATGGCAACATGTGGTGTCTTCATGCGTGAGCATGAGTGTGGGGCACGTAGTAGAACTTCTGGATGGTCTTGCTCAGCCACAGCCAAGCTCCCGCCAGGACAATGCCACCTGTTCATCGGCACAGGAGAGCAACCTCACACATACAGTGCAGATCTTGAATGGGCTGCCCTTGAACTAAAGCCAAACATTGCGATCAACCCAAAGCACAGGCATCCCAGCAGACTTATTTGCCAACTGCGGCCCAGAAAAAATATCGTAGAAATTGACATAACTGCTTCGGCTTGCATTCATGCCACTGCAACCTCACCAAGCATTTCCCATGCAGGTTCTTGCAAGAGGACCCTCATTGTACACGGAGGGGTGCAGATTATTCATAAACAACAATTTGTAAGCACACCTGCTGCGAATTGGGCCGGCAGCCCAAGCAGGGGGTGCGAAGCGGCCAGCGTGGATGCAATGCCCATAGCACAGACTGCACCGAGTGCAGCCATCACGATGCGCAGAGCAGTGAACACTTGCACAGCCTGCAGCGCAGCAGATTGAAAGGAGTAAATTTTATATGGCGTAAGATATGCACCAAGGATATTAACAGATTGGGCGAGACAACTTTACTCCAATTCCATGGGTACTTTGGCATCTACAGAAATTCCCACAAAAATTTGCCCGAGAGGCGAGGTGGCCAGCACAGATCTGCCAAAGACATCAGGTCACAAGAGCAAGCATGACTTCAGTCGTGGAAAGGCCGCAGTATGGGGAAAAACAGCTATTCACATTTCATGACAGTCACCCTCCTGCAAGCGCCTATGTGCAACTTCCCTGCTGCCAGCGACTACCGCTAATGGATGTCAAGGTAAGCAATAAAACAATGATGCCTGCTCCCCCTCATGCAACATGTGGAACGAGCAGCATTCACAGGGACCACCATGAATGCCAGGTGGCATGCCACATCAGCGCCCGGTCAGCAAATGCAAAAGCGTATGTCAGCGGCGCACCCTGCTGCAGGAGGGGCAGTTCTGTGTGTGCTGGCTGTAGCGGTCGAGTAGCTGCGGCTGCGCCTGCAACTCGGAGGTCTCCGGCATCGGCAGCGGCCCGCCGCCGCCGCGTCCGGCCAGCCACTTGCGATAAGCCGCCACAAACCTGCGCATATCATTACTTAATTCTGCTATATATATGTCACAGGCATATCCATACTCCTTGCCTGGTCAGGCTCTAAACCTCTTGCACACCACTTTTCGCTCAGCACAGCATTAACAGTCACCTTTAGAGCAACAGTCATTTTTAGAATGCAGCAGAAAAAAACCAGTAGCAGAAGGTTTGCACATCTTGGAAAGAACTGAACCCAGAATGTTCGGACGCCCACAATAGTTGGCAAGAGGCCACCAAACAACCATCTTCCACAGAGTAGTAGACCGCATAGCATAGTAAGACACATGGTAGATAGCAACGAACCTGTCAGCCTGTGCTGGCATGTAGTACAGCTTGTTGAGGTCTTTCTCTGCCTCCTTCGACACGGCCACCTCCTGTTGCCAGCAGAACAGAAATCAGCTGTCTGCACGGTGTGAAATGTGGCACATTCTGCCAGCAATCACACCTTATATCTGCTCTAATCCTGAATGTTCCATTTGCACTCTAGCGTTCTAATAATAAAGCAGTCTTCCCAGCATGAGACGCGCGATGAGCACGCGTATCTCACACCGAGACAGAGATGATGACATTGGGCAACCCACTCCATTCAGCCAATCTTAATGTCCCTTATCGATGTAAATTGCCCGTCAATGAGCCAGAGCAATTAGCATGGCGGTCACATAAAGTGTCTGACACGCAATCTTTCAAGTATCAAACAATACACAGTAAGTGCTGGGTTTATGCTGACAAGGGCATGGGCATGCCTGTCCGTGGAGCAGTCCGGTGTCGCCGTCCAGAACTTGGGGAGTGATGCTAACATGCTGGAGCCACTTGGGCGTCAGCCGCTGCATCAGCTTGGCCGGGGCAGGCATAGAGGAGGTGGGCAAGAGCATGCACCACAGGATTTTGCTGCGGCCGGGCCCTGTTGGGATCATGTACATCGGCATGTAGCCGTGCTTGTCCCCCTGCACGCAGAGTTAGTGTTTTCCCATGTAAGCATACTCCCAGGGTCCAGTGCGTGTGCATGAGCTGGAAGCCAGTAGCATCAAGGCAACATGGCTTGCCCACCTATTGTGGAAGCTACTCACGTGCACGATGCACCCATACAGACCAGTGCCATGTGCAGTCGTTGCTCAGAGAAGCCAGAAAACAGATAGGAGCAACCAATACTTGATTTGGAACCGAAGAGACTGGAGACATCTGGGTGGCACTTTGAATGCACAGCGTGTGCCAGATAGAACAGCGGGGAGAAGGGAAGGGATGTGCACTTACCACTCCCCAGGGCGGGATACCCCACTTAACAAGGCAGGGAGCAACAAACTCCATGTCAAAGGTCTGGTAGTCCCTGGCCTTGTCATCAAAGCTGGTGACCGCCATTTTGAAGGTATCCTTGATTGACGGCACTGTCTTGGATGGCTCCTTGCTCACGATCTTCATCGTCTGATCCACGGTCCTGCAGCGAAGCCCGCATCCCTCTCAGCTTCACAAATTCTTCGATTGAAAGACTCAATCGCCATGGCAAATCAAATTCCACTCTTGCTGCATTGGCTCATTTAACACCTAATTTGTAGTGTAGGCTTCCTCTGTAAGTTCTTGCTAAGGCACATTGATCGCTTGTGGATCTAAACATTGTGGATCTAAACATTCTGCAAAGCAACGAGTAAATGAGCATAATCAGGCGTCAGTCCTGAGGCGTGCGATGGCCGCACCGGTCCCCCACAACATTGTGGTGTGAGAAGTTGACGTGGGAGGGGTCTGCCAGATTCTCCATGAGCGTGCTCCAGGCATATGGGAGATCCCTGGCATAGTGGCCCCCTGCAAAGAAGTAGTCCTCCCCTCCATTCTTCTCCCTGACACCCAGTCACCCATTAGCAGTTCAGCTGTGGTCTCACAGGATCGCAATGGCCACAATGTAATCCACTAGACCCTAAGGCGCCAGATTGACCTGCTGAACATGAAAACACCTGGAAGGAAGGGCAGGACTCCAAGACAGGGCTGGCTAATTACTGGACAACCATCAAATGTCCTACCAGCCTTGGTTCCCGGCTGCCATGGAGCATGCCACAGTGCAAAGTTATTCAAAGCTTGGTGCTCCTTTCTTTGTATGAATCACTCAGCAGACATCAAGGCTTCTGCGATCAGGAGTTGTTGGCCTGCTGAAGGTGTGCATGTGCAGGCAGATGCAGGCACCTGGGTGGGTAGATGTCCTCAAGCTCTTCCAGCAGGGCAGGCTTGACTGCCGCGCTGTCGATGAATGCGCGCGGGCCGCCCTCGCCAAACACCCACACCTTCCCTTGCAGCACCTGTGCAACACCAGTGCTCCATGCTCAATGACATTGTCTCTGGCACTGACCCATGCATCATGCAAGTTGGCCACAAATTTCCTTCTTAGTGGGGCATCCTGGAATAATCCACATTGCTTCATAGAACACTCGGCACGTGTCTAAAGACCTACATGCTTTTGTCCATGGTTTGTGCCATCACAGCAATGCCCTCCAAAGTGTGATGAAGAGTTCCCAGCAACATTCTGGTCCCCATCAGAGACCAAAGATGAGCAGGTGCACACGTCACACCTGGGTTGGGTGGCTGATGGCGCATGAGCGGGGGTTGCTGCAGGCCGCTGCGTTGGCCTTGGCATCCAGCGACTGGGGGATGTCCGTGCATTTGCCCTCCCCATCAAAGCGCCAGCCGTGGTACGAACACATCAGCGTCCCATCCGACGGCTCTATGCGCCCCTCTGCAGATATAACATGCGACAGTCAGCACCACAGCACCAGTGCACCACAGGACAACAGATGAGAAATTTTTGGTGAGTCCGATATTGCACGGGTTGTCCAGCACATCACAGACTGAGATATGTGTTGACGGAGTGTCTTTTGAGATACTGCCAACCCAAGCCGGAATCCAGATGGTGTCATGTCAACACCTGAGAGGGGAGCCAGCCGATGGGGGCACTTGTCCTGGAAGCACCGCCATTGCTTGTCTGCATCCCTCCACAGCACAAGCCTCTCGCCCAGCAGCTCCACTGGGTGGGGGACCTTGGGGTCCAGGTCTTCTACAAATGCCAGTGGATACCACTGCTTGGCCCAGTCATACATCTCCTGCTCAACCTCACGCTCAACCTGCGGCAAACAAAACGTTAGAATGCCCAGTGATCACTCTCCTGTGGTTGTCAGAATTGGCAGATCCCACGCATGTACAGCCTTAAAATCTGGCACTTTCGTTAAGCGGATCGGCACAATTGCACAGAAGCCCACTCACCTCGGTGCTGTGCTTCGCAGAGCTGTGGTCCTGGGTAGTAGTGAGGAGATCCTCCAGACTTTGCGTGCTCGGGAAGGTTGCGGCCTTTGAGGTCGTAAATGCGATCCTAGGCCTCCCCAAAACCTGACCACATACGGAAACGGTGAGAAGCCGCTTCAGCATGGTCGCGGAATGTGGGCGATGACGTTCATCATTCTCTTTCTGGATATGGTGAATTCTGCTGACATTGACTTCGAAATGCGTCAGATCACATATAGGCTATTTTTTCCATGAAGACGATTTCTAAGCCAATTTCGAGCACGATAGCACACGAGCGAACCTGCAATGGACGTCCAGCACGCATAGCACGCCATGCGGCTTTGCTCTGTGAAACGGGATGGATCCCGGTGGGAGAATGCGTGTCGCGCAGCAACATTTTTACCAACTCACGAAGTATGAATCCGGTGGAACCAGGTAGCAGGTCTGGCTCGGCTAGCTGGTGAAGCTTCTCGGGACTTGAAGCTTCCCTGGTTGCCTATTCAGCTGACGGCCTTCTGCATGCACCTTCCGAGGGGGCACACTCCGGCTCGCAAAGCTGTGAAACGCCTTTGTCGATGCACAAGATCCTTTATCAATGAAAATTCGTGCATCCCTTTCTGTCAATTTGCATGAGGAAGGAGGGAAGTCCGCTGCACGTAGTACTGACTAACCGGAATCCCAGCGCTTACGCAACGGTGCGCCATTCAGGGCGATCACCTCAGCGCTCACCTCAGCGAAACCTTGGACTTCTCATGTTCAGCGATTCTGCAAGGAACACCGGACGGTACTATCCCTAGCTAGCTAAAGGGCCGACAGAGTTCCTGCCTTAATCGTCCTGTACAATCGGGATTTGGGAAAACAAGATAACTTGTAAGACGAAAATAAGACAGAGCTCACTGGTATTGCAAATAGGAGGTCCTTGTGGCCATGAAGAACAATTTACCCAGCGGAATATGGGGCTGCGATGTATTCATGGACTTTTTGGTCTTACCGAAAACGTCAAAGGAACATCCGTTTACAGGGTAAGGACGCCATTCCTGCTTGTGTCTTCTGTAATAGATCGCGGACATCTTTCGATATGCTGGACAGAGATGCGTGTACCTCGTGCGGCTGGAACACCAGGCATCGTTCTGGCATTCAATAGTTGTTCTCAACGGGTGCCCACTGCATCAGGCAAAGGGGCACAGGACGCTCGGATCCGCTCGCAGTCATGCAGTGGGAGCGGCTGTGTTGGCACCTGAGCAGGAGATATCCGCTGCACCGAAAATCTCACCTGCCATCGGTGAGGTATGTACAACTCAAATGATGTTTGTGTCGAGATCTTTATTGGAAACATTTTGCCACTGCAAACGGAGGGGTTTCCTCGACGGTATATTTCTGGTGGAAGGAGCTTTGATCGGCGCATCATAAGCCGTAACAAATGCACGAGACTGATGTGTCGTCTGTTTGCCCGTACAGGTAGCGCAAAGAAAGCGTGCAGCCCTTCGACTGGGCAGAGCAGTGGTACCCACTGGCCTCACGTGGAGGATTTGGACGTGAAGGTGCCCCACCCAGCGGAGCTACTAAGCCAGCGCCTGGAGCTCTGGTGTGATGGCCAGTGGCGCTGCTTCCAAGACAAGCGCCCCCATCGGCTTGCACTCCTCTCAGGTGAAACCAGAGTGGTCCGCATGTAGGCGCTTGCTTGAAGAGCTTCTAGTACCTATTCTTTAAATCTGTGGTTCCGCTGTTGTTTCGAGCTCTTCAGCCCCTGCTTTTGCAGCTTGAGGAGAACCTTAAAAAATGGGGCCAAAGAGATATGGCCTGCATCAAGATTGAGCGGCGAGATCAATCGTGTAAATCCATGTGAGCAATGCTATTGGATGGCTGTCACTTAAAAGGCCAATTAGACGCCACAGCACCCTCACAGAGTCATCCCAGAATACCAGCCTCTTGCCCCAAAGGGGTATCATCCACATTGCTGCAACACTTAAAGCACTGCAGACAGTGGCAATGTCGATCCAGACTGCAGACAGTGGCAATGTCGATCCAGAATAGTAGTCTTCATGAGTTGGCCCGGGCTGGCGGCCAACTCATTTTCATTAAAACCACCGTGCCCACTGTTGTGTGGTCTTGCTTGGATCTGGCAAATTCAACCAGGGGTAGCAAGTTGGCAGCCTTTAACTGCAGCTTGTCTGTAGACGCACCTTGCCTCGGGCAGGACAAAAGTGTATCAAAATAGTGATCACATGCAGTCTCAATACGCGCCCCCCTGTTTGCAGAGGGGCGCGTAGAGTCGTCGGATGGGACGCTGATGTGTTCGTACCACGGCTGGCGCTTTGATGGGGAGGGCAAGTGCACAGACATCCCCCAGTCGCTGGATGCAAAGGCCAACGCATCGGCCTGCGCAAACCCCCACTCATGCGCCATCAGCCACCAGACCCAGGTGTGATAAAGATTATATCTGCCCATACCCAGCTCTGTTTGCCAAAGGTGAATTAAAACGTACATATCGCTTGGGAAGCCACAGCTTCCTGCTTGACAATTTACAGCAGCGCTCCATTCGCTCCAGTCCGGCATCCTGGTTCCCTACATTTCATTTATATACCTTTTGGCGGGGAGAAAGTCGGGATGCCGATGGGATCGACATGCCATTTGGTGGAGAAAGTGCCAAGCTCCGGGAAGGCTTTATTGAGTTATTGCTGCAACGCACCTAGCCGTGAGGGCTGGTACAAGCTGATTATTACTAGTGGTGATATAATGAAAAGTTGGGCTGCAGTCTCCATGCTGATCATGCAAGTTGCCAATTGGGCCTGCACGGCTTAGTCTAGCCTGCATGCTATGTGTGTTTGTCAGTGACAAGGTGTCTTGAGACCTGCCACTGCTGAGATGGACATTATAGTATTTTGAGCCCTGATCCTGATCAGATATCTCAGCTGCTCGCCACCTGTTGCAACTGAAGGATGTTCAGCAATGCTGTGTCTCTTTGTCTCAGGCTGACTCTCAGCAATGAGCTGCAGACCCACACAAGGGGTCCTGAGACCTGCTGCTGATGACATTATGCTATACTGCCACAGGTGCTGCAAGGAAAGGTGTGGGTTTCATACGTCACATGTCCATTTGTTTCACCCTGTCATCATGAGAACGGGAACACATTGCTACCACCTGCAAGCATGCACGGAGCGTCAAGGGCAGCACAGATCACTACAATGTCTGTATACCTGTTTCGTGTGGGTGGTGTTGTTGTCTCAGTGTTCTGTGTTCCAAAATATATTGTCCTTGAGCCTCAAGGCTTGAGGTCCACGTGATACCATTTTCTGCAATGCATCTTCTGAAATGCACACCACTTGGTGGCAGAGGACTCTGAAATAACGTATACTAATCAAGTACTACATGTGAATAAAGTCAGATCAGTCTCCCCGGGTGGTGTGCTGTGGGGTAGGTGGTGTATTTTTGCATTGAAGCTTAACAGAAGAACACTTCAAGTTTCCAGCCACTGACAGTGCTGTGCTAGAAAGGCAGATCCAGGTGACACAGGAAAAATGTAAGAACAATTCTGAACGTTCCAGAGGTCTCGATAGGATGTATCTGTAGCACCTGTGCACTGTGATCTGACCATTTCAGCACATGCAGGAGCTATTCTATGCACATTGGCGAGGGCGCAGCTGAAGCGTTTGGAGCAGAAGTACATCTTCGTAGACTACAACCACAGTCATCAGCATTGAGCGGCTCTTGAATTTAAATCTTGAATCGGAAATATCACCTTGAGCCATGCCAGACTCTCTTATTGAACAAGCGCTGTTTTTTGGCAGGAGGAATCTTGGAATATTGCAGGGAAACAGCTGCAAATTTTAAAAGCAGCATGCACTGATAAATTTACCGATTAGCATCTGCCACCCGGTTGAAATTTGAAAACTCTCCAGTCTAATTTTCAGGTGTTGGCGAATTTTAGTTCGATCATAAAGTACCTCTAAAAGAATTGCCAGTTGACCGCGAAGCGATTGCGATTTTGGTGTTCAGCAGCGCTGAGACAATTTTTGAAATAAACCTTTGGAGCGTTTGCAATTGAACAAAAAGGGGTGCTTGAGGGATTTTCCATGCATGCAAGAAAGTCAGTGAGAGATTTATCGGGGGAAAACCTTGTTAGGCTACATAGAGCTAGCACATGTGAGCTAGCTACTTACCAGTAGCTAGCTATCATGACGAGGAGGCCCCTGGTTCATATGCATGTCAGATCAAAATGTTCCTGCTGTGGATAAGACAGGCAATCTAGAGCAACCGTGTTCTGCGCCTGTACTGGTAGAGGTCAATTTGCACTCCCCTTTACTGGCATGCAGGATCTGAAGTGCAAAGCTTTCCACATTCCCACGTGTCCATAAAACCTTACGCGACACTTACGCAACTCGTGCGTCAAAGAAGGCACCAGAACCCAAAAACGTCCCTTGACGTCCTTTTTCTGAGTTGCAACTTTGATAAGTCAGATAGGATGAGTATTGATGGTTCCTGATCAAAATGAGTTTTGCCAAAATCCTTCCGGCAGGGCCTCATGTCTATCCTAGACGGAACGCGATCCTGCTTCACGATAGAAGAGGTCCTGAGCTACTTCATATTGCGGGTAATATATTGAGATACAAGGTAAACAAATGCCACTTATGCTTGTGCTCAAGATGAAACGCCCTGTAAGATGCATCTTGAATCATATGTGCTTGTGGCTCGTGTTTTTGTTCGAGCAAATATCAGCTATCAAAACAGCACACAATATCATGACCATTGCTCGCTCGCTGCATTAGGCAAAGGGACGCAGGACGCTTGTACCTGCTCATGGGATTGCAGTGGGAAGTGCTGTACTGGCACCGCAGCAGGGACAGGATTTCTTTGCCGCTGGGGAACAGGTGTGCTTCACAAAATTTCTTATAGGTTTCTGTCTTGTGCGAGTCACAACCAGCATCCTGTTAGGTGGGTGTTTGGAGACTTGCACCTTCTGCTTGGGGCTGACAAACGTAGTACGTGTGCCCCACAGGAGCAGATAAAAAGCGAGCAGCCCTTTGACTGGGCTAAACAATGGTATCCTATGGGATTCGTTGAGGATTTGGACCCAAAGGTGCCCCATCCTATTGAGTTGCTGAGCCAGCGCCTGGTGCTCTGGTGTGATGGCCAGGGCCGATGGCGCTGCTTCCAGGACAAGTGCCCCCATCGGCTCGCCCCCTTGTCAGGTAGGCTTGGCACTTACAATGCCAGCATCATGGCCCCATGGTCGAGGACCTTCTTTCTCTTTCCTAAAAGGTGGAGTGACAATCACTGGAAAATATTCGAGTCAGCCGCAAGTAAGGTAGTGGTCATGGCTGTGCAGAGGGGCGCATAGAGCCGTCGGATGGGACGCTGATGTGTTCGTACCACGGCTGGCGCTTTGATGGGGAGGGCAAGTGCACGGACATACCCCAGTCGCTGGATGCCAAGGCCAACGCATCGGCCTGCAGCAACCCCCGCTCATGCGCCATCAGCCACCCAACCCAGGTGTGCTGGAACTGCTCGTCACCTGTGCACAGACTGCTGCATTCAGAATTTCTGTGCCCTGGCTTCACCTGCTGGCATTTTGGCCCTTTTCATCAAGGCATGCACAACTCAGAAAGCCTCCATCCTCATGGTCCTTCACAGGGTGTGTTGGCAGGTCTGCAAGGGAAAGCAATCTGCTTGACATCCTACACCCAGTGTTGCCCACTGGTGTGCAAAATGGTGAACGCATGACAGCTTGTGGCGCTTAATATTGTAAAATATATCCTGCTGCAGGTGCTGCAAGGCAAGGTGTGGGTGTATGGCGAGGGCGGCCCGCGCGCATTTATCGACAGCGCAGCCGTACAGCCGGCGCGCGCACCAAACTTGGCTGTTGGAGAATCTGTGCGTGAAGCTGGTGGCGGGGAGGCACTCCGTCTTGTGCAGCCGTATGTGAGAGAGTTCCCATACGGTGAGCAGCCTTCTCAATTCTTGGTACCTAAGAGCAACTAATTTCAATGCACAGGCAATATGTGGGGTGCATCGATTGCCGTGCATTGGCAGGATGACTCGTTGCATTGAAAGTAGCCTTGGACAGATTGAGCATTGAGGATTTCGCATGCAATTTGACAACGGCGTAAATTTTGTTTTGCGAGCCCAGTTGAATATGTGGTGTGGATCCTTGCAGCCTGGGACGTGCTGGCTGAGAACCTGCTGGACCCCTCGCATGTCAATTTTTCACACCATGGCATCATCGGCGACCGGTGAGACCACATCTGCTGGCCCACCCATTGTTGTCTCTTCATAATCTCAGCAGCAGTGAACCCTTTGAATTGCCTGTTACTGACAGAAGGAACATGCGATGCTGCATCAATAGAGACCGATGCAGCAGCAACAATCAATCACGAGCACCGGCAACGAATACAGATCATCACGCATGTTGTGTGAAGCAGAAAGCATGCCAGCCATGGGCCCATCTATGAAATGCTCCATGCGCTGTCCAAATTGAAGCTTAAATTCGAGTTTGAGTAATGAAGGGAACACTGCATGGTGCAGAGACAAAGAGGACTCGGGGCTGACCAGGATAAGTCCGGGGCCGGACCCGGCCGCAGCGCCGTCGGCGCAGGACACGATCAGCATGGAGGTTGAGACCTGGATTCGCCAGGCGCGCAAAGTTGACAAGTGGGTTGTGCACTTCATCGCCCCCTGCCTCATCCAGTGGAAATTCCGCCTCCCCTGGGTGCGGCCCATACCCAATCTAAGGTCTGGTCAGCTGTTGCTCATGGTTGCGCTGTCTGTGGCACTCCATTTAGGTGCAAAACGATGGAACTTCAGCGAGGCATTCACCTTCTTGCTCCTCTGTGTGAATAGGCACCCAGTGTGCCTGCCTTGAAATGCAGTGGGAGCATGCTCAACATGTAAATCTCTGGCCTCTTAATCTTCACTAGTGGGGTTGATTGTTACAGCATGCATAGCAGGTTTGTCCAAATTGACTAGCTGAATCGGCGAAAATGTGAAATATACCAAAGTGAATTGCTCATTTAATTTGCTGATGCTGCGTTGCATGTGCAGGGGAATACAAATATTCTCAATTTCTACATGATACCCACAGCGCCGGGGAAGAGCCGGTTCATGCTGGACTCGTACACCCAGAAGGAGGGAACGCCCCTGCCTGTCGTTCTGACCCTCAAATACTTTGCCATCCCCTGGCTTCCCCATCTGCAGATGTCCAACCGCATCCTGGACGGAGACACTGCCCTACTGCACTGGCAGGTGTGTTGCCTGTCCTGGGAAGCCAAATCTTTTCTCAAATTAAATATAAACTGACGACGCTCTTTTCTTAAAGCTGCGGGCGCAATGATTGATGTCTTCAGCTCTGTGAACATCTCCGGCGAGGGGGGTCATTGCCTTCATGCAGCTGCATTCTGCCCACCTTCCCTGAGCTACACGTGTCAATCTATAGAGATGCCTTGCAATAATTGTTTCTGCCTACGATTCGTGCAGTTCATTTCTGGAGTCTTCTTAAAACTGGGTTGGGGAAGAAAGCTGCCATGTGCCAACCCCATTTTGCTGCTACATTCTGCTCTCCTTTCCTGAGCAACATGCCAAACGTCAATGATGATTAAGCCAGGGGAAAACTCAAATGCGCACACAAGCGGCAATGTACATTGCGTAACAGGCCGCATGCCCTAAACCTCAGATCCAGGCTCACACTCATGTCAGTGTCGCCTGACGTCCATTTATTCGGTCTTCTGAAATTGGGTCGTGGAGGAAAAAATGCCATGCGCCAACCCCATTTTGCTGCTGAATTCTGGTCTCTTTCCCTGAGCAATCTCTAAGGATTGATTTAAGTGTCATAAACGATCTCAGTCTGCCCACGCTTTGTCTCCTGCAGCCCCCTTCTGGAGTCTTCTGATATCATAAATTGGGGTTGCTGATAAAATCTCTTCAGGTGCCACCCTCTTTCTGCTGCGATATTTTGTGCCTAATGAACATATTTGTGGCTCAGGGCCATTCAGTTGCTAGAGAGGCAAAGGAGGAAGGCAGGACTTGGCGGCAGGCCTACTTCATGCCGACACCAGCAGACAGGTAGGGTCCTGATCTTCCCCAATACACCCTGTGAACTTGGCACGCAGCTTTTTGTGCAGCCGTGAGCGTCCTTCCACAGATCATGTGTTTCATTTCCTGGACGGTGAATTGCAAGTCAGAGCCACACATGTAAGTCCCTCTATCACTCCTGGCAGCCACTCCCCGGACCCCATCATTTTCATGCTCAATCGCATCTCTTTTTCACTGACTATTTTACAAAGCGGATCTGTACAAGTATCAACTGGTGAACAGGTATGTGGCAAAGTTCCGGCAGTGGCTTGATGAGAGAGCGGGCGGTGGGCCGACCCCATATGACCCCAGTCACCCCCTGCCACCCCTGGAGACCTCCAAGGAAACCATCTTGGACCGATGGAACTCTCACACCATGCACTGCAAAGCCTGCCAACAGGTGCCCCTTTGAAGATCCGTGTGCTGTCCAGACACAGTACTGTTGCTGCCAATTGTATGCCATGCCCACTTGAAGCACTGATAGTAATTGCCCTGGTGGCTTGTAAATGCTCTGGTGGCCTGTGTGTGCCTCTTCTTGTCATTTGCCTGGTGTTTTATGTTCTAGCAGCACTGTGACATTGAACCTGCCAATTGTTCTCAGATGTATTAGAGCGGGTAACCTGAACTGGCCAGCTTGCAGGGCAGGAACCTTAGCAGTGCCATGGAGGACAGCTGAGGGGATCGTGTTGTATGCTGCAGGGCTTCAGGATTGTGCAGGCTGCGCAGATTGCTGCAGCTGTGCTGGGTGCGCTTTGCATGCTGGGCCTCAGCGCAGTGCTCGGTCAGGGAAGGCCCCTGCTGTCCAGACTTCCTGCCCTGCTGGGTGCAGGTGCGGCCACCCTTTCCTCTTTCAACGCCATGCGGTTGCTGGATGTGTGCATCCGAGCTCACATCCACAGCAAAATATGCTGAGCATATTAGGAAAAGATTCCTCTGCTCCTGTACTATGTAATACCACCATGCACAAGCATCGCTAAGGAGATGTTGCACGCAGCTGTGAAGCATCGACCCAAATCGATTGAGTTGAATTCTCGCGTTGCGCCTCTTGATGATCCAATCCTAGTTTGCAACAGCTAGCCCATGCAACCCTGTACCAATGGAGAACTTCGAAGCAATTTTATCTGTGCTCACTCAAAATGTGACCTGTGGTTTTGCAGGAGCAATTGTATGCGCAGTCGCATGGGCGCTGCTGAAGTCGTTGAAGCAGAATTTCATCTTTGTAGACTACAACCACAGCCATCAGCACTGAAGTTCTATACTGCAATTATGGTCTCTCATCATATTCTTGGTATTCGCGAGATATACACTGATCTGATCAGGTTTCGTTGATAGAATTCACGATTGGTTCGCATTTTTTGGTCTAGTATCAACCTTTGTGAAAATCCTGGTATTGATGGATTCTTTGTACTAGTAATTAAGTTATTGGGATACATAGCCCACTGTGCAAAAGTGTAAGATCCAGATCAAGAATCCTCGGATGGCATCACCTTTCACTGCTCACTGAGGATAGGCAGTACTTGTGTCTTCCGTGACCCTTCTGCTCAGAAAAGACAACATTGCCGACTGAGGAACGTTTTGATGGAATTTTACCCATTTCCAGACCAAGCTGGTGCAGAAATGCATGCGTGCCACGGTGGACAAGTCATCGCAGGCGTTCCCTGCCGCCTGATCGCAACCTCATCTTCAGCCTCAAATGTTTTTGGGGCGTCCGTTGCATCGATCCGTCAGCCAATTCGTACATTTGAACTTAGCGAAGATGGCTGCAGTCGCTTCCACCTCCGCCGTTGTCAGGCCTCCAGTGCAGAAGCTCGCCGTGAGGAGGCCAGCGACTGCTCGCTCTGCCCCCAAGGCCCTGCGATGCCTAGCACAGAATGAGCAGCAGCAGAGGCAGCAGGTGCCTTGGCCTCCCATGTGTAGTGCCTTCTTTCTTCGGTCAGCATATGTGGGATAGGAGAGGCAGCAGGCACAGTGGGATGTCGAAGCGCCTTCAGCTACCTTTTTATATGACAGTCTTGTTTAGAATTGTTGTCATCAGACCTCCTCCTTTCATTGAATGTCCGAAGGTCCAATTTTGGGTTGCTAAAAGACAATGCACGTTCTGGGCAGGCACGGATAGCTACCCAGCACAGAGACAGCACTCTTTTGAAGCGTGCAGAATACTAACAAAAATCATCTCTTGTGTCATCAGGTCGCAGCTTCAGCAGCAGCTATCTCAGTGTTCGCTTTGGCAGCAGCTGCTCCTGCGGCCCAGGCAGCCACTGAGGTCATGCAGCTCGCAGAGGTGTGTTTCCAGGATCTGGCCAGTGCGCTGGCAGTACATGATGGCACATGATGGCCATACAATAATGCGTGACTGATATATAATAATCGTGGATTAATGGGCATTTCTTCAATGGGACTGTACATGCTGTGAGCCCATATGTGGCCCCATAGGATTGCTTTAAAACGGGCTGATTGGCTGCAGGGTGAACCTTTCATTGTGAACGTGGGCTGGGCTGCTCTGGCAGCAAGCTTCAGCTTCTCTCTGGCAGCCGTTGTCTGGGGCCGCTCTGGAATGTAAGCAGCTGGTCAGTTGGCAGCGCCCATCACTGGGCGTTGAGCATTCAGACCTGAGTCAATCCGTTGGACCAAGGAATGACTGATAGTATTGAGAAGAGACAGTAGTTGAGGAGCGAAATAGTAGCACATTGCTGCTCAGACATTTTGAAGTACCTTCGGGCGCCGCATGAAGAGCTGACATTAATAGCTGATGCGTCAACCCCCATCCTGAACTTGCGGCATGTTGGCACGACTGTGTAATCGATGCAGTAGCGGAAAAAATCTGCCTCTCCCGTCCCCCAAAATAGTATAGCTTTAGCTGGGCGTCTGCCAACACTTTCATCTGGAGACTCCTGCAAGCCTTTTGGATTCATCAAAGAGAGTATGGTTTCCAAAATTTCCAGCAACAGATTCAAACTGGCATCTGAGGTGTACGCAAGGGCAAGTCAAGCTTCAGCCTGGTTGCATCATGCAAGTTGCATGGTCACTATCAAGTTAATTTCGGCTATAGCAGGGGTCCTGCCATGATCACAATCATCACTATTTACATGTCCTTTACCCGGGGAAAGGGGGTTTGCTTAAGAGACCCAAAGATGCTCTACAACGCGCACTGCAAATGTCATTGTGACAAGGGTTTGCTGAGTCTTTGTCAACCAGAAAACGCACAAGCAGGATGTCAACAGTGCTTCACAATATGCACTATATATTGTACTGCTCCAAGCGGGAGCCCAAAAAGAAACAAAATTAAGATAGATAAGATGAAATAAACTTATTCTAGAAAAACATTTCACCACAGCCTGCTGGCAGCCCTTGCCAAAAATATTGAATGTACAGCTGAGACATGGGCATTACCGGCATCTTCGCGGCCACTTCACAGCCGGAGAGGCCAAAGTTGCCACAACGAAAGCCACACCTGACAAATGCCTGCATTCTTTCAGCGAGCAGACCTTTGCCCCGGATGTCTCCTGAACACTCCATTACCAACATCCTGCGCTGCATGTGACTTCTGCCTTTCCACCCTACAAACACTTGCTTGTCACTCTTGACCCCTGCCCAAGCCCCTCTTCAGCTCCTAGTCCCCCTCAAACGAATCAGGGTCTCTCAGAGTCATGCACGGAGACGGATGCCTGCGTCCAGACTGCGTCTAGGAAAAATGTAGCCAGCCGGCTATGACGCCGTGCTGACGGGGGCATGCGGCTGCGGCGCGCCGTCGGAGGCATGAGTCATGTCCTGCTGAGGTGGCTGCTGGTCCATGTGTGTGGGGGCTGACTGGTCGGGGACCATCTGCTGCAAGCCCTGGTGATAGCCGCCCATTGAGAGCAGCTGCTCTGCGCTCATGCCCTGCAGCTGCACAGGCCAAGGAGCCCTCTTTCAGAGCAGCTAAGCACAAGCTGCAGCCTCACAGGCCTCATCTACGGTCAACAAGGATACTCCAAAGCCGAACTTTTCTAGCAGACACTGCAAGGACAACGCTTTACAGCCACATTGCGCGAACCAAGTCCAGGTCAGTGCCCTAGGCATGCATGCTACGGTACATGAGCATAAACAAACATGCAATGAAGTGCAGAGCCGCAGGAGATATGCATGCTAAACGCCAAACAGTCTGCGGTGACACGGCGGCAGTAATGAGGCTTGCTGAACGTGGGCAACATTGTCAAGTGTGCATATAATTGAGAGGCTGACCTGGTCGGGCTTGTGGTGCTCCGGGTGCTGCCCCATGTGGGCGGCCAGGTTGGCCATCTGCTCCTGGGTCGACAGGCTCATCATGACGTCCTGTTCTGGCGCGGCGGGTGCCGCCGCGCCCCCGGCAGGTGCCGGCATGTGCACGTGCGCTCCCGGCACCTGCTCGGGCGCCGCCGCGGTCTGCATCTGATGCAGCGTTGCCAGCATCTCCGGCGTGATTGGGTAGCCTCCCGCCGCTGCATGCTGCTGCGGGTCATGCGGCGCCATATGCTGCTGCAAGTAAGAGCAACCTTTCAAGGGTCACTTCGATTGAATATGTGCGTTGCATGAATGTGGAAATCCGGACTGCAACAAACTGATGTGGTCCTGACAACACCAGAGTGCCACACAAGGATTCACACGCTGCCTGCCGCATCAGAAGCGAGACAACACAGGCCTGAGATTCAGTTTCTGAGGCATCCGCTGCTCTCTTGACACAGTGGGCTGCCAACAATCTGTGGTCCCAGCCAGATACCCATCACATTGTGGCCATCTGTTCGTGCCAATTTGTTCCATCAGGTACCCCGCCAAAAAACCAGGCATGCAGTAGCAAAGAGAGCCGCAGCGCACCTGGGTGACGGAGGGCTGCAGCAGGTGCTGCATCTCAGGGTTGAGGGCGCCGCTGTTGACGAGTGCCTGCAGGTGCTCTGGGGCCATGTTGAAGGGGAACTGTCCCCACTGCACCCCCGGTCCCCCCACAAAGCCCTGCGCCATGCTCTCCGCCATCTGCTGCTCCGCGCTCGCATGCGCCGCCTGCAAGCATTTCAACTCAAATACATAAAGTCCCTCTTCAAATCTGGTTAAAAGATTGCTCTGCGCTCCTCGCCACGATAACATCCAGAGTGTGCTTTTTCCAAGCGTGAAATTGAAGCCGAGCAAAGAATGGCCCCTCGTCAGCTGAACAGCACAGAGGGTACAGTGCATGGGTGCGCAGTGTGGGAGGTTCTGGCAGCACCTGGTTGTCCATCTGCGCGGCGGCTGCGGCTGCGGCCTGCTGCTGCGCCGCCTGCGCGTACGCTGCGGCCTCCTCCGGGTACGCAAACTGCTGCGGCGGCTCTCCGATGTACTCGTCCACCTGAAACCACCGATTGGCTTGAGCATCGGTGCACGTAAGACACCCCCCATGACCAACCGAGGCTGGGTATCTCTGGCTTGTGATAAGCTTCATGCCGGATCACTCGGATCTGTCTGTGCTGCTTTCAGTGCACATGGCAATTAAAACTGCCCCCTCTGCATTGCATCAATGCCTGGGATGAGGATGCATTACCGTTGAATGCAGGCTGCACAGCAACACTTTCAGCAGGCACAAGGACCCAAAGATTTTGTAACAAAATCACCTCAATATACGAAGCTCTGCATTATCCGGGCGTGCCGAGATTAAAATCCCAGACACGACAGCTACACAGCCGCCCACGCAAATGCACTTCCAAGAATTTGGATGGTGCAGTGTTCTCACGGCGCGCACCTGCGGCTGGCCGGTGCCGGGCATGGGCGCGAGCGCGTCGGAATCTGGGCGCGGCCGCTTCTTGCGCAGGTTGACCATGCCCTCCACCTTGTGGTCCGCGCAGAACCGCCGCCGGCTCTCGTTCTGGAAGTTGAACGCCGGCGCCTGCGCGTGCACATTTGCTCTTGTTACGAAATGTTGCACTGTAGGAATTTCTACCTTGCATTGTAGAAATTCACATGATGTCAGTGCAAACCGGAAAGGGGACCTGCATTCGACAGGACTGCTGCAGGTACATCCCTTTAAAAATTCGCTGGATACAGATGAGGGCGAGCATCAGCACGGGGACTTACAGTGAACATCCAGTGACCCCAGCAGCAGGGAAGATGTATGAATGCTGTTGTGCCGGCAATCACCCAGACTACGGTTCATCCAGTGAGGTCACCTATTATAGAGCAATTCTCGGACCCCAAAACCCAGACAAACGTAGAATCACCCTAGGCTGTGGAGGTGAGGGGGAATATGCGAGGGTTATGCATGGGTAGGGAACAGCATACCTTGTGGCAGCCCTCGGCCTCGCAGCGGCGATTGGCCACGTCGACCATGCCGCTGCTCTTGTGCTGCCCGCAGTACTGCGCCGGTTGCCCTGCGCATTCCCAAGACAGCTCAGCACATGTGCCTGAACCATCCCGTACCAACAAAGGCAGGGCGTGTGCTGGATAGTGAGAAGCCGGAAGAAACATCCTGTATCCTGGGCAAGATACCAAAGGACTGCAGCATGCTCTACTCGACAGACCTCGATCCATATACATAAACCCTACAGCGGTATGGGTCCTATCGAGTGAGGGAGAGCAGCAGAGCATCTCTGTTGATCCACCTAGTGAAAAGCAATGGAGGCATGGTGGCAAGTGCTGACCGGGGACGTTGAAGGATGCGCGCTTGTCGCAGCCCTCCATAGAGCAGCGGCGTGTGTTGACGCGCTCCATGTCCTTCAGCTTGTGCTGCCCGCAGTACGCGCCCTGCCGACCCCAAAACAAATCAATCAACATAACAGTTTCCTTCCCTAGTTGGTTTTCCCTTCACAGGGAAGCACCGCCTGCTTCCGTGAATATGTAATTTGTAGCCTGCGGCCACCTCACGGCCTTCAGCTTCTGCCGGCACCGTCCAAAAGGCCAGCAGCCCTTTCCATGTTCGAATATTACACATGACACTGCGTTGTTTGGTGTTCCTGCGGGACCCAGAAGGCTTCCGGCCCACTTGATGAACCTCAGAACTACAGGGCCTCAGTGATGCAAGGTTCTCCTGTGAAAGAGCGGTATTCAACGAGGTGCAGGTGGCCGCATGTGGGGCGCACCTGCTGCTCGCCCGGGTGGTTGTACTTGGCCTCGGTGCCGCAGCCGTCGTGCTGGCAGACGCGGTGGCGCACGTTGACCATGCCCTCCTCACGGTGGCTCCCGCACCGCTCCGCCGGCGTCTTGCCGGGCACGTTGAAGCTCGGCAGCTTGTTGCAGCCTGCGCGCCACGTCGCAGCAGATGGTCGGTGAGGAAATGCTTCATGGGCGCTATGTCCTCAAAAGATTGCCACTGAGACGTGGATTACAGAGGCAGGGCTCACAGAGCTGGCGATAGCCAATGTTCGACAACCAATGGAAGCATGGAAGATGCTCATCGAGCCAGGTGGGCCAGCTGAATGGGCACAAATTTATCAGTTACCCCAATAGGCCAAAGAGGGGACTGTGCCTCAGCGCAAAGTAAAGCAGCAGGCGCAGTGAGTACAATCCGCATAAGGCATAATGGAACTTGTGAGCTTCAAACAGTATATATTCACTCAGCCTGACTGCCTGCACCGATGCAGAACAGCCACCTCTGGTGGTCAATTTGAACCTTAATCAGGTTGACGGACATGTGGGAAAGAGGGGGCCAGACAAGGGTGAGTGCGGGTACCTGGGTAGGTGCAGAGGCGGTTGAGGACGTCCACCATGTTGGGCTCTTTGTGATTCTGGCAGAACACCGGCAGCCGCTCCCCGGGGAAGTTGAACACCGGCCGCTTGCCGCACCCATCCGCCTTGCACTGCCGGCTGCGCGCCTGCGCATGCATGCATAGCGTTGTCAGTAGACTGACCCCATTGCCTCTGGACTCCTCTGAATCCTTCCTTCCAGGAGACCTTCTCATTGCCAACTAATAGCACCCGAACTCCAAGGAGCACAACTGCTGCTGTAACTTGCGCAACTTCCAAAAGGGAGTACTAGCAGATCTGCTGCTTCTCAAGTTGGAGCTAATCCAGATCTAAGGCCCACAAGGGAGTCATGATGTGTGTGGGAAATTACCCCACTTGTGCTTGCCACGACACCCCTCAACACCCTGGAGACAAAGTGCGGACTTGCAAAGGAATGATGGAGACTTTGCATACTCCAGAGCAGGTGAGACCTGCATTGCTCAATGCCCATAAAGCCATCTGCAGGATCTTCCTGGTTGGAAAGAAGACCCCAGCCGGTGCACAGTTAGATCCAACTAGTAAGATATACAACCCCCTGCGGTGCAGCTGCAAAGGGTGAAAGAGTAGCAGGGGACAGGGCAGCGAGCGGCGCACCTGGACCATGGACTCCTCGCGGTGCTGGCCGCAGAAGGTTGCGTGGATGTCGCCCATGTGCTTGAAGGTGGCGTGCGAGGTGCAGCCGGGGAACTGGCAAATCTTGTGCCGGTTGTTCACCATCCCCTCCATCTTGTGCGCCGCGCAGTACGCCGCCGTGTGCCCTGCCGTAGCCAGCACACACTGTCAGGCCGCTACACAAATTTCTACTGGGTTATGCAACATACAGACATTGAACAAGATGGTGTGGGCCTTCTCGGTATCTCTTCAGATTGGTCCGGCAAGCTGGGCTCAAATGGGAGAAAGCTCAAGCAAGCGGGAGTATGCCAATTGGGGGCCAGTATGGTGTCCTGAGCCCTTGCAGATCACAGCAGATTTGCTGTCCCAGCAGGATGGCGAATGATGGGGTGTGCAAAAGGGCCTGTCCCTGTGCAGAGGTGGCAAGGAAGGTGTCCTTGCCTGGGTAGTTGAAGGTGGGGCGCTTTATGCAGCCCTCGGAGTTGCAGCGCTTGTTGTGCACGTCGATCATGCCGGCCTGCCGGTGGTCGCCGCAGTAGCGCGCGGTGTTCTCCCCCGGCACATTGAACGCCGGGTACTTATTGCATCCCTCCGCCGCGCACCGCCGAGACTTCACATCCACCATCCCCTCCAGGCTGCATCCAGCAGTCTCGTTCTATCTGTTGCTCTTGAAGTTCTAAATACTCTGCCTTCTGTAAGCCTCTGGGTGACAAGCCGAACCACTTTAAACAGGGCCACAATGGAAACTCTGCAAGACAGGGCGGCCAAGCATCTGCAATCTCTGGCCTGAATCCAACTTTCAGTGTTGCCATCTTGAGCTGCCTGGCTGCAGTGTGTTAATACATGAGGATGTGACTCTGACCACGTGGTAGGAATGGGCCCCACCTGTGCGCCTTGCAGAATCTCCCAGAGCTCTCCCCCTGGTAGTTGAACACAGGGACAATGGTGCAGCCCTCCGATTCACACTCCTTCCTTTTCTTCTTGTCCACCATCGGCCTCTGGGTGGCCATGGTCTCTGGGAGCACCGTTCCTAGGTCACCTGGTGGATCAGGGCCCAGACTTATCAGCCATCCCCGAGAGGACAATTGCAAAGCTAGTCGAGACGGGTAACTGTGGGGGTTTTTTATTCATCGAGAGACGATTTCAGCCTCTGACCGAAGCAGTACACTGTCGGGATCACCGTCTGTAACTCCCACGAGGCAAGCCTGTTTCAGGTTTGACTGCATAACCTTTGAGAAGACGAAAGCGCACCTGGCATCTCGCCGGGGGCGGCATCGAGGCCCATAGACATCCTGAACGCACTCGAATGGACTCGCAGGAAACGACGATCAGACCTGCGGCATCACAGGTGTTGTGAGCGCTGGACAACCCGGCGCTGGCACGCAGCGCTGTCCCACCACCGCGACAGCCAGGCCGAGCAGAGTCGTCGAGCCTGTCTGCTGGTAAATTTGGAGCAGGGAAAAGCTGTCTTCGGCAAAGAAGAAGGCACACCTCTTGACGGACGCCTGCGAGTTGTTCAGGCGGCGTTCTTTCCAGAAGGCACAAAAGCGTGGCGTTCCTCTCAATTTCGATCCTGCACCAACATGTCCGTATCAGAAGCTATCAATAGCTCCTCAAACCTTTCAGAAATGTCCAAATGGGTGTTCCGCAGCCTACCAGAGCTTGTAACAGTATTGTTTGCCCTACAACTGTGATTCCCCTTTGAGAATGCCACAAGTCGCGCACCTACTCCTTATCTCGCACACGTCCGCTATTGCGCGCTTAACACACCCATTGCCAAGACAATCCCAACACGTTTAATTTGTTTCCAGTTGCTGTGCACCGCCACAAAAGAATCAGTGATTGGGCAGCCAAAATAAAGCATGCCGTTACTGTTAGTCATACATGACTGATTACAGAGCCTCCGTTGTCTGTAGGTCAGGCATTGCGCCTCTGTATCTTATAAAACTTGTGCACGATTAGTTGTTGTTCGTCTAGATCAGAATACGATCCACATGTCCGCTGCATTGTTTGAGACGCCTTTAGAGGTGCCAAGGTGCACATCTGCTGGCCTGCACTGTCCCAGCGCGCAATTTTCTTTGCAGTCCAATCAATTTATACGAAGAAGACCGTTGAAAGCGTTCCTTCTACTGCGAAAAGGCCAACATTGCCCCAATTCAGCGCAACGTGGTCCCAGAGATGGACAGCTCATGTGCAGATTTCAGGCAGCCAGTCGGGCGAGGGGCTCTGCTACAGCAGAGTTGCACACAGATAGTAGGGAAAGCAGCATGGGAAAGATCGGTGGTCTCGAGATGCTGGGAAACGCGGTTGCTGCGGAAGGCGATCTCAGCCTTCCACGCATCAGAGCAGAGAGCTCAAACGGGGCAGGTCCCTCCGGCCGTTCACCTGCCCATGTGACTGGCACAGACAGGCCCTTCGTCAACGAAGCGTTCAGCAACGGAGCGATGTCTAGCGATAGCAGGCAGAATGTGAACTCTGCAGCAAGTGGCACCCTGGGACCTGCTTCAGGCTTGGGCGGCACTGGGGAAGAGGGGAGCACGTCTGAGGCTTCGGCCAGCAGCGTTGTAATCAGGTTGAAAGAGGATCTGACCAGGCAGCGCAGCACAAAAGAGATTGACCCAGCCATGCGGTCGCGCAAGGAGGTCCTTCGGCAGCTCAGAACAGGAGAGACAGAGGGCCTCTGCGAAGCCGAGAGGCTGCGCAGACTGCGCATCAGCCAAGCCAACAAGGGCAGGGTCCCTTGGAACGCCGGTCGCAAACACACCCCAGGTATGATATCTGCCATGCCCAAGCAGGAGTTTGACACCAGTAGAATTGATCCTTTAGAATTGATATGCTACTCCAACAACAGCGCGCATGCATGATCTGATGATGGGCACCAATGGTTACAGTGGCATTGTGATCGTGGCATAGGTTCATGGCTGAGCAAGATGTGGGCTGCTGTCATTGCAGAGACTATAGAGAAGATCAGGCAGAGCACGATGAAGGCGATGAAGGATCCTGCGGTGCGTAAGAAGCTGGTCGCCATGCATGAGCCCCAGATGCACACTGCGGAATCGCGGGTGAGACTGCTCATCCTTGCACAGGCTGCAAAACGCTATTTTTCATGCACTTTCATGCCCATTCGCCAAACACACAATCTCACAGTTGTCCGCACATGCATGGCAGTCTCCCAGAGTATACAAAGCACACCCTCTCCCAAATCTGCAAGTCCTTGCTGTCTACCGCAACAAGTTCGCCATACCTATTCACAGTTAGCTCCATTTTGACTGCCCCTTCAGGGAGCCGTCACGCAAGCCCGTAATGCTTGTACCAGTCCCAGAAAGACACCCGTTAAACTACAGCCCTGACCTGGACCTGTGTCATGGGCAGGCAAAGATCTCCCGAGGGGTCAACATGAATCTGCTGAAGAAGGAGGGCGTGGATCTGGGCGTGCTGACCCCAGAGGAGATTGAGGAGATGCTGGCGCAGAGGCGAGCCACCGCGGCTGCCACGACTGCTGCGCAGGTGGCTCGGCGGGCTGCCAGGCGGCAGGTGCTTACAGGCCCCTTGTATAAATCCATTGCCAACCGGCCTCTTAAAAGAGATATCACGCGTGCACTATGCATGCTGGTTGCCCCAAGCAGCATTTTGCTTTTGTGCGGCGCTCTCCGATTGTGGCTATGTGCGTGACGCAGTCAAGTGCAAAGGCCTTTTCCCGGGCTCTGAGGGATCTGGTATTATCTGGAAGAATCCTCGCTTCACAGCATCGCACGCAGCGCTGACGTCTGCTCACTTAATCATCTGAGAAGTTCTCCACACTCTCCTCCCATAGCAGATCTGTGCGTTTGGAGGCTTCTGCATGCCTGGCGTGCATCCTTTTTGCTTGTTCGAGCTTGCCGGTTGCAGGGAACACTCCCAATGTGATGTCTAAATGCACGTGAGAGCCGTCACTGAGATCAAGGCAGCACGTACCCAGCTTGTTAGCTGGGACCGCAGGGAATGAGTGCCTCTTTATAACAGGCAAGTCTGCAACCCTGTCAGGGTTTCAAGGATATGAAATGATTGGCTTGGGGCCCTCCCCCCTACAGCTGGGCTCCAAGGTAGCTCGCCAACACTTTTAGTGCCTTCTGTCAGACTTTTGACTCGCTGCACAGGCAGCGGAGAAGGACGAGCATGCACGGGAGCAGGCACGCACTGTAGATGCCAATTTCCGAATATCGCTCGGCTTCGTGGAAGGCCTGAGGAATGGTGACGGCACGAGCGCCGCCGAGGGCCCCACTGCAGAGCCGCCTGCACCGCGGCCCAGCAGACGAAAGGTGGGGCCATTGCGGTCAATGAAGGTCGCATTTGGGACCATATTTGCAAGAGCGTTGTCAGTCAAGTGTCTCCGGTCTAGGCTCTCGCAGGGGATTCCTGCGGTGCAAAATGGTTTGTCAAAAATGAATGTGTCTGGTCTAGACTCTCGCCAATATGGGCTAGATTGCGGTGCAAAATGAACAGTCCAAAGTGATTGTGTCTCGGCCACAGGCGGCGCCAAAGCCGCCAGCCGCAGGCGCGGCGCCGAAAAAGGCGCCGGCGCGTCGGCGCGAGTCGGCGGCGGCCACGGCAAAGCGCGCTGCGGCGGAGGCGGCGGCCGCGGCGGAGGAGGCGCGGGCCGAGCAGCTGAAGCGCGCCCTTACACTCGTCATGAGGCTGGAGCAGGCCCTGGCGCAGTGCTACAGCCACCAGGTGCGCGCTCAGACTGTAGCAGTGCTACTCTCTTGCACTCATGCGTATACTGAATGATGTCCAAGTTGGATTGGGGTTTGCCATTCACACCCACTGTGCGGCGCGGTAGCGGCCGGGTAAGGTGCCGCATTGATCATTGGGGCAAGGCACATGCTCGACATCAAATACCTGATCATGCATTCTGCACAAGCAGACTCACAGCCTTCCTGGCTGACAGGTCGCAGGTGTGGGGTGTGGATTGTGTGAATTCCCTGCACCTCTGCTTTGTCCGAGGGGGCCGTTGCCGAGCATCTACTTGCAAGTAAACCATGTTCATCTCTGAATCCGGCACTCTTTGGAAGATGTCCCAGATTGCTGTTGTCTGATTCGATACCTCTGGACCCTGATATTGAGATGAGCCCTATGTCTGCAGCGTGTCATTAAAACAGTGGTGCAAAAGGTAAATGAACGTACTAAATATATTCATTAAATACTGGGGTCAGCATGTGCTGCTGTGGGCGCAGGAGGCGACAGTTCGGTCGGCGAGTTTGGAGGAGAGGGAACGCGTGGAACAGGTGGTGCTGAACGCACAGGAGCAGCTGCTGCGCGCCAAGGGGCAGGTCGCTCGCCTGCAGCAGGGCGCTCCAATCTCCATCGCCCTCTCTCCCGAGGCGCGCCCCCCACTCTTCTATTCATATGTGTCATCCTGGAGTTTAAGACCCTCAGGTGAGGTATCGGAGGGGCACCCTCTTGCTTCAGTTCAAAATGTCCTGACCGAATGTCCGAGTCTCCAGCTGCAGGACAAGCACGAAAGACCGAATGTTCTGCAGCTGGAGATCCCCTGAAATTGAGCGCGTGAGAGGCAAAGCCAGGCCATCGAGACCCAGGCTGGCAAAGTCATTTGGAATTTGAGTTCCTCATTAGTCATGGTTAGGAACGCTGAAGAAAGTGGCATGGTGGCGCAGGAATCGGACGCGCTGTTGCGGATCGTGGCGGCCAACGGCGTAGCTGCCGGCCGGCCGGGGCTGGCGCGCTTCAAACGCGCGCTGGCCGCCGACCGTAACGGGTCGCGGCCTGGGGCCGTAACGGCGCCCTTTGGGGCCGCCGAGAGGGAGGCGGCTGCTGCTAATGCTGTGCTAGATGTTGAGGCAGAGGATTTATGAATGCTGGGAACATGCACAGGCGCTTGCATTGATTGCGTGTCTCCTGGCATCTCTTTTCCTCAGAATGCCGAGGACTGGCACGGGGGCTTGCACTGCCCAATTGGCGAGGCCTCTCCTATTCTGGAGATGCTAGGAACGCCTGTGAGTGGGTGCTGGCTGCTTTGGCACTGATGCCGTATCATTGGGCAAGCGATCTGCAGAGTTCCTGTAGTGGTGTGAATATGGTACTGCTTGCTTGGGCGTCGATGGTTTCATCGTGTCCGAGCAAGCAGCTTTGGGAGCGTCGCAATTTTGGCCGAGGAGAGGAGAGGAGAGTGTGTGGGATCATTTGGCAAGCAGACTGCCTGGCTATGCGCAGGCAATTCCAACAGCTAAAGCTGAGACGTACTGCCACAAATACGCTGTACTCTATGAACATCTTTGTGTTGGCAAAACTTCACCATGAAAAAACTTGCTATGTTGCAGAGTGTGTGCGGGGGTTAATTAACAGAACTTGGCAGCCATGTTAGTCATGCAATGATAACTGTTTGTACAACATATGTGAGGGCTCTTGTTTGAGCGTGCATGGCCGGTCTGCTCATGCCGTGCCTGTCGAAATCTTGCTGATAGGTCTGATGAACGATCAAAGTGATGTTTTCCTGCAGGCAAGTGTTTGGTACGCGGCAGTTTTCAGGAAGATGACTGCATGCATGCTCGCTCCCTGCTACCTATCACTGGACAGGGAATGGGCCCAGTCGAGATCGCTTTGGTAAAGTTCGTCATTCCCCATCCATTTGTTCACCTCATCCCTCAATGCATACAGCCTCAGCTTCTTTCTGATACTGAAAGGAGTCTATGCAGGTCCAAGAATTGCGAACTAACTGGTATGTCACAGCAGGAGACCTGGCAGCCATGTCAGAGGTAAGACGCTAGCAAAGCAACACTGCTTGCTGGTGCCTTCCAACATTGCCCTATGTCCAGCCTGACGTCCCTGCACATGCTGCCGCTGGCCACATGAGACTCTCACTGATTTGTCATTTCCTGTTTTGCGCAGGCAGACGCAAATTTGATGCGCGTGCCACTGCATTTCAGGTACGGCTGCTCATGGGGAACGGGCCGCTTGCTGGAGTCCAGAGCACAGCACAGCCTGCAGCAACATCCGCGTCGATGCCAGGCATACCCTGTGTTACAGGAGCATCCCACCTGGCTGTGGCAGACCCCGGCATTGATCCAGGTGGCAGATGCTGGGCGCCTAGTCACAAGTCTCATCTTTAGCCTCCCATCCTCCTCCCTGTATGACATGCCACGGCCTCCGTCACAATGCACAATATGAAGCTTCTGTTGAAATCTTTAGACTGCAGTGCAAATTGGGACCGAACAGGACTGTATATCTGCTTTGCATGCCTGTCATTCGGTACAGGTTGTAACAAATGTGTATCTGTCAGTGCTAGCTTCGCAAATGGGCTCCTGCAGATGTGCTACAGATGCCCTGCATGCATGCTCTTTGCCCTTTAGCTAGAAAACAATGATAATATATACATGCAACATGAGGCTGATGCTGAAAGGCTCTGACTGTGCAGGAGGCTGAGATGTTGGATGAGCTGTGTGCCGAGCTGACAGAATTCCACCATTTCTGCATGAAGCGCTCCTGGCAGCAGCAGCAGCACGAGCTCATCACTGCAGTGACCACTGAGAAGTACGTCGACCACCTCAGGTCAGGACCGGCACTCCCAATCTGCCACTCTCGCCATGCATGTCTTCTGCTCCTTTGCTTGCTCTTTAAGGGTATGGAGCAAGCAGCAGAGGAGCAAAACACTCCAGCTTCAATCACGAATCAGATCATTGGGACTTCAATAAGTCACAGCAATCCACTCAGCTTTCTGCTGCTACTATGCTGAAATATACCATTATTTAGCCCTAATAATGGTCCTGCTGCTTATATAACATTGTAAGTCATGCTGGGCCATGCTGACATCAGCGCTGATGTGGCAGGCGGGTACTGGGCTTGCTGTACAAGGAGCACGGCGTTCCCTTGGCAGAACTGCGGCTGAGACATGCCCAGCGCAGAACGCTCAGGCGTCTCTATGGCATTTGACTACATCGAGTGGCTCAACACAGAACGCAGCGTCAGCGCTTTCACCCAAGGTGGGCCTCGCTAAGTGTGAGGAGAGATGTGGCCAATTGATGCGGTTGCATGCTTTGAACAACATGGGCTCTCTGCATTACTACGCCACCATTTCAAGCTCATGCATGGGAAGTGGGATTCCCTGACCATGCATTGCGATCTTTCATATCTTACTCTATTACAATCTCACAATGATTGGAGCAGCACTGAACGCACCGTCAGCATTTTCACCAAGGCGTTCCTTGTCAAACCTCGACCTGTCTGTGAGCATGCATGGGATGCCATGTGCACAAGATTTGCCAAGATCTGGCATCTCAGGCCAATGCATGCATGCCCCATCTCTTAATACTGGAATGACAGCACTGCGCTCAGCTTGGGATCATCGAGAACAGTTGGTTTTGACGTGCTTAGATCTTCTGTGTGCTGCAGGCCTTGCTGTACGGTCCATCGTGCAGGCGGCAAAGTTCCTCTACCTACCATCAACACCTCAGCACCCCGCATCACCCCCAGGCCTACCGCCTAGGCACGCCACCTGCTCTGCACATGATCATTGCCATGCTGTGTCTGTGCGAGTTGTCCTTCAGCGTCTTGTCCTGGTCAGTGTAGGACGCTGCGCACAGTTGCAGAAGGGCAGATGCCCAAATACTGTCTGATCTTACTGCGGGGCTCTCTTGCAGGTCCGCATGCCTCAGTGACCCCACTGCAGATGCAATTGCTTTTATGTATGCCCGAGGGGTGCAGGTGATAACATTTGCATTCTAAAACCGGATTGTCTATTGCAGACACAATCGGAAGCATGACAGCGCCCGGGCAGCAGGAGGCCAAGCACCAGAGTGCAGCGCGGGACGTCAAGAGTGGCTGACTGCTGTTTGTTTGAGGAGACAGTTTTGAACTATCCGGTTTTGCAGCTTGCGAGTGCAACTTTGTGTACATGACTGTGGTGCTGCCAGTCCTTGCCAGTGTACACATGTGCGGCACATGCCGGCAGGGAACCCGCTGCCCTGTCGAGGAACCTCTTGCATTGTCATGACTATGCTGTGCTACTTGTATAAGGCAGTAAGGAGAGTGTAAGAGGTAAATGCAGACCCCAGTATGCACTGTGCACAGAGACCCATATTTCCTCAGGGACCGACGTTAACGCAGGCCTGCGCCAATAATTCAAATGAGTGTGACACTGCGCATGAATATATATACACTGATCATCTTGGACCATAGGAACGTTTTGGACCATTGAGACGCCTTGCAAGCCAAGTGGAGCAGCTATTGTGTGTTGGTATGTTTTTCCACACAAAAACATAAGAAAATGCAATCCGCGATGTTCTTGAAGATGGCCCACATGCAGCTTTATGGCAGCTTCATTTGCCTCCAGCGGCAACGCCAGGTGTGGCATATTCCTTCACCAAAATGGCACGAAACTCCTGGATCTCCTCAGTCTGTGCTGCAACAATTTGCTTGGCAAGGACCAAGAGAGGCTGGAAGGTACCATACTTCAGCTCCACATTGGCCATGTCTATAGCTGCCTGCACAAACCATGCATGCACCTTGTCAGTAATTGGCATGGCGGGGGGTGCGATCAGCCGCTTTTCGCCCACAGCTCCTTGTTCGTCAGCTGCGAATGCACACCTGGTGATGCTGAGACATCAGTATTGCAAAGTCGCGGTCCGGGTTGCCGTTGAGTGGCGCCCCAGATGGGGCCATCATAGCATCCATTGTAGACAGCATCGCACTTTCCTGCGTTCCCCAAATCCAGCTGGTTAAAAGTGATGTCCCAATCATGTATGCAGACAGTGTTCAAACACAAGAATGTGTGCCCATTCCCCCGGTTTCAGCACAAGAAATGCAGGACATTCGTAAGTCAAGAGGAATGAAAGGTGGACGACTCACAGCGGGCGTCGTTGCAGAGGCAGGTGGAGATTTGCTCATGCCCATGCCCATGGTTACTCCGCCGCTCATGCCAGCCATCCCATTGGACATCATTGGCATGTCCATGCTGGACATCGTCATCCCTTCCATACCCTAAAACCACACGACGCATTGAAGCAGCTTCTTTCCCATGGAAAACTTCATTGTATGAGTGCTGCTACCGATATGGTCAGTCCCTCCACCCAAGGGCACCTTCTGACCATGACTGTGATCATACAGTAAGTGCCACTTGCAACAGTGCTCGCACTTAGCCATGCAGGCACCATGCTGCATTTGTCATGGGATCGAACCATTGAAGAAGGGCTGGGGGCTGGGGCTGGTGCACAATCAGCACGGAATGGCAGCTGTGCCAGATACTGCTGCATCTCAGCAATTTCCTGCGTCTGCGAAGTCACAATACTGCGCGATGTGTTCAGTAGCTCGGCGTTCTTGCCGTTCTGCAGCTCCCATTTTGCCATCTTAATTGCTCCCTGCACCCCGAGCAAGACCACACCCGTATTAAGGTACTCTATTATGTGCGACAAAATGAGAAACGCACGTTCAATTGGATATTGGGCCTGAAAAGGACCCCTTCCTACAAATCCCGCTTAAGAGCAGCAGACGTGGCCCCAACCTGATGGTGTGGTATCATGCTTTCTGCAAAAAATCTGTCTGTGTTGCTGCAGGGTGCAACAGCCATCATAGCCGAGTCTGTCTCCTTCATTATCTCCACAAGTGGTGCTGTGGGGCTGGGCGCAGGTCCCTGAATGTAAGTGACAGCCTGCTTACGAGAATGGTGACACGAAACCTGCCACATCATTTACAAGCACAGGGCGAGCGATAATCAGAGGAGGATACTGATCTCTGCCTCACCATTGTCATGGACGTATCAGCAGCCATCAGCACTCTAGCGTTAGTAATTGACACAAAAGCTAGCACGCCAGCGAGCACAAATCGACAGAAAGCCATCGTCAGCATCTTGGTCAGCGCGTCGCTGTCTCCTTTAAGCGCCAGCTACCTTTTTGTATGTAGTAATTCTTGCAGAGACCACGGCCTATCGTTTCGGAACATATGGTGTAGCACTGAACGACGTGGCTGCCCATGGCCAGATATATGAACGCCAGAATATATCCTATATAGGATGATGGAGGTCTCGTAGACCAGCAGGCCAGCGACGATTCTTCTTACTCAGTTCACTGCAAATTCTCAGACATACGATTCAAGGATACTACAGTCTTTGTCTAGGACAAGCGTATAGGTGGCCTTGTCGAGCTGAGAGCCATAGTTTGAATAGGGGTTTTGGCTGAGGCACCAGATTTGTATTCTGGCACATCGCATAAATTTTCGTCCTGTCGTGCAGTTCATCCTGACTTTCCTCGTGATATTTCTGTGATACCTCATTCGACGCAGTAAAACGGCACGGAGCAAGGCGCCTGTGATACAATTCCAGTCTGACAGATCGAGCCTTGAATGATCAGGTTGGTGCAATTTGAGCACTTCTTGCTTGTGCTCGTCAGCACTGCTGTATTTGGCGCTCTCGCAAGTTACGCGGATACAGAAAGAATCCCAGGAGATGGCTCAGCAGACCCCTTCAGGCTCTTGTTTGTGGGAAATAGCATCTTCTTCACAAATGGTGGCGTCAACCATGTGCGTCACAGCTTCACCCTCCTAAACTCCGGTGATATCTGTTTTTACTTCTGTGAACACTGCATAATGGCATCATTTGCTTGAGCCGTGTCTTTGGTCGTTGCTTGATAATATCGGTCTGCCCGGCTTTCTTAATATTGTAAGTGCATAACACATAATTATACTTTTTCAATTTTTACTAGGTTGTGGCGAAGTTACTGCATCATCACTTTCCAAGGACTGCATTCGAAGCCAGCCAAGTAGCAGAGCCAAATTTTCTTTTGAGACAGCACCTAGAGAAAGCATGGACACCTGGCACACACCAGTATGAGGCATTAGGAATAAATAGCACAGAGAAATGGGACTTCGTGATTTTCCAGGTAGCGCACACACTGCAGCAAAACATGTTGTACTGTAACAATCTTGCTAATACTGGCTGAAGTTTCTTCATAGACCGGTTTTAGCTTGTGGCGACATAATACTGTGCTGTCCCTGCCATGAGACCAGGGTATTGCACTGAGCGGATACTGGTGTATTCTTGGGGCTGACTTAAGGTTCCCTTGACAGGAAGAAAGCCGACAGCTTGCAATGGGAGGCGAGGATGCATCAAGAAGCATAGAGGCTCTAAAAGCCCTCACATGGTTGGCACAAGCCCGAGGTGCACGTGTAGGGGTGGTTCAGACATGGGCTTGGATAGACGGCAGGAGCGCACTTTGGCCCACATTTGAAGCAATGCAGGTAAGACAGTGTGCCTGGTCTGCAAAGATGCCGGTGTTGAATAGGCTTGATTTTGTCTTCAATACATCGGCTTGAGATCCCTCATTGCGCACAGATGTCACTCTCAAAGTATGCAGCAGCTGTTTCAGCTGGAGAGTTCGAGCCTTTAGCCTTGATGAGCGATTGAGATCGTGTGGCACAGGATCAAATAAACACTGCGACTGCTGGCTACATGGAAGCCGAGCGCCAGCAAGAGAATACTGTATTTCTGGCGCCTGTGGGGCTTAGCTTTGAATTTGTGCACAACGTGGCAGACTTGGCCGACTTTGCACACGGCCAAGACCGCGGGGCGCCTATTGCAGAGAGGATGCTTGCTCTGGTCGGAAATCCATATGCTTCCATCCTGAGACTGTGCAAGTCTAAGCAGAGCATGATGGACACTGCATGGGCTGGCGTGGACAACAGATCATCAACGGCCAGCGCTGCAGATGCTGGTCACAAAAACGCTGGCACACCATCTGCAAACTCTAAATGGACCGCAGGTCGTGTCGTGTTTGACGACGCAGCAAGTGAAACTCAGCTCGACCAGACAAAGACCTCAGCCAAGAGTAGATTAGCAAAAGGCAATACTAATGAGAATAAGGATGGGAAAATGGCTGGGTCAAGGAGCAACTTTTTGAAGGCCAATCTTGTGCTGGAGCCAGAATTTATTAAGGCAGGGACAGCAGCCTTAGGTAACAGCACAGCCTCGTCAGCCAGGTGGCGAGAGAGGCACACAGGTATGCTGTGTGCCAGAATGTAGTTGCCTTATTTTCCATTCCTCCGCGGCACCACTGAATCTGCCTGCTTGGTTTGTGTTTGCAGTCCAGAAAGGAGCATTGCCCGTGAACGTTTGCCTAGCTTCCAACCTGCCTGCGGGAAACAATACCTTCGTGGATCTCTACTCGGACGCGCTCCATCCAAGCAGGGGAGGGACATACCTCCAGGGTCTCATAATTGCCAGTGCAATGACAGGTATTCCAGCACAGCCCAGTATCTTACTAAACATTGCACTCGGTATTTTTCTCAACAGAGAATGGTGCCAGAATGTCATATGATGTGGTATTTTTTCCCTTTCGCTGTTTTAGACACGAGGAGTCCTGTAGGTATGATTGTTTTGTTCCAGGAGCCCTTTCTGCATAATAGCCTTCTGATTCTGGGGTCCAACAATTATTTTAGCATATTTCATACCTCTTCCGGTGCCGTGACTGAGTTCTGGGGTGCTTCATTGACTCCAAAAATGGCTCGCAGGCTGCAGAATGCTAGGAGTTCCTTATGATTTCGACCTGGAGCCAGCGTGGGTGCCATTCTTGCAATCTTTGTCAGATGCGATAATATTCTGCGGCACACCTGAACAGTATCCCCCATACTTCTGGTCTGCAAGCGGGCGAAGCTGCTTGCTTGGAGGGGGGCCATAAATAATATCTGACACTGTGGACACATATTGTCGGATTTGGGCTTTTACTCCTTCTCTTGGATCTTCTGTACCCAATCGTACAGACTTCTTTGGTTTTCTTCAAACTGCTACGAGGCATCTGTGGCCGCAGATGCCGTTTACTTGAAATCAAATTGGTGTGATTGCGGTGTTGGCAATGATCAGTCGATTGGTCAGGTAGCCTTCCTGGTTTGGGGGTATTGCATAGAATTTCCCGAAATGTCCGGTGACGTCAATTGGCAGAGTGAAGTATCCCATCACCTGACATCGTCTTTGTTTTGACGTCGAGCCACACATTGTAATCTGACATGCCATGCCTTTGACGGCATCCGACCCAGGATTGCATGGACACTATGAAACACCAAAAGCACACAAACATCCATTTGACGGCAGGTGACACTGATGCATGCCAACATTGCTGGGTGGCTGATGAGGCCTGCGTCACCGTTGACTGGCATCACCTACACACCTTGGGGAGCCACCCTCTCCGCACCTGCTAGCGCCTCCGCTGACCAAGGTGCTTAACTCTATGTTCCAGACTGTGACTGTTCCAGCATTTGTGAGTGAGGGGCTTATTGCACCTGTATTCGAGAAAGGGGATCCATTTGACACCAGTAATTACAGACCTATCACCATTACAGAGCCTTTGATGCGGTTGTATGCCAGTATTCTCAGTGCTAGGTTGCTGAAGTTTGCTGAGAGCCACAATCTCAGGGCTGAAACTCAAACAGGCTTTCGTCCGGGTCTATCTACTGTGCACCAGTTGTTTGGATTGCTGCACTCTTCAAATTGACCTACAAGGCCCACAGTCAAGTCTTGTGCCCATCTTCTTTTCTAATCGGCTTTGTGATCCAAGGGAAGAAACTATTATTGCCCCCGGACCGCAGGGACGTGATGGGGCAGGAGGGGTTCACGGGGATGCAGGATGAATCGCAGCGGAAGGCGTCCAAGCGAACCTACAGCGCAGCTGCCGCCAGCGCCAGGCGAGGCTACGAGTTGCAGGCAAGCCTACTCCCACTTTCCACTGTGCAGCTCCGGTTGCCCCAACCTGCCTGCACCTGACATCGAATATCAGCAAAGATAAGCTTATTTAAGGTCACTTCAGATTCCGACGCATGCATCTGAAGCTACCTGAATTCCATCGGAAACTGATCAAAATTGCAAGAAACTGCCGCAAGTGCTGACCCGAATTCAGCATGCTTCAGCACCCTTGCGACCCACGGGGCTTTCTCATAGTGACAAGGCCGCTGGCACTGCTGCTTTCAATTGCCTGTGAATCAAGAATATAAGTCTTTTAACAAGTTGGCTTCAATCGCACTTGACTCTGAGAGTCTGATGGGCATCAGCCCGTTGTTTGCCCCTGACAGCTGCGCTGCCTGATGTCTCCAAGTCCAGATCACTTTGACGGCATGTGATAGAGTTGCCCCAATAAGGAGTCGACTGAGGCCCCAGGGTGCAGAGCAACACACAGTCAGGTTGAGGGTTGATGAGAAAAATGTGAGCCAGAACAGGCAACGTGCAAGCAGGGGGCGTCGGCGACGGTGGTGGCTGCTGACGTGGCGCGCAGGAAGCTGATGGGGGAGGGACCTCCGCCGGCCAGCGCGCGCGTGGCAACCCACCTGCGCGTCATGTGCGTCGGCACAGGTCAGCCGCAACCCGCCAGTCGAAGAGCTGGGACTCTTCTGCATGCAGAATTGTAATAAAAAGCACATTGCTGCTCCATTTGTAGGGCTGGTTTTAGAGACGGTGGGCACAACCCACCGTCTCCCTTCGAATGACCTCGTGGGAAAAAAGACTGACGCCGTGAGCCAGCATAAGAGGGTCAAGGATCAAAGTGATGCAGAGCCATGTACTCCAGTCAAAGCACACAGCCAGAAGACCAAAAACAGGACCACATGGCTCTGTGGTTGCGTGGGAGAACTGGGGCTTTGACACAAATTGAGCACATAACTCTCTCTCTCTATTCTAGCAGGATATTGCCTCACCACCCGAGCGCATGATTTCGCTCTTATTTTTTGCCCAGCTGCATGATGAGGCCTGCTGCATGCAGGGCTGTCTCAGGCTGACGTGGACCCCGGCGCGCGCTGCAGCGCGCACAGCTGGCGTCAGCCTGGCGCAGCAACCAGCCTGCCAGCCGGCTCCTCAGTGCCGCTGCTAGACCTGCAGGCTTCGCGACCAGTACAAGGTGCGCTCCATTGAAAAAAAAGAACCATGCAATTGCAGTTTGCAAACTCTGGCCAAACTTGTGCCTAAGGGCACTCGCTGTCAGCACTGACATGCTATCAATACCAGGGGCATTTCCGGCTTGTTTGAATCACAATCTAGCTGTATCGGCTTGAATCTGCCCCATGCGGCCCCCATTTGGACACCCAAACAAGCCCCTTTCATAATCTGTACAGAAACTCTTTGTTGAGAGTTGCACCCAAATTTGAAAGTTTCTGTCCCTTGCGCTGCCCACCGCATTGGCAGGCTTTTACAAAAGGCTGCTCACGCTAGCCTTTCTCAGCATTGGCACTTTTAGAAAGAAAGGAGCCTCTCGAGAGCTCATTGGACACTCCTGAGCAGAACCCTGACAACTATATCTGCAGTCTTCTGTGACTACTTGTAAGGTTGTGCAGACAGAACTGCAGGTCTCGGACAAAGCAGAAGCCTCTTTCAACCTGGCATACACGTGCTATTGGTCGTCCTGGGTTTCCGGCTGCAGACGGACCTGTGTATGCCCTATGGCCCTCTGGGCTCTGGGTTCGCCACTCGTAGGAAGGAAGGAAGGAAGGAAGGAAGGAAACTTTATGTGATAAAAATTTAAAGATGATTATTAATGTTATTATGATTATGGATATTTTTGCACGATGTGTAGAATGTGGTCATTGAGGGTCACGTGTAAATGAAATGCCTATAGAGGCTATAGGTGGAGGTGGCAGGTTTGATATTCCGAGGGACAGGCTGCGACGAGTAATTCGCTCCTGAAGCATTGGACGGCGTGGACGAATGCATTGTGTATTGAGTTGCATCCCTTCGCCAAGCAGAATCTGATCGAATCGTCCTCATGAAAGGTTTTGCTGAGGTCGACCTTTCCCAAACAGAGGCCGAACGGCTGAGAAAGCAAGCTCTAAAGGGCGAGACAGACGCCTATTCCAGATGCTACAGTGCAAGACACTTGGGTTATCAGCTGGAAACGTTGATGTGTGCGCCCTGCTGCCCGGAATGGAGAGACGGGGTGCCAACGCGCATCTGCCATGTCCCACAGCGACACCCCCTGAATGGGCCGGGCGTAGGCGCTGCGTCTCCTCTCGCACAGCTTGTAATTGCAGATCAGCAGCAATGACAAGTCAAGTACCCCAGATTGCCCCTGCCTAAGCGGGTTCTCGGCCTCTTCGTTGGCGGAACGCTCATCTTGGTTGGCCCACCAATCCAAACTCTTCTTCAAGATTTCCAAACTCTCCTCAAAACAGGCTGCAAATGCACTACCATATCGTGATTAAAACAAGATTGTACCTCACTAAGACGCCATCCTGCCAATCTGAGCTTGCATGTGATTTCATTCAACCTTGATGATAAGAAGAACTCATCTGGAGTACATTGCATGCAGGCGTACGTGTTCCGCAAGAGGAGGAGCAATATTGACAGTGAGCGGAGGGAGCTGCATGCTATCCTGGATGAAAGACGGGCCGAAAAAATGGAACACCTCCTGAGACGAGACCTTGGACGCCAGCGGTCCGCCCCCTTATTTCCTGTGTTCGCTTGATTTTGACTTCAATTTCAATTTTAATTTCAAATCTGTTCGTGGGCCGGGAGATGTTTGATCTGTCTAATGCACTATGTTTACACCATGAGGCAGCCGCTGGCCCTGTCTCCCTTCTTGGCGCTTGCTCTCCCTTGCATGTTTTGCATTCAACCTTGCCATAAATCTGCTTGCCTATGGCCAAGACACTTGCCAGGATACACAGGCTTCATGCCGTGGGCGCCTGCATCTTGGCAAGCTTGCACACTGGCTTTATCTGCAAGTAGCCTTATGTCATTATTATGGGAGGTTACCAGAGCATGGTAATGCTGCAGGTGACAAAGCGCACATGGTTGTATTGTGCCAGTGATTTCAATTGAAGAGAAAGGAGAGGATGCGAAGCGAGCTGTGCTGGAAAAATAATCAGAGAATGAGGAATGCAGACATCAAGACAAAGCGAGCGCCAGAGATCTGCTCATGAGAGGAGATCTGCCTGGCAACTTTCATGCCATGCAAGAATAATTCTATGGACCCCCGGCCCAGGAGCACTCGTTCAGCACAGTGGTGATTCGGTGATATTGCAGCCCATAGCACGGTGCCAGCAGTGCTCAGTGTATGAATGTTGAATTGCAGCCAGTATGATCAAGGTGACGTTTTACAGATGGCAATACATTCCGGCCCAGATTGCATCCAGGACAATCTTATGATGTACTTAGAGTTCCAAGAAGCTCCCAATCACTGCGTAGTACACAGGAGCTGCTCTGCAGGATTGGCATGGGCTCTTATCCTTTCAGACACCTGAATGCAAACGCCAAGCAACTGCCAGAAGTCAAATCAGCTAGTGCTGCTCTTATCACCCAAAAGCAGCTTCGTACTTCTTGTCATATACCCAGTGAATATAGCAAAATGCCAGCTGATGCACAGGGTAGTTCCCAGTGCTCCTGAAAACTGTTACATACATGCATGCAACTTACCAAGAAAGCCAGCAATTCTGCATATATTGAAAGAATTCTGACCTTTGGCACCGTCCGCACTGCTCTGTGACCATAAAAGCATCACGACATCTAAAGTCACTGTACTGCAAAGTGTCCCCAATCAATAAGCTCTGCCCTGGGCTTGCAGCCCTCCAACCTTGCAGCCCTGCAAGCTTGCAGCCAGACATGCCATCAGACCTGGCAAAAAGGGCAAAAAAGCCAACATTGAAAGGCACCATGGTCGATTTTTTCCCAGGCGACCAATCCCCAGCAGCAATGCAATTGCTGCTCATTCAGCTTAAGGCCTCATGAGATCGAATTCACAAAAGCGCACCGCTTGTATCTGATTCGCTTGCACATCAGCACCAAGGAGGTCGTCTAAAACACCAATTGAGGCAAATGTCAGTGGCGGTAATTTGAGCTATCCCAGAAGATATCCCATTGACAACTACCCAGTCAGGCAGGGCCACGCCGCAATGAAGTGCATTTTTAAAATTCAGCTGGAAATTAAAGGCCATTTAAAAGGGCCTGCTATTGCATGTCCGGGCTCCGTCGGAAAGAAACTCTGAGCGCACTGATCAGAGATATTGGAACCATGGTTCATTGCGGATCAGGATGGCGCACAGTATGGCTTGAAAGTGAGATAGTTCGAAATTTGATTCTTGAAAAATGACGTGTGGAGGGAAAAAAAATAAGGTCCCTGGTAAAATAGGGCCAATTTCCAGCTGTGAAAGGGGCCCCAAACCATCAACGTCAGACCTGAAATCTCCACAGCTGCGTGAGAGGCATTTGCTGCTTGATGGATCATCTAGTGGATTTGAGCCTGCAGTGTTCAGCAGTCCCAACACAGCATGTCATCAAATGTGTGATGTAAAGTTACCATGGACCGGCCAAGCAAACACATACTCGCACAGGAGAAAAAAGACTTGCATGGTGCACTGCAAAATTGGCGCAGACATATGCACCGGCCCGTTGTGTGCCACTCGCACAGCAAATGACCAATGATATTCAGCGAAAAGAGGTGTTCATTGCTGATTTCACCCGCCCCAACCTTGTTTATGTGCTGCCAATCTCCCAACGTAAGGCCACCCACACCTCAAGCAGCATGCTTGGTTTCTTTAATTGAGGCGCTCCACCAGCCCACACTACCACTTACGCCGGAAGAGACTGGCGCAGGGGGTGCTGAAACTATTTATCACTTATTTTTACGATTCCCAGACCGGCGCGCGACTCATGCCACTGCGCCCACCGCTGCTGAAGCCCACAGAGCGTATGCAGCTTGTCCCCTCCCGCACGCCAAATTCAGAGGACCGTAAAAATTGGTAAGGGCTCGACGGGGGCCTAGCAGGCCTGACCATAAATCCAAGCACTGCTCGGTAGTAAGCTGTAGAAATCCCGTGCTGCTTGAGGGACGGCAGCCCGCCCAGTGCAAGCCTTCACCGCTGCGAGCTCCCCCCATGCAGCCAGAGCAAGCGCAGACCCTTGCACTCCCCGGCAGAGCCACCAGATTAGTAACGCATGCCTAAGGCTTAGTCACCCAATTCCTTGCGCGATGGCAGCCGGATAACGGGAAGGAAAGCTGCAGGATCTCTCCGCGGACCAATGCAAGCTCTCCCTAGGCCAGCCGCAGCAAGCGCAGTCCCTGGCACCAGAGTACCCAATGCATAACTGAGACTTAGTCATCGGGTTGTTACTTGATCGAGGGCAGGCGGCCGGCCATCTCGACGGTGGCGGAGGCGCCCTCGGAGCTGCGCCCGGAGGAGGCCGTCCGAAGGGAACGCCGCGTGGCTTGTTGCAGCTTCAGATCCTCGAGCAGGTCCAGCAGCGTCATGCGCGGCAGGTCGTTGCTGCAGCCGCCGTACGTGCGGTTCTCCGGCGCGTATCGGTTCGCGCCCCTCTGCGCGCAGCACATTCCCCCGTCAGGGCTGCCAGGGTTAGGGGTTCAGGTTCGGGGTCCCAGCCAGGCATGGGATGTCGATAATCGATCCAGTGGACAAGGAGCTGCAACTAACTCTTGAGACTGTGAACACGTCCACAAAGCCTGTTGTGAGGCGTGCATGTCTGCTGGTCATGTCACAGGTGAGTCTGATTTGCAGTGGCTTGCCAGTAGTGGTCCATTACATCAGGCACAGATACATGAAAACAATTACAGATCACCTATCTCTTGAAGTTCAAGCGCATGGTGCGTCCAATGTAGGCCCGTAACACAAGGCCTGCGCCCTGCCATCCGCTAGATATAAAGTCAAAGGCAGGCATGTATGCATGCAGAAGGAGGGAACGCGCACCACCGAGGTGTCCTCCAGCGTGTGAGCCTTGCCATGGTACCATCGGCGCGCGCCGCAGCCGGGAGCAAACCAGGCCAGCAGCACACCAGCCAGCACCAGCGCGACCGTAACCGGCGTCCAGTTCAAGTTCGCAAGGTTGACCGGGTAGCTTGTCGGCAGCACAAACGCCACCTGCGCAGACATTCACTGCATGTCATGGGAACTATGGAGCATTGATCTATACAGCCTTGAATTCCTGGTAAGGAGTCAGCATCTTGCAAGCTTTCCCCGGGGCATGCTGCTCGCAACATGACACCTTCAGCTTCAAAGCTGGCACAGCCTCTTGAGTGCTGCAAGCATGTAGGGAGCTTCCCAGACAAATTGCGGAAAAGAGCAGGTCATAGTAAGGTGGCTTGGCGGACCAGGGGGTGAAGGGACAGAACACATGGCAGGAACTCACAGCGGAGATGACGACCCAGGAAGCTGCCAGGAAGTTGGAGGGCAGCTGCAGGCTGCCCAGCTTGAAGGGCCCCTGCTCAAAATCGCGCCTGCACGCCCGCAGCACTATGGGGATGCCGTCTGCAGTCAGCGCCACACAACCACAATCTCAGCACCACATGTTGTATAGTATCATGTGACGCCAGCAATGCAGCGGATTTGACAACCTGCTCCAACCTTCATTTCTGCATGTGCCCTTGTGCGAGTCGCTGGACTATGGCTCTACGATGCCGGGGATCAAGCAGAGACTCTTGGCATGTCACAAGAACGTCGCACCTAGCTGTGGCCATTGCAGTCAAGCATCACACAGGTCAAACACGTAGTTGGAAAAGCTGGTCTCAAAGCTGAAAGCGGTGAAACACTTGCCCTGTGCACGGCAGAGGTCACAAGTGTATGCAGATTGACTACAGTGCTCGGGAAGTCAGCCATCAGAAAAAGAGGAGAGTGAGGGATCTCATAGCTGAGCCAGAGGCTGACAGATATTCAAAAACCACCCCAGAAATCCGTGGCAATTGTACTGTGCATTGCACAACTCACAGGGGGCTGCAAGTTGACACATTGAGGCAAGTCGGCCGTTGAAAGGAGAGGTGTTCCCCTTTGCTCGAGCCAGGCTTGTCTTCTGGTACATCATTCCTATGCATGCAGTAAGAGGGTGCCCTGCCCAGAGGTCATCTGGTCACTACGAGGACAAAGGCATGCAATCTGAAGTGGAAAGTGAGTAAACTCACAGCTGAGCCAGAGGCCGACAGAGCTGATGGACCCGATGGCTTGGAAGGCTGCCAGGGAGTAGAGCATGGGCAGGCCCAGCAGGAAGGCCAGAGCAGTCATGGCCCAAACTGCATTCGTTGGCGTGCGCGTTCGCCGGTTCACGGCCGCCCACACCTTGTACAGGGGCACTCCTCCGTCCCGCGAGAACGACCACAGCATCCTGCAAGAGAGATCACATGCATGTGCCAGTCAATCAGTCAGTAAGTCAGTCAGTCAGTCACATGACATTGCTGCTGGCCAACTAGGGACTGATCTGAAAGCAGCTGCTGCGCATGTGTTAGTCGATCAGTCAGTCAGTCACATGACATTGCTGCTGGCCAAATTAAGACTGATCTGAAAGCAGCTGCTGTGCATGTGTCAGTCGATTAGTCAGTCAGTCACATGACATTGCTGCTGGCCAATTTCAAGACTGATCTGAAAGCAGCCGGCGCGCATGTGTCAGTCAGTCAGTCATTGCTGCTGGGCAAGTAAGGGCGGATGTGAATATCAAGCAGGCGCCGCGCTGACTGACCTAGGGCTGAACCAATGTCTAATTGTGATTGTCAGAGAGCCAGTGCCCAGCATCACAACTTAATCCCTGTTACAAAGGTTGCAATCAGGTGTTGAATGAGGACAACAGCCCCATTTTGAACGAGACTTTGACAGCATTAAAGCTGGGTGAGACGGGTGGCATGAGCCAAGTCTCAGCCCCGGCATGTGACTCTCGGTGCTACGATGCTGTCTCAGCAGTCCTGCTTTTGATTCTATTTGTCTCATGTCGCAGTGTTTTAGTGAAATGCACCTTCCTTGCAGAAAGCAATACAGTTCGCTCCTGCAGTTGTTCTTGGCTGCATTTCTTCTTGGCTGTCTCAGGAGACTCACCTTGCGTTGGTGGTCAGAGAGAGCACTGTGCTGTTGAAGGTGGTCACCAGTGGGATGACCATCATGACGATGCCTCCTGTACCACTGCCGAACCGCGCCTGCAGCCGACATCAGACCAAGGCGCTGAGCACAGCTCGCACACACTGTCGGCTGAGTCCACAACGTGCTCACAGGCGAGACAGAAGCCTGCACTGCTTTGGCACTCTGGAGATCTGCAGCAGGGTCATTTCCCGGAGAGCTTTCACTCGAAAGCTCTGCTTCAGGGCTAGCCGGATTGCCGTAGTGGCAGCCGGCAGGGCCTGCATTCGCCCCTGAATGGCAGTTCTTTCCACCCGTGGCATGTGGGAAACTCAATTCGGCTAGGCAAACTTGGAATGTGCCAGACAAGATGCTGCTCTGTTCAAGGCCAGCATTCCTATCTAGCAGTGCCCATCAGTGTAAAAAAACATAAGCAGTCTGTGAATCAAGCATGGCGGGGCTCAGGGCTCACCTTGAAAGCGTCGTGAAAGATCTGGCCCGCAGCATAGCCCTGAGCGTTACCTGTGATGACCGTGGAAGGGTCCTGTGTGCACAAAGACCAAATAATTCTCATTTGTCCTTGATCTCAATGTTCCATCAGAATACCGGAAAGCATCCATGCATCAGCATTGCATAATATTTAGAAGGTACACGCATTGGGCTCGCTTCTTGCTTGGGTGAGAACCAGACTGGGCATTCGCTGTTGCTTTCAGGACCTCCTTCCGAGGAATATCCACATAAAGCAGAAGAGTATGTTCCCTTGGCTAAAGCAAAAAATGGTAAAGACATGGTTATGTGCTAATATCAGTGGCTTGCCTGGATGCAGAAGAGCAGTGTGAGCATGTAGGACAGCCCCAGGACAAAGTTGGCAATGACTGATAGCACAATACCCCACGGCACCGTCTTGTCCGCTCGCTTTGTCTCCTCTGCGCACAAGCACGTCGACACATGTGATCAGCAGATGTGAAAGCACATTCTTGCTTGCCCACTCTTTGTATTCTCTGCGCACGAACACGCTGACAAATGAAACACACGCAGCAGAGATGAGAGCACACTTGCTTGCTCGCTCTTTTGATCGCCTCTGCGCACAAGCAAGTTGACAAATGAGACACATGCAGCAGAGACAAGAGCACACCCTTGCTTGCCCACTCTTTTGATCGCCTCTGCGCACAAGCAAGCTGACAAATGAGACAAATGCAATGAGAGCATTTTTAGAGCGGCACTATCATGTTACCTGCAAATTGCGCCGGAGCCTCATAGCCCACAAAGGTGAACTGCGCACACAGCGTCCCCAGGAAGAACAGGTACCTGCAGACCACGCCACGCCAGCCCCTTCAATTCTGTGCTTGCCACCCAATATCTACTAAAGCATGCATGCAGCTGTAAGCACGTGAGTGCCCTGGCTGCTCCCAGCCACAGGCACCGGAATGGAACATGCCGCCGCCTCAATGCCAACCAGTCGTATTGGTGGCAGGCCTTTGCAGCAAAGCTACAGATGAACTCTCCACCACGAGCACTGTTTGCATGACAGGCACGCCCCAGCGCGGCTGCACAGTGTGACTACGCGCGACTAAACACAGGCAACACCCAAAAGAGGGGCGCGCACCCATTGTTAGGCAGGCCATGCACGTTTGTGTCCTCGGTGTCAAAGTGGCCGAACACAAACTCCGCGCTCTGATGCACGGGCGCCACCAGCGGGAGGATGATTACAACCGCCAGATTAGTCACCAGCAGGAACAGTGCGCCCACATTCGTGTAGTGCTTCACACCCTCTGTGCTGATCGAACTGAAGCATCCCGCCGCCACCAGACACACTGCACCCAATTCACACGGCTTGTAAACACAGTGTCGCACTTGCCCTTCTAACACGCGTACATGCCGCCCTTGCTTTGTGCAGTGGTGGTGCAAGTCTGTGGCTGTCATGAGGTTGCATGCATGTGCAAGAATACAAGCACCATGCACCCGGCAGGCGAGGGCAATGAAGATGCATGGCATGTGTGGAGCGCAGTCGAGCAACTCTTGGTGCCCATGCTCAAGCAGCCAGTCTCTGTGGGCTGACTGCACTGGAACGGGGCAAATCTGAGGGCATGGCAGGGCAGTAGCAAGGCATGCATGGATGGATGTGGCAAGAAAGAATTGTTGTGCGCACATGCATAGGTCAGCAGTAGCTCTACACTGCTGAAGGTGTGTCCATTCCCCAGCAGCCACATATTTGCAATATGATTCGCGAGCAAGGCCCCAATGGCAGCCGTTGCTGCAAACTGCCCCAGCACGTTCAGCCAGCCTGCATGACATGCCCGACAAAATCGCGTGAGAATGTAGTCACAAATACATGCGGACAAAGTGCATATTGAGCAAATGCAAGGGCCATCTTGCACCATGCATTTTAATTTGTAGGCCTCCCATTGGCCACCCGCACAAACTGCAAGCTTCTATTTTGGCAAGGTTGAGCGCTGTCTGCTATTTTGAGCTATGCAGCCAGTCTTTTGTCAGAGCATCCGCTTACCTGTCAGCCACCCTATGATGAGGTATCTCCTGTCATTCTTAGTCAGCTCCAACACCCTGCAGCCATGCAGTGACAAACTGTCAGACACCACTTCTGTGCGATTCCTGCTCCAAAATGTCATCCCTGTTCTGTTCCTCGCTTTGTGAGGAAGCTTAGGCTCACTTGTGCAAGTCCCTGCTACTGCCCCTTCCATCCCCTGCTAAAGAAAGCCTGCTAAGCTGATGCTTGTCAAAGCAGTCCATACTGCAACTTGCTAGTGATGCTACTGGGCACTCATCGCACAGACAAGCAGTCTGCCACAGAAATGCAGTGGTACATGCAGGGCTCACCAGAAGTAGGGACCCCCAGCAATTGGGTAGGATGACACAATTTCCGCCATAGACAGCGCCACGAATACATTGGCAATGGACACTGCCACCCAGCCCCACACCGCCGACACTGGCCCGCCATTTGTATATGCAATTGACAAGAAACCTGCGCAGGTAGACATACCAAAGACTGAGATCTGCAAGGCGTTGATCTTTCAAGGCCTCTGGCAGGAAAAGAAAAAAATTTGACTCAGATTTTACACAATGCATGTCCAGCAAGAGCCGCGCTTGCCTGTTATGCCTGAGGTGTTTGCCATGAGCACCAAGCTGGTGGCAAAGCTGGTGTACATGCTGAATTTCCTATGCAGCTCCTGTCGATACCCCAGCGCCTCCAACCTCACTTGACCGCTGTCCATAGCTGCGCTGGGCTGTTCAGGGTCCATCCTTGAGAGGTCACTGGCGCTAGCCAAGCCCTTGGGCAACCCCATCTGCTGGAAGCAATGAAAGAATCAGAGGATAAACAGGGCATGCACCTCCCTCACCTGGTATTGCAGTTTACTAATAAAGTCCCAGGCACCACAGGCTTACAAGATATCATGTAATATGGGATACAATGACGTCTACCCTTGCAAGGATGCGATGGGGGGAGTGTGCCCTTGCCAGTAGAGATATCTGCACCTTGACGCTGCTCGACTGAGCCAGTCCTGGTGAAATTCACACTTTCTACCCCTCAAACGCCACTGAAGCCACTACGGCTGCTCTATAATGAGATCGCACGCCACCTCGCCAATTCCCAGCGCTGCTGTTATCGAGCAGGACTCCGAAAACCCTTTGCAGATCTGCTCCAAAGATGTTGATGTGTCGTACAGTAAAATGTTACTGCTCTTTACTGTGCGTGTACTGTCGTGGAAGCTGTGTATGCAAGGACACGCTGGGCTCTAAAACCTTCGGATCAGGAGGCTCTATCATCCCGGGGGATTGCCCTTCGGCAGCTCATTCCCGATCCTCCCCCTTCCAGAAGCAAATTGTAGGACATCGTGCTCTGGCTGCCGCTATCTGCAACGTCCGTAATAAAAGCCTTTCACCGGTCTGATGCAAGGTGCCGGCAGATGGGACGTCACCCTAGGCAGCCACGTCAGGCAATTGGGGAGACCACGTGGATCATGGGATGCAAATGATGAATTTATGAATCCCTTTCCAAAGGATTATTATTATTATTATTACACGCTTTTCCTGCCAAGAAGCAAGGTGCGTCCTGCAGACAAGCTGCAGTTAAAGGCTGCCACAATCCTACCCCT
>JADEYI010000233.1_pt1 | contig 99668 bp, 132 predicted proteins | sample 8542331 | NCBI WGS metagenome assembly JADEYI01 (sample SAMN16510988, study PRJNA670497) | mine drainage metagenome | isolation source: biofilm near Copperflume 1 | place: Germany: Marsberg coppermine Kilianstollen | collected 2018-02
TGCTGTGCTTGAGGGCAGCGTGCTTGGCTGCCACGCCGCTGAAGCTGATGAGCACAGAATGCAACTCCAAAGGCAAAGTCGCCCTTGACGTGTAAACCTGTAGTCATGCCAGACAAGCAGCACGTACATTGACTATGACTCATTACATGACATGGGCTGTACTCTCGTTCTATATATTTGAGAGACAGGCTCCAAATGCTTTGATCGTTGGTTTCAACGGTGCCGTGCATCTTAGTGATCAGTTGAGGGTAAAAGCTGGGAATCAAGTATAAACCTCAAAGCATCAGATCACCCCTTGTTTCGGTCAATGCTGCACAGGCTATGTTTATGATTCGCTAGAGATTTAGATTCTTCCTCTTGACATCAAGGTAATCAATACCTTTGAAGTGGCCTCAGTGGTCCCCCTTCAAGCCTACAACCTAATTGCGACAACTCGATGGAATGGCATCTAGTGTTGGGAACGGAGTCTGTGCTGGGGACGGCTCCACTCCCACTCCGCTGAGTAGTGTCGACAGCTTCAGATACGAAGGGGCTAGGTCCTCTTGGCGTGACAACAGTTCCAGTGCAGGCCCCAGGACAGCCTCCTACAGGCAAGGAATGATGGCTCCATGCTAGCTACATGACATGCACCACCACCTCACACTGCTTGTGTAGCCTGTCAGCAAGTCTCCACTTGAGAGATCTCAGTCAGGGTGCAGCAGGCGACACAGCATGCATGTTGCAGGGAAGAGGAGCGGAGGTGGCGAGCAGAGGACCTTGAGCAGAGAGCGCTGGACAATGCCAGGCAGCTGTGGGCTCGCTTTGTGGAGAAGAACAGGCGCGATGTGGAGGAGCGCGCCGAGCAGCTCAAGGGCATCTCCAATCTGGCGGCCCTGGTGGCCGGCTTTGTCATGATCTCCTACCTGCAGGTAAGAGATCCTGAGTTGAGTCTCCCAACATGTTGTTGAGGGAATGTTCATCAAGCAGTCCTCAGGGAGAGCATCAGCTGGAAGGAGCTCCAGGAGCCATGGCCTCTTTTGAGCATGTTGAAGGGAGGAAAGTTGGTGTGCGCAGTTTGGCTTCAACACAGAGGAGCAGAATCCGAACGTCCTCATCGCGTTTGGATTCACGACCGCTTTTGTGGTACGTGCCTGTCTTCATTGTCACATGCGCTCTCATTGGCTCCTTGCTACAGTGAACTTCAATGTCATATGGACTGATGCAGCCACCATCTACCCCTTCACGCTGTGGGGCAAGCAAGGCAGCGTGTTTGTAAAGAGTGCGAGGTACTACTGTCCTGGCAACAGGTGGCTTTGAGCTTCAGCTCGATGACGGCATGCGGCCTGATTCATGCCAGCATCCTGAAGATGGGCCGCTCCTATGTGACCGAGGAGGAGGAGGCTGAGTTCATACACCAGTGCAGAGATTTCGCCCTTCGGTGCGCTCTGTCACCTTGACCCCAGGAGCAAGAGGAAGCCAATTGCGCAAGCCATCTTTCTGTTTGTCCATGCAAATGACCACAAACATTGGGCTGCACCGTGCAAAATCTTGTCGGCGATGCCTGAAGGAAGTGGCGATAATGCTGGCGTGTGTGCAGGTACAAGCCGGGCGACCGGCCGCCGCAGCCGCAGCGAACCTTCCAGAATACATGGAAGACGCGGTGCGAGGCCGAGTGGCAGCGCGCCTTCTACATGTTCTCCGCGAGTGAGCGCACCCACACACACCTTGTCTTCCCCTGTCTGGCTTGCCATTGTAGCTTTGCATATATCCTTATCTCAGACAATGGGAAGCCTTTTCGGAGCACTCCCCATCTCATAAATAAACTTCAGCCCAGACTGTACGCGCTGTGAAGCAAGAGTAGCAATTTAAGCATTTTCAGTACATGGTGGTGGCAACTGCCTCGCAGGCATCCCCTGGCTGCTGGCAAATCTGGCGCTGGCGTCATTCATAAAGTTCAGGGCGTCGCCGCGGACGGCCATCGCTGTGACGGTGATCATGGGCATTGCCGGGCTGTACTTCTTCCTCACACACGGCCGCTGGATGCGCTACGTCACTGGCTCGGCCGCCGACCCCCAGGGCCACAGCCTCAGCGTGCGCCTTTTTTGCCCTCTCTCTTCTCCAGGCGCCTAAATGGGCTCTTTGAGTAATACAGTACCCTTGCCGGCACCAAGGAGGAAATTCGTGACACCTGGCTCCTAAAACAACGGGAGTTGGGGGTCAATCAGTCCCTTCTAGTGTTCGAGGAAATGTGGATGTTGCCTTACAGCGATTCCCCGCCATCCTAGCAGGGAGCACGGGACTGAGATGTGGAGACATTGCGGTTCTGTCAGCCAGGCTCACCTCGTTATCTGCAGCAGGAATCCTGATTGTTCGGTATCCTATAAATCTGACTCTTGCTCTTCTGATGCTGCCACTCAGTGCTGTGAGCTGGCACTTCACCATTCCTGCAGCGAGTGATGTACTGTGGCAAGCGCAGGAGTCTGAGGAGCCGATGGGCCTGCCGTTCGACTGGCACCTGCGGCCGCGCCAAGTGTCGCGCATGGGGTCCACGCCGCGTGCGCCGCCGAGCAGCCGCGGCCAGAGCCGGGGCGCGCTTGGCCTGCTGCGGCCCTCCATGCAACAGTTCCGGGACTTCTCTAGGCGGCGCCTGCAAATGCCTATGCGGGTGCGGGCAGGGGCTGAGGACCCACTTTGTCATCAGAGTCCTCTGATGTCCTAGGACTGGGATCCTCAGAACGGACTTCCATATGGAAAAAAAATGGATGCCGTACCCTGCCAGCGCAAGGGACCATGTTAGTCAGATTGTGTGCTGCGACAGCACTGCTCTTCTGAGCGACCATCCTCAATCACTTGCCAGGCTGCTGACCTTGTCACTGACAACTTCTTGTCAGAGTGCATGCCACCTTGTGCTGGGGAGTGCGGTGGTCCAAGAGATTGAGATGATCTCAACAATCTTGTCAAAGATTGGGTTCTGTAGAGTGAGGAAGGCTGCAAAATCGAAAACAGCAGGGCATTTTGCGCGGAATAAGAATCAAATTTGAGTGTATTGCTTGGTGCAGGAGGACAAGCCTGATGTTGAGGCCTCTCTTGGAGACAATGGAAAGAGGAGCTCAGGAGCTACAGATGTTGGAGCTGGACATGACAAGCAATATCCTGAAACCATGTAATGCGCACCATGATGATGGGATTGATTACTCGTCTGAAATGGGTCAGATGGATGCACACTTTTGCTCGGATCTGTTGGGAATGCTGAACATCATGGCAACGCGTCTGCTGACACAAGAAATTTGCGCGCAACGTTGTCACAACATTGCCACATTGGTGCACAGCTAGGTCTCTGCGTGCAGTTACGGCCTATGTCCTTATTGATTTTACACTGCTCTGCAGTTGTAATATGGCGGACATATTATGGCCCTATACATGCAACTGCGAAACGGTGCAAAAGGATGGCGCCCTAAGAGCTTGAAAGATTACATTTGAAAGGGAACTGTTGGACACTGATCCCGAACACCTTGCTGACAAGGCGTCGATGCAGCAACCCCTGATAGAATTGGGCTGCGCGTTCCAGATCCGCACCCTGTCTCTTACCCTAAACTACAAGGCAATTTCCAGTCATATATGATCAGCGTGTTTCTCCTGTGACAGCGCTGCTGTGACTGACTGCAAAGCCGTACAGGTGTTTCTGCTTGCCACCGCCATGGGTCCGAAGTGATGACATTCAGGACCGTGTGAATGCTAAGAAGATTTGCATGCGCATGTCAACAGACACAATGCCCCCACTGATGCCAGAGAAATCAGCTAATATCGTGACAAACGTTCCACCTTTGCACGTGCGGTCTTTATGTTGGAACAGAGACGACACCACCTCACCACTGCCGCAAAATTCGACAGTCTTATGCATGCTCAAGGATGCTGTGCTCCCAAGCCCTCCCCAGGCCAGCCTTGCTGCTGACGAGCAAGCTCGCCGCCGGCACACCCCCGCTTCAGCTGACCAGCAGAGGGCTCGAGGACACAACTCCGCGCAACCGCTCCCCGGGAAGGTCTGGCACATTAGCACAAACCCCCTTGGGGGATTGGATGCAGAAGAGGCCCCCCTCACTTGGCCTCGGGAGCATCCTCGAGCTGGGTGTCGGCAGCGCCATCACGTGGTTGGTCTGCGTCCTGGTCCTGCAACAGCCATGCAAACGCTCACTTCACGATCAGACCACATAGCAGCATTCATGCAATATGGCTTCTGCGTTCATGCGACGTGAGTGAAGCGCAATGGATTAGTGCTGCAGGGTGTCTATTCCACAGTGGGATGTGGGCCCAAGACAGAAACACATGTGACACAACAGATAAGCGGAATACATCTTGCAAGACATGTTGTCTCTTGAGTACGGCCACCACTTAGTAGACCCCAAGTCGTGTGTAGAGTGAATGCCCTAGGAACTGTATCACCCAGGCTTGCAGGCGCTTTATGGGCTGGTCATCTTGACCCGGGACCTGGTCGCTGTGCTGATTCAAGAGAGCTCATCAGCACCCCAGATAGGAGGGGCTGAGGCTTGTTCCATCAGTCCTACGGCAGTGATGCTGATTGACTGCTTGGGATGTTATTGCTAGAGGCATCGTATTGATGCTTGCATGAGTGAGCGCAGGTGAATACCTGCATGTCCGAGGTCCAGAGAGTGAGGTTGTCGCGCAAGAGCTGCATGATGAGCGTGCTGTCCTTGTACGACTCCTCGCCCAGGGTGTCCAGCTCCGCGATGGCCTCATCGAATGCCTGCACAGGAGACACAGCTGGCTCAGCCAGGTCCCCACTGACTTCTGCGTCCCGGTCAGCACATCAGTGACTGTTAACTTTTCGTTTAGCAATGCTTCTTGATTTACACACGTCAAAATACAATCATTCTGATCCCTAAGATGTCCTTCGAACATCATCAGGCAGGAGGAGAAGCAAAACCATCCAAAAATAAAACAACAACTTCAGTTGACATCTCATCAAAAGTTTTGATGGTGACCTAACGTTCCTGCAAAATATCGGGACAGCACCTGCTTCGCCAGATGGCAGGCACGCTCGGGAGAATTGAGGATCTCGTAATAGAACACGGAGAAGTTGAGAGCCAGTCCCAAGCGGATGGGGTGCGTCGGCGCCAGGTCCACCAGCGCGATGTCCTGCAGCAAGAGCACGTTGTCACAAGAAGGGACACATCATAGATGAGTCGGGAGCAACGCCCCCACACTGGGTCGACAAGACCCAGCGTTCCTCGGACAACGGCAACGGTTGCGCCCAGCAAGCGCGTCTCGGAAGCTCACAGCGTGGGTTTACGAAGGCAGTTTCTTTGGCGGAAGAGACAGCTGCAGTTAAGCACCTGAGCGGCCTTGTACGCGAGCAGGGTGTGCTCGGCGGCATCCTTGCGGTCGGTGCCGCTCTTGAACTCGGCCAGGTAGCGGTGGTAGTCGCCCTTCATCTTCAGGTAGAACACCTTTGATTCCCCGGAGGAGGCAGTGGGGATCAGGTGGTCGTCCAGCAGCTGCAGGATGCTGGAGCAGATCTCACTGAGCTCGTGCTCCACCTGCCAGGCACAAGAACTTTCGTGAAACATGCCTGAGGGGAGTTGGTACAACAGCTTCAGCAGGCATACCAGCTCGGGTCAAAAGGGCCCAATAACCAACGCTTTACAGGTTGCAGCATGCAGAAGAGAATGCCACACCACTTCACGGTACTTCTTGATGCGCTTGACGTGCTCCTCATTGCCCTTGCTCTCCTCCTTCTGCTCAATAGAGGAGATGATGCGCCAGGATGCCCTCCTTGCCCCAATCACATTCTTGTAGGCAACTGACAGAAGGTTGCGCTCCTCGACCGACAGCTCCTGGTCGTGCACCATCTTAGCAACCCTCTTCATCTCCTCCACCATCTCATCGTAGCGCTCAGCCTGCTCTGCAAGCTTGGCCATGTACACCGCTTCTTCACGGTCAACTGGGCCACCCTCAGCCATGGCTCACCCAGCTGTCTCACAGATTTAGATAGGAGTGGGTTATACAGGGCACAGAAAGGGCCAATCTTGCAGTGAATTTGACCTCTTGGCACACAATGTTCACCCACGCTGCCTAAACTGATCTTCTTGAAGGAGCTGAAGGGTAAGTTCAACGGCGTTCCTGTGTGCTGAGGGCCCAGATGGCATGACATGAGTGGGAATGCTTCACACTCTTCTATTTCTAGGACACCTGCGATTGATTTCAGGCTGCTAGAGAAGCGGGAGGTTGTTGGCTTTGGAGGCGTTGTGTCTCTCTTGCCCAGTCAAAGGGCAGCTCTCGAGGTGATCGTACATCTCAAGGGCTATTGTTTGAGGGGAGAGCTTCACCGGAGCTTGTTGCGCCCAGATACTATTTGTCATCAAATAAGTTATCTTTTATCCTCATCATGGCTGGGCAGGCGCAACTGCCCCGTAGAATTGTCAAGGTGAGTGCGAGCAACAGATGCTAGCCTGCAAGCAAGCTATCTTTTCTTGGATCGTGCACAATCTCATTATGAAGATGTGCTGCTGATTGCAGGAAACGCAAAGACTTATGAGCGAACCAGGTATGATCCACAGAGCAGAGCTTGAGACAGATCTGTTGTTTCTATTCTGGTTGTGTCTGGACCATATGTTTGGATCACCAGAATGCACACAATCAATCTATAATGCACCCATAGAATTGTTCTGTGACATGCAGCTCCTGGCATCAGTGCATCGCCATGTGAAGATAACCTACGCTACTTCAACGTTATCATCCTGGGGCCTCATAACACACCATATGAAGGCATGCAGCAGTTTTCTTGCACAGTTTTGTAGTAGTTACTCTGCATGATGGCCACCTGTGGCTTGATAGTGAGTCTGCTGAAGGATGCAGCATCCTGTCTATGTTTCAGGGGGTTCTTTCAAGCTGGAGCTCTTTCTCCCTGAAGACTATCCCATGGCTCCCCCGAAGGTGTAGCCACTGTCCGCTTCTTAAGATACTTGGACTGTCAGACATTTTGTTCAGGGAACGGTGATTTTAATTTTGCTTGAGCTGAAAGTTCTTACTCAACTTTCACCTTGGCACAGGTCCGCTTCCTGACTAAGATCTACCATCCCAACATCGACAAGCTTGGCCGCATCTGCCTGGATATTTTGAAAGACAAATGGAGCCCAGCCCTGCAGATACGAACTGTCCTACTGAGGTGCAGCCCCCTGCTTTGCTTTCCCATCATGTGCACTACTGGTGGTGGTGCATGTCAGGCGCAATAATGATGCCAATGATCAACTTGAATGGGTTGATTGGATGAGAAGCTGACAGCCTGGCGTGTTGGGTGATGCAACAGCATCCAGGCCCTCCTAAGCGCTCCCAACCCGGATGACCCGCTGGCTGAGAATGTTGCCAAGCACTGGAAGGACAATGAAAAGGAGGCTGTGGAGATGGGTAAGCCGCTCATGAGATTGCCATCTCTATCAGATTGCATTGGAATGGCTGATGTTTGTGTGAGCTGCCTTCTGTGAACGTGAACAGGTAGTATTGGGAGGATGGTGCATGTGTGACCTAGAAGTTTTCTATTGCGAGCCACTGCTCCTAAAGCCTGCTGTTGTGTGCGCTGCAGCAAAGAAGTGGACGCATTCATATGCCTCAGAATGAATCAGTGCTGCCTGGCGTACATGGAGCAATAGAGTGGGGGTGCTATCATGGGCAGGGGTTCAAATGGGTTCTTCTGAAGATACTGTCTCTGTTATCTCAACACACAGAAAGAACATTGGTTTGGTTCAATTAAGTTGGATCTGAGTGCCAGCAGTGAGCAATATGATGCTGCTCCATCCAAAGTGTATATCAGAAGATTGTGGTGCTGTAGTTTATTGCACTTGCAGTTTGTAAGTTGATTTATCAAAGTGTAAACTTCCAGAAAGCAACCTGAGCAATGATTTTGCTCGGCAATTCTTGGTATTGATACAATGGCATGCATGTGCCGAGCAAAAGGTGTACATTTGAAACAACACAATCAAATATCAGTCTTCATCATCCCATGCTGTTCTTCGCCGCTGTATGGTCACTTTCGTTTGTGACCTGCTGGATGCCTGGGTATTTATCTGCTCCAGCAGTCCAATCAACTTATCTTCTGAAACCTGCAACAGCAATGCCAATCTGAAGGGCAGGGCTTCTACGGAGTGCAGTTCATGTCAGCATCATGATACTAGTGTGGCTTTGAAGCCTTGGACGCACGCAAAGACAATAAAACCCACCTTTTCTGTGATCTGCCCTCTCTGTGCCATCTGAAGGACCAGATTCTCCACACCCCGCGCCTTGTCAGGCTTGACCAGTGCTATCCGCGCCACTGCAGCCGACAAGGTCATTGTAAGAGCTCCGCAATACATGGGCAGCTTTGCAATATGACACAAGGATTACACAGCAACCCGCGCTTGGCGATTTCCAGTTTCTAGCACAAAAAGGCCCTTACATCGCTCCCGGGCCTGGGGCTGCAAGACCTGCACCAGCATAGCGGCACGCCGCTCCTCACTCTGCTGCCGCGCCTCTTCCTGCTCCTGCTGTGCCTCTGGCGTCAGCCCACCAGCGCCCGCCCCACCCTGCAAAGGAATTGTACTCAGGCAACATACTAAAACACTACTTAGACAGTCATACATGCATGCACATCACAGATGATGACAATGAATGGCTATTGGGTTGAGGGATATGTATCACCTGGCCACCATATTGGGACATGAGCTGCTGCATGCGCCGCTGCCGGATTTCTTCCAGTTCTGCATCTTCTGCCTGTGCAGCATTTTATCATTTGGTGCCTCCTCCAAGGTCAGTGAACAGAGTGCAGAAGGAATGGAAAGATCATAAACGGAGTTGTACAACGAATATAACAGGTGTGAAGCATCCAGCCAGTGAATGGCAAGTTATTCCTTTAATGTTTTCGTATCCTACTTCTTGAGGACATTTCTATGAGGTTGACCGGTCCCATCGACTCACCATTATAGTGTAACGTCCTGGCTATGTATGTATGTGCAGTGATGAAACGAGGGCGAGTCCGTAGATCTCAAGATCTCCCTTTTCACCCTCCTTCAGTGCGATTTGTCCTTGTAAGAATTGTTTGAGCTGCGTTTTGGCTCATTCGTGTGCATGCTACGGCTCGCCGTCGACGTCACGGCCTGTTCAGCTGCGGCGCTTCTCCATGCAAATTTCTGGGAAAGTTTGGGCGACAGACCAAAGGAATGGGTCATACAAGGGATGAACAGCTGAATCGCATTGACTCTTGACCGCCAGGACCTGGCATCTGGCGTATAATCACCTTGGGTCCTTTGCTTCAGTTCAGGTTGGGGAAGGAGAAGGCCCTGCCTTCAGATATCCAGCTGAAGCAGCTACTGGGGAGTACATCCATCTTGAGCCAGGATGTCGGTCTCAAAAACCAGCAAGCTGCTGAACTACATCAACTACAGTGAGCAACATACCACTTCACATTGTTGTGATCTCTAGCACTTCCTGTATGTTTATAGCTGGAAACGTTCTTTTCTTCGATCACGCATCATCCTAATTTCTAACGTCTGTTGTAAAATGTAGGAATGCGCGTGACGCTCATAGACAGCAGGCATATCGTTGGGAGGTGAAGCCTTGATGACAGCGATCCTGCTCTTTCGCAAAGCAGACTGACGTCAATCACAGCAACAATTGCTATTATATTCCATTTGAAACATGCCAAGAGTCGCTGCCTTTGCGATGTGTAGATGTCTGAAGTGGTACTTTCTTTTTGCAGGTTCATGGCCTTCGATAGACACATGAATCTCGTCCTCGGAGATGCTGAAGAATTCAGAAAGCTGCCACCAAAGAAAGGCAGAACAGAGGAGGAGGTGCGCCACTCTAACAATCACCTTCCATTGGACATCTGTGCCCTCATTTCAATATTTGCTGTGTCTGCTCCACGTTCTGAGTCCCGTGTTGCTGAACAGCGCGATCAGAGGAGGGTATTGGGCCTGGTGCTGCTGCGTGGGGACGAGGTGATCTCGCTCACTGTCGAGGGCCCTCCACCGGCAGATGCATCTCGCCTGTCCAAGACCCAGGCCGCTCCAGGCGGCCCAGGAATGGGCCGCGCCGCTGGTCGTGGCATGCCCACTGCCGCCCCAGGCCAAGCACCTGCGGTGAGCCCGCCACATCATAGCCATCAGATAACAATCTTCGCAGTCATATCACTGCTTTGCGCTCTGTGTAAGTTCAACGGCAGGTGGAAGGGTGCTCACTGTATGTTGCCGTGTGCATTCAGGGTCTGGGCGCTCCGGCTCGCGGCGTCGGCGGCCCAGCACCGGGCATGATGCTCCCCCGGCCGCAGGTGTCAGCCGCCCCCGTCATCCGCCCTGGCGAGCCTGCCGTCCGCCCAGGTGCGACACACCTCTACTTTCTCTGCATATTGTCTCCAAGCAAAGTATTGCTTCATTGTCTTGTCATGATCCTGTTTGCAGCAAGAGGCGATTATCCAGAATGGCACCCAATTCAACAATCATGGTCACCAGCGCTGCCAGCGAGATACGATTTCAGCCCATTGAAGTCTGATCTGAATACTGTAGTTGTCGTCATAATCATCCAATAAGGGTCAGGATTGTGGCAGCCTAAATTGCAGCTTATCTACCGTATATACCATGCCTTTTGGCAGGAAAAGCTTATATCAATAATAATCATCATCAGCCAGCAATTTCACTCGTGGCCAGGCGTGAGTTCCAAACAATACGCAATGCATGCGCTTGCTGAGTGGGGTGATGCTTGACAGGAGGTCCCCCCGCCGCAGGCCCCCGCCCGGGAGGTCCGCCACCGCCGTTCTTCCCTGGCGGACCCCCGCGCCCGGGCGGCCCCCCTCCCGGCGGGATGCCCCTCGGAGCGCGGCCGCCCATGCAGGGAGGCCCCCCGCCGCCATTCTTCCAGGGCGGTCCCCCCCGCCCCGGCATGATGCCGCCTCCTGGGGTGCGCCACCCCACCCTGCCATGCCATGACTCCTGTTGAAAGCTCACTGGCACAGCGGATGTGATTGTATCTAAAAATTGTCCTACTAAGGCGCTGCCTTACTCAGGTTCTCATCATTAATATGCTTGCACTAGCCTGCTTGCACCAGGTCTGCAGGCTTTTGTTTCCCTGTTATTGCTTGCTAGCTTTGCCTTCACTGTATTCTGGACACAGCTCCAGGAGGAACTTGTACCAGTAATCCCAATTGCGAAGAGCATGCTGTGATCCTTTCTGAGGGTGTGCTGTGCGTTTGTTGCAGTTCCGCCCCGGCATGCCGCCGCCAGGCTTCCCAGGAGGCTTCCCTCCGCGCCCCGGCTTCCCTGGTGGCCCGCCTCCTGGCGCGTTCCCTCCTCGGCCCCAGTTCCCCCCTGGCGGCCAGCCCCCCCAGCAGTGATGTGCGCACGATGGCGCAGCTTCTGCTGCAGCTGGCGCGCGCGCACCGCCAGTGCTGCAGCCGACAGAAAGGGCGCCTGGCGCAGCGGGGCGATCAGCATCTGCGCAGGGTGCTGATTGAGCGGGCGTGGGTGTTGTGATAGAGGAGCTCTTGTCCTTTGAGAAGGCTGTGTCAGACCTGGATGAGGAAGGTGCAGGCAGCAGTGTCACACGGTTTGGTCAGACTCTAAAAGAGGCCTGTTGGCAGGAGGTCTCTGGGTAAAAAGGATTCACTGCTTGGACAACTCTTGCTGCCACCATGCTGCTTGGCATCTGTTCTTGGAAAGTGTGTTCATTGCCATAAATGCCGCATGCTGCTCATAAAATTTTAGAGCAGGCAGCTCATGCACTGGTCGCCAGTTTTACACCACGACTGTGGCTGGCACTAGATCGTGTCAGAATGATGTTCTACTGTGGACGCCCACATTACTGAATGTAAAGATTGATGGATGGGGATGCACACTGTGGATGCATGGAGGTATCATGGCACACTTGGCTTCTCTAAAAGCTCAGTATCTAGGGCTCCAGATTCGCCTAAAGTGCTGACATGGCGGTGAGGAGAGCCTGTCACTTTGTTCACCTGAATCAGCGCGCGAGCGCACTTCCATGGGGCATATTAAATTGAGTTCACTGATGTACATGTGATAGATAAGGTGTAGACGGTGTCAGAGAAGGGTGGGCTCCGTGCAGCCGAAGGATGGCGTTCGCCCTACTCCTGCCTGCTGGCGTTCTACCTGACTGTCGCCAGTACTCGGCACAACGGACGCAGCGGAGACCACACGTCGCAAATCCAGCACCTTTCGGTGGTCTCAGAACTGTGCGATGCACCCCTTCAGTCCTGCGGCCAGAGGCTCAGAACCCGACTCTCCATCAGGCCGCTCTCCAGGCCACCCGCACTGGATCCACAGGCCACAGGCAAATCACGCGTGCGTTGAACATCGTGTTCGTGTCAGCCGAAGTGGCGCCGTGGTCAAAGACTGGTGGGCTCGGCGATGTGGTCGGTGGACTGCCCATCGAATTGGCAAAGAGAGGGCACAAAGTCCTATCAATTGCACCGAGGTGATGGCCTGAATATTTCTAACAAATAATCTGCAGCATTGTGCAGATTTATATTGCTCACTGGTGTTTTCGTTGAGGCCGGCAGATAAATAGCAATTACAGATCATGATCTGATCAGGAGTGGCTTCAACGGCCACTTCATTGCATGGTCCAACATGACTGAGCATTCAAGACAGCTTGGCACAGTGAAAATTGACATGCCGACAAAGCGGTTGCTTTACAGGGAACAGAAGACGTTCTCACACTTACATGCACCTGTGCTGCAGGTATGACCAGTATGCAGACGCTTGGGACACGAGCGTGTCCCTCAACATAGACGGGGAGACAGTGCGCTTCTTCCACACCCGTGAGAAGGGGGTGGATCGCGTCTGGGTAGACCATGAGAGCTTCCTTGCCAAGGTGCGCTATTGCTCCCTTACCACTGATGTGACTCCCACCGCATGCATATGCCTGGCAGCACAAGCTCCTAGTAAACAGCCACGTCTTCCACACTTCAAGGCCATCGGGAGCTGGTCAACTTCAGCAGTTCATGCCGAATGACAGTCAGCAAGAAGGACGTAATTTAGAGGGGCCAATGTTCATATTTATTGCAACCAGCCTGGACACATCTCCATCATAATGGGGACCTTGCAGATGCGTGTAGATGCCCGCCAGCAATGCTCATAGCGCCAAGTGATCACCACTGGAGCACACAACACGACAGTGAGGGGCAGAGTGGGTCATGCATGTATGTGCAGCTGCCCAGCAGGGTTCCCGAAGGCGCCAAATTAGAGTGGCCCCCACATAGGCTCTTGCTACAGCACTCACTAGTCCATAATCTTCATCTATCTGTGAATTTGCTGTTGATCCGTGCTCCCCAGCCCCTGTACTTGCACCTCGACTGATACATGGGCAGGCCGTAACCCGATTGGGCCCACATCCTCCGGTGTTCCTCTAGACAGGGCGGGCTAATAATTCCCTGCATGCTTGTCAAGCACGCCATCACCACGGTGCACTACTGCGCAGGTGTGGGGCAAGACGGGCGCGAAGCTGTACGGGCAGAAGAGCGGGCGGGACTTCAATGACAACCAGAAGCGTTTCCTGCTCTTCTGCAAGGCCGCCCTGCAGGCGCTGCTGGTTCTGCCCTTCTCCCCGGGCAGCGACTCTGTCATGGTCTGCAACGACTGGCACACCGCCATCCTGCCAGTCCTGCTCAAGGTGGGCAGTCCCCCCTCTCCCAACTTGCCCAAGTCATATTATAGCTTACATGAGCTCAAGTGCACTGAGTACTGTTTCCATAGGATTTGCTATGGCCACCCCCTCTCCCACTTTTTGCCCAGGTCAAAGTATCACATGCATGAGCTCCTGCTCAGTGTGTTTGTGAGAGGAGTCGCAATGGTGTGAGGAGAAGCACGCTGTGCCTCACAGCTGGGACACTTAATGTGCCTGCTCTTCATGAGTACAGCAGGCTGGATGTGCAACTTTTGGGTATCACTGGTAATTATACCATCATCAGATACTTGCACAGGAGACAGCCACAAGGGTGTTCTCTGGTGCAGGATGTGTACCAGCCTGCCGGGCAATTCCTGGACACCAAGGCTGCACTCTGCATCCACAACATTGCCTTCCAGGTGCACATCATCACGCTGTAACTGTCCAAAAACATCAAGCCTGCAATGCCACATCCATGACCGGCAAATTGGGTTTTGACGCAATGAATCTGTAGCTCATTTGTGCATGAGGGGAATGTCCAGGCGAGGAATGCTCTTTATTGCAGGGCCGCTTCTGGAGGGAATCTTTTGCAGACCTGGGGCTGCCAGCCAGCTCAGCAGCCAAATTTGAGTTTGAGGACGGCTACAGCCGAGTAAGGCCTCTAATGCAGTCTACTCACGCCCCATTAAAAGAGCCGTCCTCTGAGTCGTGTACAGACTCCACTGCCGTGCAAACCTCTGCGATAGTGTGATTGAAACGACTTGGAACAGCTCTCCAGCATAGGCCAGCTAGCGCTCGGCATGACCCAGGTGTTTATTAAAATAGCTTTCCTTTGCCCGAAGCATGCATGCATGTTAGAGGACAAGAGGGTGTCAAGCACCACAAGTTGGGCAATAAAAGGATGTAGGTCGGTTTGGTAAATGTCTGCTTCACCAACGACTGCTGTTGTGCTGCCATCAGATATTCACTGAGGACGAGCCGGACACAGAGGAGAAGGGGCGGGGCCTGGGCAAGATGTATAAGAAGATCAACTGGCTGCGCGCTGGCATCCTGTCCGCCGACAAGATCCTCACCGTGTCGCCCAATTATGCTGCTGAGATTGCAGCCACCCCCCAATTGGGCGTAGAATTGGATGAGGTCCTTAGGTGGGCTGCTGTCCTGGTTTAGACGGCACTGTGTACCCTCAGACTGAATTGAACCATTAACAAAAAGACCGAAAAGAAGTCCGACTCAAATGTGACATTTGATTAGCATCAGGCCAATTACGGTATTTGTGGCATCTGGTGACGCATTTGTCCTGTCGATCTTCCATTGTTCGGGTCCTTGGTGCATTCTGGTTTAAGGCACTCTATTTTTTACTCCAGAGTGCTCCAGGGGCTGTTTGTACGCCTGAACTGGGGAGCCTGCTGCTGCCCAAAATGAGGCATGCATGCATTTGCTCCTCAAAGCTGTGGAAAGCTGATTATGGCGAAACCCCTAGTCTAAGGCAGGAGCGGTGTGCATGGCAGGGAGGTGGGGGGTGCAGAGGGAATTGTGAACGGCATGGATGTGACGGACTGGAACCCCGCGGTAGACAAGTTCCTGGACGTCAAGTTCGACACATCCACCCTTGAGGACGGCAAAGCGCTCGCCAAGGAGACCCTGCAGGCCGAGCTGGGACTCGACGTAAGTAATGCGATCCTGTCGGCATCGTGTCCTGTTGCATACAGTAAAATGGAGTTACTTCATTGCATGCAGTCTGAAGAGCAGTGCTGCTGGGTCCTGCCTGTGCATGACCCTGCTTCACAGTCAACCGGCGAGACCGGCACATTGGCGGTCTCAAAAAGGTTGGAACAACAAGAGTACAGTAACTTGTGCTCCTATTTGGGGTTTCATGGAGCTCTGGTAGGGGACTTTTGGACAATGCTGATGTGGCAGGGGGATGTTAATAATTGCAGCCGCTGATACGACGACGCTGGTGCGCAGGTTGACCCGAGCAAGCCGCTGTTTGGCTTCATCGGGCGGCTAGAGGAGCAGAAGGGCGTTGACATCCTGCTGGCTGCTCTGCCCCAGATTACCCAGAAGGGCGACGTGCAGGTGATCCCTCCTCCTGTACCCTCCTACCCATATCTTAAGCATGCATGGACTCAGCAAATGTGCCTCCCAGGAGCCGCCACCATATACGTGCAACAATTCACTTGCCAAGCCTGTCTTTCTTACTGAGGAAGCCACAGATCTGTCTGTTGGGATTGTGAGAATGCAAGAACCCCCAGATCTTGGCTTGCACATGTGCAGTCCCCCCCAGAATCATTCATTCTTGACAGGAGAAGAGATCGCCCTTGAGTCACGGCACTGTAGCATTCCGTTCCGTATGGAAGCATTCCTGCTCATAAAGTGATTGATTCGTGGCTGTGCAGGTGGCGATTCTGGGGACGGGGCGGAAGACGCTGGAGGCCAAGGTGAAGTCGCTCCAGAAGGAGCTGCCAGGTGTCGCCGGCGTGGTCAAGTTCTCCTCACCCCTTGCCCACCTCATCACCGCCGGTGCGCACTTTCAGCTCCACCATCTAATTTTTGTGCTTGCTGCAAAACATACATCAGCACACATCTATCCATGTCAGAAGTGGCGAGGAGGATAGCTGAACTAGTCACTGTGACCTGCATCCTCTGCATCGGCATATTGCACCAAGAATTATCTTCTGCATGTATCTCTACACAGTGCCTCAGGTGCTCAAGCATTTCTGCCACGCGGGTCTCGAGTGTGAAGTCTGGGAGCTGAAGATGCTTTGACAATGGGTATTGCTGATTTTTAAAGCGCTGCATCCCTTTGTCAATGACATGGAGTGTGCAGAGAATGCAAAAAGAGACAAATGCGCGCGGCGCAGGCGCGGACTTCATGCTGTACTACATTGATTCTGCAATTAGAAAGTAAAGAGAATTCTCGAATGTGTGCGGTGCAGGCGCAGATTTCATGCTGGTGCCGTCGCGCTTTGAGCCGTGCGGGCTGATCCAGCTGCACGCGATGCAGTACGGGACGGTCCCCCTGGTGTCCTCCGTGGGGGGCCTCGTCGACACTGTGAAAGAGGCCGTCACCGGATTCCACATGGGCCGCTTCGACCCCGACGACATGCTCCCGGCCGACGCCGCGGCAGTTGCCGAAACCGTTGCCAAGTGAGCAGACGCCCCATGCTATCTCCTCAACATTGTCGACATTGGCTGATGCTTGAAAGAGGTGGGCGAGGTTGTCTGTCTGTGGGCAGGGCAGTAGAATGCATTGCATGTCGCGCTGCACACGAGTGAAGTTCCCCTCATGTGAGAACACCCGTATGAGTGGCCTTGGCTCATTGTGTTGGGCGGCAGCCACTCCTGTTGCAAACATCTTCTCTCAAAGAATCATGTATAATTTCCATGGCGTTAGTGGTGTTAGTGCGGCGTCTCGAGGTGAGGTGGCAGGCTGAGGTGGCGTGCCGGGGTGCAGGGCTGCGGAGATTTTCCCGACGGAGCAGTTCAAAACGATGCGCGCCAGGTGCATATCCCAGGAGCTGTCCTGGCAAGCGCCCGCCAAAAAGTGGTGTGCTCCCAGACACTGCCTCAGGCCTCCTTAGAAAAACACCAGTAAATTGCCCTGGCTGGCGGGGGCCGGCATAAATACTGAGCTCCGTGCCCACGGTTAATTGGGTCTTGCTTGAATCTGGCAAGTCCAAGAAGGGGTAGAATTGCGGCAGCCTTTAGTTGCAGCTTGCCTGCAGGACGCACCTTGCCTCTTGCCAGGAAATATGCTTTCAAAATAACTATCATATAAATGTGTTGCCCTCAACCACTGACATGCTATTTACCTGCATTTAAAGCGTCATTGAGAGCCATGTGCACTGCAGGAGGAACCCAGTTAGTGATAAGGTGATGTGCTGCTGCAGGGAGGCTGTTTTGGAGGGGCTCACAAACCCTTCAGAGGAGAACACGCAGCGAAAAGAGGCCGTGACAACTCCCGTCCAGAAAGTGGACAATCCAGAGCTTGTAAATATGGCTTGAGAGCACTGTACTGCACTACTCCATGAGGGCCTAAAACAAATTTTGACGGGTAGGATCTGGCACAAGAGTGAAGAGCTTGGCTGCTGGGCCACATACCCGCTGCTGGCTTCTTCTGCACTGTGCAAATTCCTATCATGCTTTGCTGCTTGAGAGGCATTTTGTTGAACGGATGACTTCCCAGGAGTTCCCTTGGAGGGCAAGTTAGTTTCGAGCGCCAGACTGTCTGTTTGCTGATTTTGAGAAGAGATACGGGAGTGAATTGTTTTGATCTTGCATATCATGCTCATTACTTTGTGCTGCCAATTGCCGCTTTAGATGCCGGTGTCATGCAATGGCGATTGACTATAAAGATTTGAGGTACTGGCTTTTGCAAGTGAGAGGAAATAGATGTAGTTGACTTTTGCATGCAAACGTCTATCTGCAGTAACCTCTTAACCCATGATGATCCAAATTTGCAAATTCTGAGGAGCCTGTATGGAAATAATCATCTTACAGGTGAGAGTTATCTCATTCCAATTTCCTTCTGGGCCATCGTCCCTTCCTGAATTCAGACATCTGGATCGCATTTCAGAAGCAGCTGCAATATCTGCTCTTGATGAAATTGTCCGCAAGTGGTTCTGTCTGTTTCTGATTCCTCGGACATTCCTAATTTAGCTTTCTAAAGCTGCTTGCAGTCACCAACTTATCACTAGCGTTTGAGTTGCATTGTTATGTCACTTTCTTTCCATAATGTTTCCAGCTCATTCTTATGCTGCAAGCAATTATTCTGAAATGCCAGTTTCAAAGCCGCATGCATGGTCTCAACACGTTGATTCACTTTCAATCAAATTTGCACAAGGCCTCGTCTCTTTAAGAACTCCCAACAAATCTTAATGAATGCACAAGACAGCTGTTGCCTGGGCAGCTGTACTCCTTGGTAGTGCAGGAAAGGCAGAGGGAACATCAACATGATTGTAACCAACCCTGTCCTGACAACAGATTTTCCCTGAAAAGGGCCTTACAGTAATTTGAGACCTCAACCCTGCTGCATGCTGCCCAAAAGACTCTCGGCCCCATCTCAAGCAACCTGAAACTTACTTCAATAAAATATCAGGGAAAGACAACGTCACCAACTACCCCCGACAAGCCAACAGGAATTTTTAGAATCCAACAGAATCAAAAATGCTGCTCGTTCAATATTGCAGCTGGTATAAAATGTCTGCAATTGATTTGCAGCCACATGGACTCAAAAACATCATTCTGGTGGCTGCTGCCAGAACAAAAGACCCATTATGAACTGCAAACTTGAGCTGTTGATGCCTGGCTGTACACTGCCGTTCTGAATCAGCACTGTCTGATCAATCAGCGTGTCCCATTCAGGGCCAAATACTGCTCCGTTGCTGCTGTGACACTGGCCGCGTATGCGTGTGTCTGTCTGCTCACTCATAGTACCGGCGGTATGGGTCCTCAACCACAGAGCAGGTGTCCTCCTGTCCCGAGGATCCTTCCTTGGCAGAGCAGGTTGCCGGGGTGCAGTCGTCTGCGTCATCGAACAGGATGATGTCGGCGGCGGCGTCGTCCTCGCAGCGAGCGCCGTCATCCCCGAAGATGATTTCGGCGTCCCCGCAGGAGCCCAGCTTGCCCTCAGCCGCCTCTTCTGCGCAGCGGTCTGAGCAGCCGGGATCTTCGATGCAGGAGGCGTCGTCCGCCCAGGCCTCTTGAGCCTCCTCCAGAGCTGCCTCGATCGCTGCGAGGGAGATGCTCTCGGGCTCTGTGATGCCCTTGAGGACGACTTCCAGCAGCTTCTGCGGCATGTTCTCCAGCAGAGGCACCACCTGCACGGCGCGTGCAAACCCCTTCTGTTACTACGAGGCCCCTTGGCACCCAACAGACAACTGCCCGAGTGCAGGTGTAGAGCCCTGACACTAGCCGACCTGACAGGCATGTGACATTGAATCCCATGCAACACACGTGACAACAGGCAAGTTACAGGTGAGAATAAGAGGGTAGTGGAGAGGCAACAATGCGCACCTGTTTGAGGGCGATGTACTCCTTGAACTCAGCCGCCGCCACAAAGAGGCCCTTGTGCAAGTCGGAGCAGATCTCCTTGGCGCGCACGTACTCCTCCAGCTCAACCTTCACGCTGGCGTCCAGGCCATCGTACTGCGCCGCCAGGTCATCGTACAGGTCGCGCCCCGTCAGCAGGTGGTACATCGTGGCGGCCAGCGCGCGGATGTCATCGAGTTTGCTCCCCCTGGCCTCGCCCATCATCGACGCCGGGGTCATGAACCCGGAGGTGCCCCTGCGCAGCACAGCATGGCACCCATGATTACTAAAAATTACTAAGACATGACTACACCATTGAACACACAGTCAGGCAAGGGCTTTGAAGATTGTCCACTTGTGCTCTTAGTCATGCAGCTGCGAACGGGCAAGAAGGCACGGCAGGCGCTGAGCATGCATGCTTTTCTCAAGGAATTGAAAAGTGTCGTAATATGTGCAAAAATGGGATCGAGGGCAAGGGTAGAAAAGGGGAAGGTGCGCACATGAAGCGGGCGAGCGAGCGCGAGTTGAACTTGGCGGCGCAGCCGAAGTCTGCCAGCTTGATGGTGCCGTCAAGGAAGTAGAGGAAGTTGGCGGGCTTGATGTCACGGTGCAGCCACTTGGCTCCGTGCACCTGCTTCACTGCCGCCAGCACCTGCCACAGGACGGAGAGCAGCACCTTCCTCTCCAGCGGGGACTCATCGCTGCACGCAGACAAACACTGGCAGGTGTCAGAATATGAGTAACGATGACTGCCTTACTGCGCCACCATGCTTGGCCCCGCACTCACTCCCAGCTGTGCTAAAAGACTGGCAGCCAGGCAGCAACACATGAACTATCTCCCTTATAGCAGTCCGACAGCCCATTGAGAACAGAATCAGAGGGTGGGCAGCATCTGAACTATCTACAATAGTGGGCATGTGCAGAGGAAAGATGCAGGGGAATGGTGCGCACATGAGCAGGTCGTGCAGGCTGCCTGCTGCCAGCTCCATCAGGAGAACATCCATGTCTAAGTCCGGCACGTACGCCCACGCGATGGGCTGCGCGATGTTGTCACAGGGCCCGATGGCGGTGTATGCGTCGGCCTCGTTGCACAGGTCCTCCCACGCCTTGTCATCGTGGGGGACCTTGGCAGCTGCCGCGAACCCAACGGTGACGGCTGACACCGCCCCCATCCCGCCGCTGCCCAGCTCACTCCCGTCCTCTGGGAAGCTGACAATTGTGCCCTGGAAAACAAGCAGGTGATTGTTTCAATGTCACGAACTTGGGTCATCTTCTCGCCGTCATGCCAAGAGTGGCACTCCCTGAGGGAGGAGGCGTTCCACCTTTGCTGGGCTGGGGTGGCAGCACAGATGCAGATGGCATGAGAGGCGAGCCTCAGCCTCAAGAGGAATGCACAGGAACCTTGTAAGCAGACAGCCATCCTGAAAGGAGCAAAATTTTATATTCATGTGGGAGCGGGTGCGCACCGGTGGCATGTGGAAAAGTCTCTTGGCCTGCTGCAGCTCCTTCTCTGTTGCTTCCAGCGTTGCCTGCACAGCATTGGAGCTCCTTTGTTAATCCACCACACACATCAAAGCAATCCCATTCCCATCCCAGATGAAAGATATCAGATGAGCAATCCCATGCACCAGATACACCGCTGTCTCCCTATGGAGCTAGCAATGACTGCAGTGCTTCATTGCATTGCCAACGTGACCATTCAAGGCATGATGCAATGACTAGATCACAAGGCACAGAGGTGAGGCTTTCAAATTTGCGGTGTCAACCCAAAGTGGGCGTACCTTTGCCTTCTCAGCCTGGCGGCGCAGCTCTTGCTCCAGGTCCTTGATCCTCTTCAGGTGGGCGGGAGTCGGCACAGAGGACTTCTTCACTGCAGAGATGAGCATCGCCTCTGGGGACATGCGCTGGGCCTGCAAGAATACACTGTGGTCACAAGAGCAAAAGGATATCCCCTAGACAATACACACCTGCAGTATGAGCAGCCTGGATGGACGCATGCATGAGGAGTGCATGCCTCAACAGCCACGGAAAGGCCAGACAAAGAGCAAAGGTGGCAGGCCAGCAGAGGATGGAAAAAATTACCTGTGCTGGCAGGGTGGCTTTCAGCTGGCTGATCTCCCTTTCCGCAGCAGTCAGCTTCTGCTGCAGATCCACGCTGCGACTCTCCACCAATCTCCTGGCTGCCTCCTTGTCCTCCAGCGCTGCTGACAGGTCGGCCACGTAGCCTGCCAGCCTGACATTGTCTGCTTCTGCTGTGGACACCTGTGGCAGCAATCCATGATGAGCGTCATTTTGGGTCCAGCAAGACTCTTGGACAAAAGTCATGATTGACATCTGGAACGTGCTGCTTCTGCACAAAGCAGGTGGCACACACAGAGACAAGTGCAAAGCTGCCAATGTGGTAACTATGGCCGCACCTGAGTACGCAACTCGGCATTTTCTTCTGCCTTGTCTGCATAATTCTGCTTTGCTGCCACCAATTCTGCTTCCAGCTGCGCTATCTTTTCGCTGTCACTGCAGGGAGCACTGGCCTGCTCCTCAGCAGGGAACATGCCGGCCACGAGGTCGCAGGCTCCTTCTCCCATCCTTGGAGCCTGGCGCACCATCAGAGAATCTTGCTTGGTGTTTTGTTATCTTCCAAAAGCTAGACATCAAACAACAGCAGTGCCAGGTAATTATCTCACCTGCACTTGCTCTTCAGGCAGTCTCTCCTCCTCGCTCTCCACCTCATCCTTCTGAGCGATTTGATCCAGCTGCAAACCAACATCAGCAAATCATACCGTCTCTTCGATGCGAGAATCAGCTGATTTCGGACCTCGCATCTTTGGGTTTTTAGACATCTTCGCAGAGTCCGCCACACCAAAACCTTCAGAAAGGGACCCCACTCACGCAAGCTTTGTTAATTGGAGTCGCAGTATAATTATCGCACCTCGTCATCTGTGCTGTCAACTTCGACGAGCGGTGCCGTTCGTTTCGATGTACCTTGATCTGGCGAGTAGCCAGTCTTGGTCTGTGGGTAACCCTGAGATGAGCAGAGACACAAAGATTGATTAGAAAATACTTGCAACCAATAAAACCTCTCTAATGCACCAACAACCTAGATCGGACAAATTTTATGGCGTTGTTGGCGGCCTGCACCGTCTCTCGATTGTGGCGCGCCATGGTAATTTCCTACAAAAGGATACCTCTGATTGCATGCTCTAAGCAAAATTGGAGTTGTCTTTAAAGTTTAAAATGTGCGTTTCACAAGCCTGACTGCACCAATTTGGCAGAGACAGGGTGCAACTCCTCATCCTCTGTCTTGGCACACACCGGAAGCAAGACACAGAATAAGCTCGTACCAGGCTGCAGGAGTCTTCCAGAACCTTTGTAGCCCCGAAACAAGGGATCCATCGCAGCAGGTTCAGGGTGAATTTCATCTTTTGATGCTTCGAGTTTTGGTACAGATCGCTCGATCAAGGCAAAAGAGCTGGCTTCAATTTCACGATGTGAATACGAGACTAGCACTCTTCTTCAATGAATACGAGTAAAGATAATGACTGCTGATATATAGCATGAATTCAATCTTTGACATCTGAAGCTGCCCAGTGCGATTTTGTGCGGTTTTATTATTATCTAACGCCCCAGAGGGCTCCGGCCCTGACGGGTTTTATAGGAGGGGGTCCACAAGATCTTCTTATATATCGAGAGGACGGCCCAGAGAGTCTTCTTGAAGATCTTTGGCTCCTTCAGAACATCAATGGATCCAGAATTCAAAGCTTGAGAGATCAGAACCATTGCATGTGTGTTGGTGTGATCACGGTAACTTCTTGACTTTACAGGACACATGCCTGCAGCTGCGCATGTGCTCCCCTCTGCTGCACAGTAGATTAATTCACCTAGTATGATGCCGTTCCTCTTGCGTGCACAATATGCAATTAACGTCTCATGCTGGCCCATACAGACAACCCCTTCATGATCTCAATCTTGCCTGTTGCGCTCGCTGCATGTCAGTGACATGATCGTATCTCTGGGAAGAGAGAGCATGCAAATTACAACCAAGCCATTTAGATCCTCATGCAGGCAGGGCTCACATATATTGACAATAGCAATCTAGCAGGTGTGCCAAAATGATTATTCCAAAGCTGCCGTGTGACCCAGGGAGCTCTGCTGCATACAACAGTCATTGTTGGACAATGAATCATGGGTTTTGTATTGGCATGTAACTTACCAGCTGTACAGGATCCATGCGACAGACCAACTAGCAACCTTCCCATACCTACCAAACAGCAATCTGTGTCCGAGAGATGAAGGTCTGTACTAATATCATGCCAATGGCTTGTTTGGCAACCAATATCAACTGGATTTCATGCGTTCAAAGGATCTGGAATTGTGAGTCATGACCGCAACTCAAACGCGCATGTAACAAATGTGTGAACAACCACCCAACTATCCGCGAACTGTACAGAGGCAATATTATACACCTTTTTTTGCAACTGTTGCGGCTTGAGAGGTACTTAGCTTCTGAAGCTCTTTTGCCGTCTCTCGTCAAAATTGGTACATTTCCAGATCAGAACACCAGCTGTACTGTCTCTGCTGGGGCGTAGGGTCAGTCTCAGATTGCAAGATCTGAAGCCAGTCAGAACTGCAAAATGAATGCGGCGCTGTTCAGTGCAGACACCGCCGTCTGACAGTGGCAGATACTGATAAGAAATGCACCCGAGCTGCATTTGCGAGCTTATGCTGAGGCTCTGGTGCAGCCACAGTCAGCCTTAAGGTCACTGCAGCAGGAGTGCCATCAGAAAGGCAAACTCGGCGTCTCTGCTGGCCTGTGCATCGCTGCTGCCGGCCTCCTGCTCAGTCCCACTGCCCTCCTCCCAGCTACCCGGTGCCGCCTCATAGCATTGTGTCTCTGCATAAGAGGCCAGGCTGCAGCACTCAGCCTTGTCACCGCAGCTGGTGTCCTGAGAGCTGCAGCTGCCATCTTTGCTGTAGCTTCCTGCACCGCTGGGCACGCTGTCCTCGTCAGCAGCTTCGCTGCCCGCCTCAGTACCACAGCTGTCCCCGTGAGTGACATCATCGTCCTCGTCATCAGAGCTGCTGTCCTCGTCATCGGCAGATGAGCTGACCCCGTAAGCACAGGAGCTGTCCCCATCATCAGAAGAAGAGGTGTCCTCGTCATCAGAGGAGCTATCCTCATCAGCAGAGGAGCTGTGCTCGTCAGCAGAGTCGCCGCGCTGGTCTCCAGAGGCGTTGTTAGCCTCTCAGTCAGCAAAACTCCACCCATCTGTGGAGGGGGAGGCCGTCCGCTTCCAGCGTGCATCGTCCAGGGCCGCTGCCAGCATCTTGTAGAGTGTGTCCAGGCAGAGGGTGCTGGGCCGGTCGATGCCCTGCAGCACTGCCGCCAGCAGCTCCTGCGGCAGACCCTCCACCACGGGCACAATCTGCACGAGCCATGACAGACACTGTCAATACGCTGCATGGAAACTTGAAGCATGACAGGTTCCACCACTTCAGACTGCTGCATGGAAAGCTTGAACCGTGACACATTTTCACCACTTTAGTATGCTGCATGCAAAGCTCCATTGTGGCACAAATGCACGGTACCCAGTCACCCAGTGCAGACTCCGGCAGACACTGTAGAGAAAGGCCAACTCTTAAAGGCCCACCACGCTTTGACGTGCACTGCAGAAAATGGTCAAGCTGGTGTATGCCCTATTGCCCTCTGGGGTCTGAATTCGCCATCATAAGATTACTATCATTAATATTAATCATATGATCACCATGATCACCATGATCATGATCATCATGGCGCGGATGCACATGCATGCAAATATTATTGTGTCGACGCTGACATCGACAATGCCAGACGGCAGTGCATGCGCCTGCACATGCAGGACATCTAAGGCATATCACCCATGCACAAAGCCTTTTTATACTGCTCACTCCAAACTGGCAACCTGCAGTGCAGGAGTCTTTACGCTAAGTAAAAAAAATAAAGTAAATTTAGACATCGACCCCTTGGGTTTTCCATATATCCACCCCGTCCAAAGGGTTTGCCAGGCTCTCCTGTTTCCTGGTCATTAAAGAGACTACAGCAGAAAATGGATAACATTCGACGCTGTTGAGATGATCAAGCTGCCTTGCCTATACTCCCTTACCTTAAGACGATGCTTTTCTATTCCTACTTCAAGACCTTGGTTGGCAAAGAAGTCACGGTAGAATTGAAAAACGATCTGGCCATCACGGGGATATTGCACTCGGTAGATCAATACCTTAACATCAAGCTCAACAACGTGCATGTCGTCAACGAGCAGAAGTACCCGCACATGGTGAGGCCTGTGATTGTTCAGGAATGTTGATGCCGATCTGAAAATGCAAATAACTCTTTGCATCGTAATTTAAATCCTTCTGAAGCCGTGAACTAAATTATTTGACTTAATTTGTTCCTGGCGCATCCTGATTTCTTCCTGCTTTAGTTGTTCTGGCCCACAGAGGGAACTTGGCCTTGCCTGCAGTGGCTGTTCTGGAAAAACACAGTGTCAGAATATCTTTTTATAATTGAGCTTTGCTTTCGCATTGCATCTCATCCTTTTGTGCGCATTGCAGATGTCTGTGAGGAATTGCTTCATTCGCGGGTCAGTTGTGCGATATGTTCAGTTGCCGCCTGGCAGTGTGGATGTTGAGCTGCTGCATGATGCCACAAGGAGGGAAGCAAGAGGGTGAAATGATGCCTAAAGCCTTCCAGAGCAGATACATACATGTGCGAAGATGAAGCGGCATGGGAAGTTGCAGCCCATGATACAGAGGCAGCTACAGATGCAAGATGCATGGAGTGCATACAGAACGGCAGGACTTTTGGTTGCTCCATAGAGCAAAAAGAGCAGAGGCAGATTGTCTAGAATTCCTACCACATTTCCTGCAAAATGAGCAGCTCATAAACTTGTGACATCTCCAACTTGTCCATGCTGCCAAGGGTTGCACAAGGGGGCAAGACAGAATGACAGTGTCTTGCGAAATGACTGAACAATAAGAAGCAATGCTTGTGCTGATGCACACTCCTAAGACTTATGTTCGCCGGAAAGGGGATTAATTCAAGCGCTTGGATCCTACCAACTCTGGAGTTTATGTGAACAGCATCAGAATGATCTGGCCCAGCCAGGCTCAAAATCCCCAAATAAAAATGCTCTACGATACAGTCACATCATTTGCTTGCCTTCTGCAAGACCTGCTTCAAAGCTGGTTGGAGCTCCTCGTACAGGGTCCAAACCAGGGCCGTCTGCATTGTACGTTTCACCACCTGCACATCCAAAGCCCAACCGTGAATGACTGCCCCTCTTGCCACACAGAATCTCACGCTCAACGGAAGTGAACACTGCCATGCTCCATTGCAGATACCTTGACACATCAAATGAAGAGACAGAATGACATTATTGTTACTACTATTACACGCTTTCCTGCCAAGAGGCAAGGTGCGTCCTGCGAACAAGCTGCAGGTAAAGGCTGCCATAATCCTACCCCGTGATGGACTCACCAGATCCAAGCAAGACCCAATCAATGGTGGGCACGGTGCTCAGTATTTATACCGCCCTCCGCCAGCCGGGGCCTATGAGAATGACATACAGCAGAAAAACTTCCAGTCGTAGAAACTGCACTCCACAGAATTTTAGAGTGTTCACCCGAGGGAGGGCGCCCACAAGGAGGGCGCGGTGGCCCATGCTGCCTCCGACCACAGCCCTCCAGGTGTCTACCACGCTGAGGGGAGCTCTGCCGCGCCCCAGGCCCAGCTGCATGTGCGTTCGCAGCATGTCTGTCGGCTGAGTCAGCAGCGTCGCACACACCGCCGCCACCGCCCCCGACGCCAGATTCGTCACCGTCTTTGAGGTCCCATGCTGCATGCAATGCGCTTGAGTGTGACTCGCTCCCCCGGCAGATTCTTGCAAGAGAAGCAAATTACCAGTTCAAATTGCAGGTGGAGGCATGCATGGGGTCAAGTACCACCTGTTGCATGCGTTCTTGGAGGCTGGTGTAGAACAGGTAGTAGAAGGCTGAGAAAGGTGCGTTTGTGAGGATAGTCGGACCCAGTCCTCTGAATAGCCCCCTGAGACCCTCTGTTCTGGTGATGGTTCGAAGGGCTGAAACTGTTCCCTGTACAGGAGATGCGGGGTCCTTATCAGAATGCTGATTGCACAGTACTAATGTAGCAAATTGCGAGGTGACATCGTAAAGGGCTTACCGTATACTGTACACTAGATCCTGCATACTCCATCCGCGTCTTCACAACTGTGAAGGGACATGTGACAGCGGCTGCAGTGGCTCGCGCGAAACCTCCAGTGAAGAATGCCTCTGGCTTCGTCAGCTTGTCTGCCTGATTTTGCTCTGCAACCACCGCGACTTCAGTGATTGCACTAGTTTGCGCAAATGCCTCTCGCATTCAACAGCAGACTTTAAGAGGTATGTGCACCAGGATGTAAAACCATGCGCCTGACAGAATTAAATGGTAAGGATTGTGGGTGGTGAGCCAGGAGTGCAGCCTTACTTGAGTGTTTTCGGAGAAACACATCTTTGAGGCTCTCCATCACGCACATCTGTAACCCCAGACCAATGCTGAGCCGTGCAATGGTGGGGCTTGTTCCCCTCCACAGAGCCCTGAAGAGGTGGCACTGTCAGGCATGCCCCAATACAAATATCAGTGGGAGCAAACATGGCAAACGAGCTGCTAGCATGCACAGTGACCCACCTCACACCCTCATTGGAAATGATTGACTGGAAAGTGCCCAGCATGCCAGAGAAGGCATTCCTTGTGGCGTCAGCCTGCATCCGCGTCCTGACCACATCCAGTGGCTGCACACATGTGCTGATGACAGCTCCAGACAGGGATCCTGTCAGATCAGAAAGTCCCTTCCTGTCAGATCCTCCTAGCTCAGTGTCCCCAAACGTCCACAACAAACAAAAACACCGTTGCTTGTGTCTGGCACACCTGACAGCGCTGCAGCCACGGTCCCTTGCTTAGATCCGTGTTTGGTTTTGTCCTGTGGCTCCTTAATGGACGAATTGCGATCGTTAGGAGGCATGATCTGCGTTGCAGGGTAGCTGTGTTGTCTAGCCCAAGGAGTTCGGCAGGAGCCTCACACCCATCTCACCAGAAGCATCAGCGACCGACCGAAGCATCAGTTATCCAAGGTGCAGACTGTGTCAGAAATGCGAGAAACGAAAGCCTCGTGTTTAAGTCAAATGCCGTCAGCATGCCGCACTCACGTGCCAGCACGCAGATCATGGCCGCTGGCTCTTTCCTGGCCTTGGAGTCTGGGACAACAACTTCGGGGATTTCGGGCTTTCTTTCATATGGTGATGGGCCTGGACACAGGACCTCCTGATCATCGCATGATTGCCTGGCCATCAGCGCTCTTCTGATCTGATCTGCACCATCTCTCATACCGTCTTGATTGGAACCCATGGAAAGGGATGAAACACCACCTGTTAAGCGGAAAAAGGTTGTGGTTGCAAAACTGCGGGCATTGAACGAGCAATTTGCCGGGTACGATCCGTTACAGGCGGTCGTGTTGTAGCATCTCAGCGATCCAAAAATGTATGTCCCTCCCTTTTGGCACAAAGATCAAATGGTAAACAGTTCCGATGGTACAGGTGGGTACAGGATCAGAATTTGCACCACTTGGATGAGGTCTGGATTGATGGGGCAGAGGACTATATCCACCATGCCCGCAGCCTGCTCCAAAACCTGGCAGACGACAGCAGCACTGCCAACGGCACCTTGGTTTCAAGTGGCATACCACAAATGACACCTGCCCCCCTGTCTTCAGCCCCGGCAACCGCGGCTGCAGGAACCATGCCAGGCCTCACGCCCTCCCTGGGTCTCAGCCAACCAGCCACCGGGTCCTTGTCGCAGCCCAGCCTGATCTTTGGCTCCCAGCCACAAATCCATCAGGGAGCGTCAACCTCTGCCCCCCCAGGAACCGGTATAGCCCCTGCAATGGTTGTGCAATTTGTTCTTCAATACCTGTGTACCTCATCAACAGCACGAATGGATCTGAAGAAAATTTCTACTCCAGGATCCTTGGCCACCAGCGGCTTCCCAGCTCTCAAGGCACCAACAGCCCCAATGAGCTTCAGCCAGAACGTGAGCAGCTCATCTGCTCTCAGCAACGGCAGCGGCTTCACTTGGGGCAACAAATCGGACAATGCAGGTCAGCGTGACTCGCTTTCTCTAATTTTGCTGCAGCATTGTCTCAGGGAATGATGTACAGCGCAGCGCCAAATACAGTGTGTGAGAAATCTGCATGCCTTCAGGTAAAGGGGACGGGGCTGTTGGGAGTGTATCAGTCTCCGGTGGGGCAGCTGATGAAGAGGAGGAGGGACCCAAAGTGTTCACTCCAGAGGTACAGCTGGGCGCTGGCAGCAAGCTCCTTTTCAAGGAGACCGCAAAGCTCTTCCTCAAGAATCCTGACAAGGTATTCAGCAGTCCATAGAACGGGAATGCAGGAATGATTCAGCAGGAGAAGTGCCCTTTGTCACACTTGTGATGCAACGATTGCAAATGTGACTGGAGTCTGAAACTGTGTGACAGGCTGCATGGGATGACCGCGGCCATGGAACGTTGACTGTGCGCCAGCAGACGTCAGGGGAGAGTGCTGATTCAGCGTCATCTGCAAACATCGTGTTCACCACTGAATCGGGCAGGATCTTGGTGAATGGTGCAGTGTACAGAGGCATCAAGGTCAATCCGGTGAGATCAATTGAGCTCTCATCCAAGCTCTCGTTTTGAAACACATATCGCGTTTCATTCTGCAACAGCACTATTGGGTGGTCTAAGAAAAATGGACATGAGAGCCCCATGGATGATGCATGTATGCAGATGAAGAAGCCTATGATGGTCTGCACGAATCTGACACTTGCGACTGAGGAGGGAGCCGACAAGGAAGTCAAGCTGACAATGATGCTTTTCAATCTTGGCAACGTCGACAAAGCATCCAAGTTTGTATCAGCGGTCGAAGAGGTCACACCAAAGTAAGGTGCCTAAAGATCAGTGAAGCTGAGCTTGTGCTTGGCGATGCTTCTTACAAGTAGCATTCAATGCAAGGGAAAATTATTAGTGACATGATTCCCCTGTTGAATAGTCGCCTCCTTGGCCCACTGTTAAGATTGTCAAGATTTCAAGAGTAAAGTCTACAGGAGTCAATAGTTCCTGACTAATGCAAACAGGCCGATTGTAAGCCAAGGATAATATCTTCATCCTTCGCCCTCCTACTGCATTCCGCCCATCTTTTTGGCAGCTTCTTGCGCGCTTGCAGCACCTCGCAAATGTAGGATCCTTGCACAGCATAGAAAGCATCTCAGGAAGTACAATTGTAGGTGCATTATATTCGCTTGTGAAGCGTCTTATCTCTGGTGCTCGATCTGCCTTGATGTTTGCTTGTCTGTTTCCCCACTGTTGTGAGAAAATTCTGAGATGCCGAGGGATGGAAGTATTGTGCCAGATCATGCCATGACACTCACCTAGCCACAGCTGGTGTTACTGCTACAGTGAGAGGCAATCGCACAGGCAACAGAGCCTTGGTACACACAAAAGCAATGGCAAAAGATGATCCGCTGCTAGTGAGCACTTTTGCCAGCCACGGTCTCTCTTCTGGATCCTTGTCCATCCTCAAGTCATCATCTGCAGACAACATTACTTGCCTCACGCGGTGAATAGAACATTTCTGATAAATCCTTAGGGTCATCTGGTTGGGATGATCAGGAATGTTAAATTGACAGGTTGTTTTTCTGGGTTGACCACACTTACCTTTCAGCAAGCCAAACTTGACCAGGTACTTTTCTACGTTTAATTTGCTTTCAGCTGCCACATAACAACCTGAAAGCAAATGTACATTCAACGAGGTGACAAAGCATTCATCATAATTTTCAGGGTATCCAACACAGCAAGTGCACATACATCCTGAGACTTGTAAGCACCTGCCAGCGTTGCTGCATACACTCCCAGATGCACAGCTATGGCTACCTTGCCATACTTCTTTACCAACCCTTGAAGCTTAGACATTAAACTCGGGCATCAAAACAAGAGGTTGCTTGATCTGTTTTCCGAACTGTTGGCAGATCGTTGCCTTGCCATCAACCTCAATCCTGCATTGCCTGATACATGGATAGTGGATGCGGAAGATTGCAAATTTTTCAAACACCATGAAACACAGGTCTTCGTCGTCTTGCTGCCGTCGTCGTCGTCGTCGCAAGTCGCCCGTGATGGCACGTGAGGGCGGTCTGCGCACAAGAATAGAAGTTTTGCGCAAATCGAGCGAGCAAGCAAGGACCAGGAGCTGTGGATAATTTGGTTGGTTGAATATTTACAAGATGCCGTACAGGGCTCTAGCACTCAAGGACAAGATTGTCCTGATCACAGGCAAGCACCCATCACCATCCCGTTTGACCTATCCCATGATCTCGCAGATCATGACAGTATTGAGGGCAGATTATGCAATGTTCCATCTGTATGCAACCATCTGTGATGCGCGTATGATTTCATAGATCTGCATCTTTGTTTGTCCTCAAGAGCAAGCGTGCGAAAGCCTTGTACTGCTCTGTATAACTGGTCATATGTGTCACAGGTGCCTCTTCCGGCATCGGGAGGTGGGTGATGTCTTGATGGGTATCAGCCCAGGAATGCCTACACTTTTCCGGTCTGCAGGACTTTTGTACACATAGTTCATGGTGCTGGTGCATGCAGGGCCGCAGCACAGCAATTTGCCGAGATTGGTGCAAAGCTGATCCTTGTCGCTCGTCGCAATGAGCGGCTGCAAGCCCTGAAGAAGGAGCTTGAGGAGGAGCACAAGGTGGTTCTGCCTGACACTCTCCTCACTTTGCGTGCTCTAGTGTGCCCATTGAAATGACTCCATGTTGACTCTGTCATGTCCACGCTCGGCAGGTTGAGACACACACAGTGGCAATAGACTTGCAGGACCTTGACAAGGTCTCAGGCTTGGTGCCGGGACTCCCAGACGGCTTCAGGGACGTGGATGTGCTAGTGAACAACGCAGGTGACATGCAGCCGTGACCTGAGCATTGTCAATGCCTTCCATGAATATTTTCATGGTGTGCGGCTGATAAAATTATCATCTAACACCGCTGCAGGCCTTGCCACTAAAATGTCATGGTGTGCGGCTGATCAAATCACCGTCTACTTTGGCTGCAGGGCTTGCGCTCGGAAAGGCGCCGGCGCATGAAAATGACATTGCTGATGTGGCGACAATGCTGGACACAAACTGCAAGTCCCTGGTGGTGCTGACTCAGCAGGTTGCTGAGGGCATGGTGAAGCGAAACTGGGTGGGTGCCTTCCCAGATGCCAAGAATCAAACGGGGCCATGTCAATCCACGGCAGCCGCTGATAGTGCATTGCGCTGTGCAGGGGCACATCATAAATGTCAGCTCAATTGCTGCACATGAACATTATGCGGGTGGCTCCGTCTACTGCGGAACAAAGGCATTTGTGTCAGCCTTCACAAATGCAACGCGACATGATCTTGTAGGCACCAATGTCAGGTATGCAGAAACATAGCAGACCAGTGCATTTATTGTGGCACCTGAAAGCGTAATGAACTGCTGACAAGGTTTCTCAACTCTGTAGGGTGACTGCCATCTCCCCGGGAGCTGTTCAGACAGAGTTCAGCAACGTTCGCTTCAAGGTGCCATGCTCCTATGATTTTCAGCTATGTTTCTTGCTTTGATTGTGACGCAAAAGCTGGTTACCCTGGCCATGCCAATGAAATGGAGGATGCATGGAACATGTTCACCTGTACAGGGGAATGACCAGGCGGCGGATTCTGTCTACGCTGGAATTGTGCCGCTCACAGCAGATGATATTGCCGATCAGATCGTGTATGCTGCAACCAGGTCAGTTCATGACTGCAGTCTGATCCCGAGCTCTTGAGTGCGCCATTTGACCCAATGACAGACCATAAGAGAAGAGTATATGCTGAGATGCAGGGCAAGGTAATTAAAGCTCTGGACTTTGTGTGGCTGCAGGCCGTCTCACGTACAAATTGGCGAGATCATTTGCTACGCCACTTATCAGGCATCACCTACAAACGTTGCAAGAGTTCTGCTGGAGAAGTAGAGGGCGATGAGCACTGCGCTGCTTGCAACACTCCCTCCCTGAAGAGGAGGAAGGGAGTATTCAGAGGCGCCATGAACGAAGCCTGACAGACAGGATAGTTCCAATCCGGTTTACCGTGCTTAAACAGCAGATTCCACTAAATTTCCGCGCCGGCCGAGGTTGTCCAAATTTTGCTTGACTCTCCAGCTGGTGTGCAGAGTCTGCACACCAGCTGGACCGTCTCTGCACTGCAGAGACGGTCTCGTTTGACATGTGTACACAAGATATCATGTTGTGCTCCATTCATGCCACACCTGTCTGTGATCATGATGGTCTCAGCTGAGTTTGGTTCATCCGGTAAATTTCAGTCTTGTTCAACTGAGGACTCCTCAGAGGTCCGGTCTGCATGGCAACAAATGTCACTGTGCCGCACATGCGGCCATCATGGCCAATTAGAGAAAATGGAATGCTGATGTTGACATCAACATCATGATGAAAAGTTGGGCCAATTATAGTTCCTCTGGGTGCTAGGAACCGCACTGATACTATCATGCATCAGTAGTATTGATCATGAACTCAAGGATTTCCAGGGTTTCTAGCAGCATGCAGGAATGCCTCCACAATTGTACAATGGGCAGGCACTCAGTGACAGGCTGTATTGAACATCAGCCTCCTAGGTCATCCAGCTAGTACTACTCTCCATCCAGTAGAATTCAATTGCATGTTGCCATCATCATGATCATCATGATTCCATCAGATGATGTACATGTGACCCTGTGGTACACGTGCACCGGTGCCGAGGGTAAGTGAGAGGCTTACCAGAAGTCGCCTGTCCGTCTTCTATAGGCATTCAAATCTCGGCTAAAAGCTTAAAAAAAGTACCTAAGGATCCTCGTTTTTAAGGCTGTCAACATCAATCTGGCCATGCATGCTGGGAGGAGGAAGCCCTGCCTAATATTCAGTATCGTGAAAATGTGGGGATTTACAGTAGGGTTTGAACTGAGGTTTTTTGTCCCGAATTGGAGATTTTGGCCCAGGTTGGTCTTGTGCAGGCTGTGGGGTGCGCTGCTGTCAATTATATATGAGAGAGGTGTGATCGTGTTTGCGATCAATCTTGTATCGAGGAAAAAGCTGATTGTTGTGGAAGCGGGTCTCCATCGGTTGGTGTCGAGTTGATGTAGTACCGACTCTGCTGCCCCGTTCTTTCATCAATAGGGCCATCAGTGGTCCCGGGTGTGGAAATGAATGAAGCTGTGAAGATGTAGGTAGAATATGTAGTAAAAGGAGGAGAAGGCATGGGGGCGCAACGCTGGGTAGGTTTTTCACGATGCTGTAAACTAAATTGTGTCGTTGCTCATGGAAGCGCGCTCAGGTAGATCAGGATGTTGGCACATACCTTCTTAATCTCTTATGGGGCGCCTCATGAGGGTCCTGCTCTAGTGTATGGTTGTGACAGCACGATCGAGTAGAGTAGTACTTCTCTGGATTGTCATTTTAAGCATATCATGATGCTGGCTCGTGGATACATTCAAGTCTCCGCTCGAATGTGTCTTGAATGGTCATAACCTGAGGACTTAAGGGTTGGAACATCGATCTCAATCATAGGCAAAGCTCCACCACTTGACTAGGTTGTGTCATGCAGGTGCTTGGGAAGGCCCACAGGTTGCGATGGCCTCTTCAACAAGGGAGACTTCTCCTTGTCATTTTTTTCTGCAGCTTTGTCTGCTCGAAATGTGCTGATGACAGCTCAACCATTGCGGACCTGGTGCACACAAAGTCCAACCTGGTAACTTTTCCTCCCTTTCATGTGCAGCTGCATAGCTTAATCAGAAGTCTGTTCAAGGCTATGCTGATCCACTGCAGACACCCGTGGAAGATGGTCAACATGTAGGAACGCGTGGGTTCTATCACACGTCACATGAGACCATTACCATGCCATCATGCCATGGGATGTTGCGCAGACGACCTTGGATGTGTTCTTGGATCGGGCTGGCTTGAGGGAATATCTCAAGTCCCTCAGGGAGAACTATACCTTGTTCGCGCCACAAAATATTGCTTGGGATGCCGCTTTCTACAAGGAGAACCTGGACTGCACCACAGATTTCTACGTCACATCAGCTTGCACTTCAAAGGAGGATCTCATGACAGCTACAAATCTGAGGGAGCTTCTTATGAATCATGGTGTGTTCCAGCCCTCATGCCTGACTACCAAACAGAACATGCCAGATGTGCCAGCATGGTGAGCTTGAAGTATAACAATCTGTTTCAAGCAAATGATGTGTCCTGTCCAAATAATTGCTGTCAAGGTGCTGTATTGTATATTTGACTGGCCACGAGGTTTATCATGAGTGCGCCGAGCACCAGGCTGAGCAATTGCTTGAGGGCGCAGTGGTCTTGGGAAATTGGGATTCTGTGGCATTGGTGGGCCAGAGCCGTCTGCAATTCCTTGGCGGTGCAGTCCAGCCTGTGCTGGCATCTTCAGATGGGACAATCATTGTGGGTTCTGCCAGAGTGGTGTCCCCAAACATTCCAACAAGGAACGGCGTGGTCCATATTTTAAACAAGGTGCTTGACGGCGATGCATCCATCAACTCCACTGCTGTGGCAGTCGCCGCCAAGCTTGGGGATTTTGGGCCATTCAACAGAACAAAGGCAAGTTGCACTTCTTGTCTCCATGAGCATGCATCATGCACAACTCTCTAAATGAAGCAGCCTCTCATGGCATTTGGCATGGTGAGGTTTTGCATGCAGATGTCAAGATCATGCATGTGTCAAGGAATTCTGTGAGATTGTATGAGGGCCTGCATGCAGAGGGACCAGATGTTCACATTTGAGATCACGTTCCTGCCAGCGAGTCTCCCTAGCCTGAAGACATCCTATCAGCGGGTGCGCATGGCTGTCGGCTACCCGGATGGGGGCATCAGCAACAACATGGCACTGGCATTTCAGCCCGGGGCAGTCTTGGATGCTGGGGGAGTTGGGTACCACCCTGACAATGCCACCGCCAGCTGGACGGTCCCTGCAATGCCGCAAGCAAAGCGGCCATACACAAACGATGCGCTGGCATTCCTGACGGTGCGCATTGGGTCAGAAAGATGTCTTTTCTTGCTTACTTGCCTTCAAAATGGCATGCAAAATCCTTTTCAAGTCTGTGCAATCATTGCAATGTGATGCATGTGTGTGCTGTTCAGATACCTGAACTGGGTGCGCTGCTGCGGAGCAAGGCCATCACCTCCATGGAGCTGACCCAGTTGTACCTGTCCAGGCTGAGACGGTGGGTGGCCTGGTAAATGCGGGCATTTGAGAGTCTAGTAATGGCATGCAAGAACAGCAAAGGCTGGTTGTAGGACGCCATGGCGCTGCATGTCATGCATGTGTCCACCATCTGGAAGGTCATGTATGGCAGGTGTGTTTTTTATTCAGACATGCATGAGCCATTGACAGCGTCTCATGCGCCCCTGGCTGTGTGCAGGTATGATCCGTACTTGGAGTTTGTGGTGACCTACACAGAGGATCTTGCCTATTCCCAGGCAGCTCGAGCTGACAGGATGTTTTCAGAGGTACGGCACTCCCATTTGTTTGTGAATTGTTTCACTGAGATCTGCAAGAGCTGGACTAGTATTGGCTGAGCTTCACAGGGAGGAAGCTGACTCATGGCCAATGCGCAGGGTGTGGATCTGGGGCCACTCCAAGGCATTCCATATGGCCTGAAGGATTTGATTGCAGTAGAGGGCTACCGGACCACCTGGGGTGCTCCAGCCTACATGGACCAGGTCCTTGAGGGCAGTGCTAATGTGTACAAGAGGTAAGCATAGTGTCACCGACAATGTCCTTTTGAAAACGTTGTAAAGGTCTTCAGCTGCTCTGTCATGGCTTTCTGGCTTGGGCAGAAGGACACCCTTGTTTTGTTGTTGCCCAAAATGCAACACTGGACCATGAACTTTGACCCTATATATTTTCCATGCAGGCTTCAGAAGGCAGGAGCGGTTCTGGTAGCAAAGCTGGCGACAGGGGAGATGGCGTTTGACGATGTGTGGTGGGGCGGCAAGGTCAAGAACCCCTGGAACCTCGACGAGGGGTCCTCCGGCTCCTCGGCTGGTCCTGCTGCAGCTGTGGTGGCTGGAGCAGTGGCTTTTGCGGTACGCCAACCCTTCTTCCCACGGTGTCCACCAGTACATTGACCCTGGGCCGAAGAAGGCAGGGGAATGACCCGTTTGTTCTTATACAGGTTGGCACTGAGACAGAGGGGAGTCTGATGGCCCCGGCTGAGCGCACTGGAGCAACGGCATTGCGGCCAAGCTTTGGGCTGATTGGCCGTTCTGGGGTCATGTCGCTTGTCGATTCTCTGGTGCGCTCAATAACCAGTTGCCCCCAGACCCAGACGTCCATAAGAGGTCTGTGTTGTGGTCTTCAAAGCAGTTGGACTCATGGAGGTTAAATTGCACGCAGGATAAAGTGGGGCCTTTCTGCAGAGCTGCTTCAGACTGTGTCCTGGTCCTGGATGTCCTGAGAGGAAACGATGTGGATGACATAGCTTCACAGGATGTGATGCTGCCAAGCCCGTTCGATGTGAATGTGTCCAACCTCTCAATTGGGGTCCTGCCGAGCGTGCAAGACTTTTCTGCCGAGGTGCGCGCCAAGCCCTGACCTCTTGCACGGTATTGCTTGGCAGCTTTGGTGACTGCAGTGGAGCATGTTGCTCCGCTTCCCTATCCGCAAAACTTATCCTCGCTTTGTTCGTGAGAGGAGACCATAGTATCAGTAGTGGGAAATAATTTCTTTTACATGGGGTAGGCTCAAATGTATGCCCTTCTTGTGCGCAGTTCACGGCAATTCTCGCGAGCAAGGGCGTGACAGTGAAGCCATTCACTCTGAACTACACCACGCCTGCAAATGACATCATCCTGACCATTATGGCCACCGAAGCGGCGGCAAACTTTGACTATTGGCAGCGGTCTGGAAGAGATGACACCAACCGGCGGCAGGATTTCTGGCCGCCACTCTTGCGCCTGGCTCGCATGATTCCTGCTGTGGAATACATTCAGGTGTGCTGACTCTTGAAAATGGGTGAAAGGGTGTTTGTATTGGTTGTAATTGCAGGTCAACAATTTGGAGGGCTTTATGGTCTGTTTATGCTTGTTGCAGGCACAGCGAGCAAGGACAATGCTCGTGAAGGAGGTAGTAGACCTCATGCAAGCTGCAGGCATTGATGCCTTCATTGGGAACGCGAGCGAGGAGCTTGCTCTAGCTAACCTTGTGTCGATGCCCACCCTGGTAAGCCTTGCCTGTGCATGACCTGTGTGTCTTTGTGTATTCCTCTTGGGGATGCTGACACTCTGTGCGATCTAAAATTTTTGCTCTAGCCCAGATTGCATTTCTCTGATGAATGTGTGCATTTTTGTGAAGGCATTGCCTGTGGAATTTGATGAGCTCCCAAATGTACGGAACAGCAGCCGCCGACATCCACTCTCCATCGGCATCTTTGGGACGCCCCTGTCTGATGCAAATGTGAGCGCGCCTCCTCTCTGCATCCTGCCAATCTTTGTTGGCAAAACCACATGAATGCTGCACACTGCCCTTACCGTATCCCCATTCAGCATGATCACCTTTTCAGAAGGAAAAGGATTCTTGCTGTTTCATCCTGGATAATGCATGTTGTGACACTTGCAATTTTCTATGGGCCAGGTTCTGGCGCTTGGGATGGCTTTCCAGCAGAGCACAAATTACCACTTGCTGCAGCCGCCGGTCGACCAAGTGGAGCCGGCCATCCTTGCAAAGTGCATGCCGTACAGCCGCTGCGGCCTGCCTCAGACCGTGCTGGCGGCACTGAGCAACCCCGGCAACAGCAGTGCACCTGCACCCTCTGCAGGCGCTTCCTCCAAGGCCGCCTCATCAGGGCGATGACACTATGCTCCTGCTGCAACAGGCGGGATATTTATTTTGTTACAGGAGAGCTCTGGGGCATGCAGCCAATTTTATGGACTGCATGTCATCTGGTTCTGTCATTGTAATCAGCTGATGCCTCAGGTACCATGCTTCTGTGTTCCGGACTGGGTTCGTGTGGAGTCTTGGTACCTTATTTGTATTCAATATTGGTGTATCATTACGTCCCAAAGCTCCTCCCGTATTGCATATTGATGGACCCTCCGTCGCTGTGCATCGTGCGCACTGCAGGGTCACGATAGAACTGAATATGGTACAGCGCTAGCTTTCAGTGCTGAGCGGGTTATGCATTAGGTCCATACCCCACTGGAGATCTGTGAGTATTGTGACTTCTATGGAGACTCATCTGTCTCGGTCAAAATGGAATTGTAACTGGCTCTTGAGGGGCCCAAACATTGTAAGCTTATGCATTCGATGAGTTTTAGCCTTGGACTTAGAGAGTAGGCTCACGATTGGGCTGTGATCATTGGAAACACTGGCACTCTTTGCGTGTTATCCAAATGCGCAGTGGGGTATGCAAAGTGCACAGGAAACCACTGGCGGCATGAGGTGTTGACTTGGATCGACAGGTGCATTTGAAAATGTGGAACAGAAGCTTTGAGGAGCTGTCACTTATCAAGGTTAAAGATGTCTGACTATTAATCCCTCGAGGTAGCTCAGTATGTACCTCCAGCTTTTTCTGGTGTCCCAGAACCTCAAAGCACATCTCATGATATCAAGAGAAATATACAACAGTGATCATACTAGCGCTACCGCCATCATCTAAAGATGGCGACAGGGATCTGGTCTCGGTGATAATCTAGCCAATTATGACTGATCACACAATATTCCAAGTGCAGGGAAAGAATCACGGCAACCATACAGCAACACTTCTATTTAAAAATTCAGAGTAGCTTCAATGCAAATTCAATCGAAAAGTCTACAGAGTTTCCAATATTTTGAAAAGGTCTTTCTGTCACAATTTAGAAATTGAACGTCCGCTTCAAGTGGGTGCGCAACGCTCGCCGATTCTTGACAGCTTCCACTGACTGCTCATCTGGCAAGACTCCAGCGCGCTCCATGCGCTCGATCACCTCATAGCCGCGTGTTAGGTCCTTTGTGCGGGCACAGACCTCCAACAAAACGTTGAACGTAGCTGCACACAAACCATATTCCTCAGGCACGGTCTTACTTTTAAGTGACACATCTGCCTCGAATATGACACCATTCGGATCTGTCTGGCAGCACAAGAGCACAAGAGGAAGGATGATGCCCAAACAGATCAAGAATAATAGAGTTGTGTGCTCTGCAATCATGAAGTGGTCACCTGTGCTTGGTTTCAGGTTAAACTTGCTCTGCATTTTTGACAAGAGTCCGCTGATTGCCAACCACTGCGGGGGCTCTGCCTCTCCATATCCGCGCACAAGGACTGCGAATGTCACGTCATCTGGCTCCAGCAGGGCATCTGTGAGACAAAAAACCTTCTTCAGGACAACCCAGGAGGGTACAAGCCATTACAGCTGAGCACACAGCAAGTACTGCCGAGAACGTGTCGATATTTTCTGGCCAGTTTCTTACTTGGTCCATCACCAAATAGCTCCTCAAACGCCGCCTGTGCCATCTGCATCTGCCCACTTCTGGCACAGGCATCCACAAGGGCTGTGCCAAGCATTGGGTCCGGCTGAACTCCCAGCCTGGCCATCTCTGCCAATTGCTGCAATGCCTCACGAGCCTGCACATTTCAAATTTGTCTCTTTGTGTTGAAAGTGCTCCAGGAGCTCCACGACAAGACTGTGCTTTGCTGTGCAACGTTGCCAGGAAATCTGTCAGAGCTGAAGCCTCTGTGCATTTATAATACCTTGCCAGCCCTCCCAAGCTCCTTTACTCGCCGAGTCACAGCCATCCTGACCTGTTTTGTCCGCAAGTCTTCTGTGATATCCAACGTTTGGTTCGCCTGCGTAAGCCAAGAGTACTGAACAGACGGATGAAATCCTCTTCTTACACACACGAAGATATGTACTACCCCATTTGTTTATTGAATCGACATGAATCATCCCAGCTTCAGGATAAATTAGCTAGCTTCAGCTTCCATAGGGATATCAGTGTCATAAGCTTGTGTACGATACCTGTATCTGGAGAGCGTGTCTTCCTGATCTTTTGGAACTTGAATCGTAGAAAAGAAAAGATCGAGCGCCACATACTCGTACAGGTCTCAGCAGATTACCGCCACCGAGTTGGGTGAGATATGCTTCCGCAAGATTGCTTCCAAGGTGGGCATTCATCTTTACTTCAATTATACGACTTCGCGCTTAGCAGCAATATCAGAACATCAAGACCTTCGTACAAGAGGTAGTCTCTCTGAAATATTCACAATGATGACCGATGGAGTTTCAGCCTAGTAGGGTACGGCATCAACGACCCCGTGCTCCGATACAATCCCAGGGAATGGTCCAGCTTAAGCGCTTGGCCCTAGCACAACTATGAAAGCTGTGATGTCATCAACGTCAGATCACTCTCATCGAATTCTTTCTTGAAATGCGACATTAAATATTTGGGAGCCTGTCATTTGCAGTCCAAGCGAGAAAGAAGCGTCAGCTAGGTCACTGTATGTCCCCGTGCCGTTTTGGAGCGGTTTCACATCCTGTAGCGGTGAAATGAAGGACAAAAAGGGGCCAAGAAGGCTACGAGAAGAGCAAGAAAAAGCGCTCAAATTAGTACATAAAGGACTGCCGCCAGGACCACGACATTACATGCAAATAGATGCGCTTGGGACCTGCAAGGCCGTGACGGTACCAAATTGCTAAAATTTCTCCTTTTCAGGATTGAAGATAGAAAATTAAATATGGTATTAAGTTCTTGTGCGAGCTGTGTCCTCCAATACTCGCTACAGTATACCAGGGCAGCTGAGCACCTTATGAGCTGCTACAAGCTGTCCCAAAAATGAAATGCTGCAGGACAGAACATGCATCAGCCCCCAGTTAATGTGGTGTGGCTTGCGCCTCTGGAAGAGTGCTTGCAAAGACATGGTTAAGCAGGGCTTAGGAGCATGAAGTTGTCCCGGCAATGCCAGCTGCTGCTGAGGACTACTAGTCCTGCATAATAGTAACTTATATTATTCTTAATACTTTAGTACTTGGCTAATTCTTGCACGGACTTGTATCCAGGGAATATTGATGCAAAGCTGATTTCCTCCAGGTCTGTGCTCAACCTAAGATGTATTGCAACATGATCTGAACTTTGAGAGTGACGTTTGTGTGATCGTGTCTCGCAGAAGGAGAAGCAGCAATTCATGCAAGACTTTGATATTGGCGGACGCGAGATGAGAATATTGGACCCTTTGATTCCGATCCAATATCCAATTGATATTATGGTTAGAGAGAAGGCCATTCTCCTGAATCTGGAGGCCATTCGTATGGTCATACAAAAGGACAATGTAAGTTGCAATACGACCACCTTGTTAGCATGTCCGACTCTTGATGTGAGTTAATCGAGAAGCCTCAGACATATCAAGTCTGCTTCCAATGTAGGGCAGAGCATACAGGCAGTCAGTTTGAATGCCCTTCAGAAGTCCTGCTGACAAATGTGTTTCCAACTTTCAGGCTGTCGTCTTGAGTGCCCCTGATCCAGAGGACTACCCAGGGCCATTGACGCGCTGGGTGTTCCCCACAGGTGTGTATCTGTGGCACATGTGGGGAGCATCTCTTGGTTGTCTGGGTTGGTTTTCTCAGGACTGAAGGGCTTTTTATATCTGCAGAGGACAATTACTTTATCCAGGACATTGTGGACAGGATAAAGGGAGAGCACGAGGATGACAATCCAGAAAAGTGTGCTCTCCACATGAGCCCCAACCCGATGTGCTGGTGGTGTGCATCAAATCAGAATGCATTGATCACCATGATCTCTTTGGCCAACACTTGTGTTGTGCGTTCAGGGAGAAAATGGAGCGGAGGCTCCCTTTTGAGCTGAAGGTCCTGGAAGCTGCCCTGGCCGAGACAGTCGATGAGATGTCCACAGAGGTGAGAAGCAAGCGCCTTAAAAATTCAGACCCTTTTTTATCATCCTGAAACCAAGACACGTACGATGAAACGATGGTTTGGAAGCCTGGGCTCCGAAGCAATGCAGAAAGCCGCTTCCTCAATGCTTGGCCAGTGTGGAGTTCACCAGGGACTGTATCCAGGAGAGCATCATCACTGTAATATGACGTTGGTAAATGGCTTGGGCAGGTCAGCGAGCTGGTGGACAGGGCCATGCCAGCCCTGGACGCGCTAGTGCAACGAGTGAGACTCATATCAAGAATTCCTGCACAACACAAAGCCCATGTCTCATTTATGAGACTCAAGCAGCATGTTGACATTACTTTTCTCATCACCATACGTCTATCATGCACTGTGTATGGCATTTATGAATAAGTTGATGATGTGAGCAGGTGTCTCGGCGCGAGCTGGACACTGTGCGGGACGTGAAGGCTTCCTTGCAAGGAATCTTCCAGAGGACGCAGCGCCTGCAGGAGGTCTGTAGATATATCTGTCGCACTGTTGCACCTTGTAATGCACCATCGGATTTTTCACAAACATTTCTAGGGATGCGCAGCATAATGGGAAGATATGATCTTTTTATGTGTAAGCAGGAGCTGGAGACTCTGCTGGATGACGATGAGGACATGGCAGACATGTACCTCACCAGAAGGGCTCAAGCAGAGGAGAGGCGGCATCGATTCAATGACGACAGAAGACAGTCTGCCGCTGAACAAGGTGCACCTTGCCCGATGCTCCCATGCTTGGCAGTTGTGAAACAGGTTGACTTGATGGAATGAAGCCCCGCATGGCTCCACTTGTGACATTTCCTGGCATCTTCACAACATGAATGCAGGCTCCTACCGCTCGTGTCTATTGGTCACTTCTGCACCGCTTTGATCTGCAGTTGCCACTCCTTGCAGGGCTTGACCATCCACTGGAGGAGCTTGGGAAGGCAGTGTCCGACTCGTCCCTGGCGAGCTGCAACACGCCGCATGGGTTCAGCCACCGCGTGGAAGTCAAGAGTCACGTTGATCCACGCTCTATCGAGGAGTGCGAGAACCTGCTGGAAACTTACTTCATGCAGGTGTGTTTCGGCTGATCAGAGATGCCATTTGTAATCTGCCTTGATGTCTGCATACCTCTTTGTCTAATCTTGGCCTGTGCATCGGGGTGATGTGAGCTTGGCACATGGTGTTCAGGTGGATTTCCTCATCAGCCGCTTGAATCTGCTGAAGGAGTCCATCGATGACACAGAGGACCTCATCAACATTGAGCTCGATCAAAGGTGGCCTTCTTGCCACATGCTCTGCAGTTGTCTTCAGCCTCTGCTCTTACACTGGCATGGTCTGACCTGGTGTGCACAATGTGCAGGAGAAATCAAATCGTGGCAATGAATCTCATCGTGAGTATCTCAGCTTCTCGCAAATCAAATGATCAGCTTGCCAGCAGAAGGAATGTGCCACTTAAAACATTTAAAAGGACCGCTCATTCTTGTGCTTCTGTCGCAAGCTGGATTTAAATAAGTATTTCCTGGGCTGCAGGTGTCAGTATTTGCTGCTGGATTTGGATTGATTGCAGCCATTGCAGGGATCTGTGGCATGAACCTGTCGCCGCTGCCCATCGAGGATACCACGGTGGGTGTGCATGCAGACGTGCATGCCCTACGCAGTGCATCATGCTTGCTCACAGCCAACATAATTTGATGATCTCAACATCTTTTGGCTGTGCATGCAGGCGCCTTTCATTGGGGTGACGGTTGGCAGCTGTACAGCTGGGATGCTGGTCATTGTCAGCATCCTTGCATGGGCAAAGTACAAGAGAGTCCTTGACTTCATTCCTCAGCTTGACTCATGATCATGACTGCCAACAGATGCACTCCTGGCATCTACCGAAGTCAAAGCTCGGCTTCTATTGATATTGAGGTCCATTTGGCAGGCTCGCAAGGTACTGAATGATGTTTTTACAGCATGCATCCGATTCCTTGGGGTAGCACGGTCGTAGCTATTGTTCATTTTCGGCAGAGCTGATACATTTAAAAAAATTGCATGGTGAGTTTAGATACGTATATAGGTATAGTGTAGGCGCCAACAGTCATAAGTAACTTATTACAATATGGTTGCTGTAGCAAAGTCAAACAGAAATAGAAACATCAAACATGTAAAGCAAGTCACAACACAGCGGTCTCAATGCTTATCCTTGCTCGTAGTCCCTCGACAACCACACAGGGGTTGCTGAATTCTCAGTACACACAATAAAGCAACGCCTTAAGAGCAAATATTAAGCCAAGTCTAAAATTGTGATCCCCTACTTGAAAGTCTTTCTCAGTTTCTCATTTGTCGGCCAGCTCACGCCCAGAACCTGACCTTTGGCTTGGGTGTCAGATCAGAGAAGGACAGCTTGTTGATCTTTGCGGCCATGATGAAGTCGTTCTCTGTCAGACCACCTACGCAGACAAAGCCCGCTGTCAAGAAGCTACAGAATCTCATTATCGCAGTATACCCCCTGCCTTCAGTAGTGCAGATGCAAAAGCCAGACCATTGCCTGACCGGCGCTGCATGCTTACCCACAGAATGGGTGCTCAGGTCCGCGGTGACACGGTTGTATCCCTCAAGATGCAGATCGGGGTGGTGTCCCTCAGCTTCAGCCACTTCCCCAATCCTCTTGAAGAGCTCCAGGCCGGCCTGAAAATTCCGAACCTTCCATTCCTGCAGCAGGGAGAGCGCGCCACTCGCATCCCTTTTCAACTGCCAACCTGGCACCTGCAAAGGATGGATTAATCAGGCTGCACGATGACCAACTCCGTTTTACTTTTCAGGGCACTCCCTTCTGTTGTACCTTGCAGCAGAAAAGGACTTCGTGCCACTAAGGTACACAGTATGTCATGAGGCAAGCATGAAGGAGGATAGATGCCAGCGGAAATACTGCCTACCTGATTTCTCAGAGTGTTGACAGCAGCCTCGTCCATGGCTTGAACATCACCCCCCTCACAAGCTTTGCACTTCCTGTTGGCTAAGCCAACCAAGTTTTCCAGACCAGGTGGACCCCTACGGTTGATGACCACACAGATCACACAAATGCTTACCTTTCTCAAGGCAAGATAGTTGAGTAGGTGACAAGAGCATTTGAGATGGCACACCTGATGATGTGGGAGGTGTCTGCATTGCCTAGCACTTTTGCCCCAAAGTTGCTAGAAATTTCGCCTTCTGTGGGATCACGAGCCCCAAAATCCTGTCACAGAACTCGATATCAAAGCCTTGATACAACGCTTATATTTTTCAACACAACAAGTCTTCATCGGTCAGCTCGCCCTTTCAAACCAGAAGAGCTCACCTCCCCAGCGAGACTTCTCCCAGCCTGGCCAACAGTTGAGCACAGCGGTGGACGCCTCACTCGACTTTGTGAGGCGCAAGAAAGCTTTCCAAGGGATGAGCAGGCCTTTCTTGGGCCAGACTGGCAGCAGGTCGATCTCGACACGATCTTGGAATTGAACATCTGCTTATCAGACACGAGATTTTCTGATGCTTTAACGCTAAACCTATTGTATTCCACAGAGCCTTCAAACCAATTTCGTTCAGTACTTGCGCCGCCCAGAAATGTCGCTGGCTCGGCGAAATTGTGTGGATCAGCTGGCGTCAGCGCATGCACCAGCTCAGCCCATGCACGGGTTTGCACGTGGAGGCATTTGCTCTTTCAGGAGATGGTTCTGCTCCTAAACAAGTGCAAGCTTCCTGTGCAAGATTTTAATGTCATGGTATCGTACCAGATGGACAGAAACGGGCCACAGGTGTTCGACGATATGTTACGATCGTCAGAGGCATTTGCAGCGCTGTTGAAATCGGATGCAGCTCATTTGTCGTCTCAAAGATTAATTCCGACCTCTAGTAACGTCGATGAAGACAGCTACGCAGAAAGTCGTGCAGCGTCCCTAGCGGATCAACTAAGACAAATGCTTCAACAGCGCGTGCAGTCATCAGGTACCATCGGCTTGGGCATTTATGGAACAATTTACTTTAAAGTAAGCAGAGCGTCAGCATCACTTTTGCTACTGCAGAAGGGACAGTGGAGCTAATTAATCGGGAGTTGAGCGAATTTCTACCCCAGCTACAGGTATCTTTGACCTGGTCATCTTACCACTGGCCGAGCATTCATCGTACAGCATATAATTGTCATCAATTTCAGTTGAGGATGAACGGACGTGCAGGGGGCTGCTGCTAGTCTGCAAAGCCTGGTGGATAAGCATTCCCTGCCAGATGTCCCTGAGGTTTGTGGTGGGCCTCCCAGCATCAGCCGTGCCAGGGACATCATCACCTATGCCCACAAACTGTGCTACACGACGTACGCACCCCCAGGCTACCAGGCTGGCATCACCGATTTGAGGCACTTCCGGCCGCCAATGCCACAGGACTGGCAGCTGCGTGCCTCTCAGCTCCATCAATTCTCTGGTAAGAAACAAACACTCCTCCAAAGACAGATACAAATACAGTAGCAAGATTGCTTAGCCCACACAGGCAGATTGTCATTTGGAGAAGTTTTAATGTGCATCTGTCGACTGTACATTTGATCACTGTTGCATTATTCCTGTTCCAGGGCAAGGTGTCCTGGGAGCATCACAGGAGCAAGAAGCTGCTGTCGACGCTACAGTGTCTGGAAGGGATGATGTTGAGGCTGCGCCAGCAGTTCCTACCAGGGACATTCTTGCAGAGTTGCCGCCAATGCCCCCAGGTGCTGACAATCGCACACAGAGAGATCACCTCATTTTTAAAGACAAAAGACAACAAGATGCTCATTGAATCGTCCTCTTGTGTGACTGCATTTTAACGCAGTTTGTGCGCATGCCTGACAGGTTGGAAACCAGGGGACCCAATTCCGAGCTCACACCTTGCAGGGACACTGCAGAGAGATCAGCCTGCTGCATTAAAGGAAGCAAGGGAGCAGCAGCCTAAGCCGTCTCAACCACCAAGCAGCAACGCAGCGTTTAGCTTCATTCTGAATCCAGATTGGGAAGCAGTAGAGGAAGACTTCAGTGAGGATGAAAGTGACTGACCCTGTGAAAATTATGGGCTGGATCGTCTTCCGCTCATCATTGTTCTGGTTACATAACACGAGCAGAGCAGATGATCAGGTTGTCAATAATCTATAGCAGTGCACCGGACTATTTGTATGGTAAAGCCATTGGCACAGGTGCTCTTGGCAATTATTGGAAAAGTTGCAAACTGCATGAGGAACAGGTACAGCTGTAGCAAACATCCATTCTTTTCAAAACAACTGCGGAGACCCCAAGGATCTATATGGCAGATCAACATCCTGAAAAATGTGTGACAGACCATCAAGTCTCCAATGGCAGTCATTGCGTAACGTCTGATTGCCAGAGTCTGAGTCCTGGCTCTGTATACACCTTGACATAATGCAGGAGATGATGTCTACGTAATGGAACATATTTCTTCCATCAAATATGAAAAGCTGCTCCGCACACTACTACGCCCATCAGAGAACTGATGAGAACTCAGCTGATGACATGAGCCTGTGAATGAGGCTGTCTGGATAAGAGCCAACCTGGCACATGGCACAAGGAAAGCAAGCTGCCAGCAAACAATAGAAGACTAACGAAAGCAACATGCTTGTCAGTCAGCCACAATGTGCAATTGTGTCCCCGGCGCAGGGCATCCCGTCCTGTCAGTCCTTGAGGCACATGTGCACTGGCTGCTGAAGCCTGCTGGCGTGCAGCACTGGCTCAGGGGAACATCCACACCATTCTGTTTGGCTCTCCACGACCATGCATTGCTCTGCGTTTGGAATTTGCCGCCCGGGTCCAACTCCTGAGAGCCATGGTACACCCCATATTACATATATAGGGGATTTATGGGCCATATAGCATCATGTGCTATGCATGCAAACGCTTGCAAAGCAGCTGCCAGATATGGGGACAGCTACATTGCAGCTCTGATCCACAATACACGCCAAGCCACAACGCCAGGTTATTCGGAGTCATTTGTGAGCGCAATCTGTGAAGTATCACTGGCACTAGATGTCTGTGCAGGTTGAGCAAACAAACGCACCTGGACTGCACAGCCAAAATCACACCATTTGGCGTAGTGGGCAGCTCCATCAAAGCATGGTTCCAAGAAGGGCCAGCCTGCCTTCCCCCAGTGTAACCGTGCATCGCACTCCTCGACAAAGTACCGCACAACTCTCTGCCCACAGCAACAGCCCCCCACAAGGTTAGCAATCTAGTGTGCTGTTGGTGGTGCTGCTGCTATATATGCTTCCTCAATGGCATGGCTGCATTAACAAGTGCATTGGGTGATCTCTTGATGCATGCAGCATGATGGCAGCTGATCGCACCTCAAGCTCGACGTTGGGCTTTTTAAGCGTGTGTGACAGATGGTCCTCCAGATTCACAAACATGCGCGGTCCCCCATTGGTGTTTGACAAGTATGGCATCTCCTCGGAGACAAATCGGATGAGTGGGGGTACACGGAACCCCTCAGATGCACCGCCCCTCAACAGGGCATTGGCCTGGTCATAACAAATTGGGTTTATGGGAACATCATGTATGAAGACCAAAGACAGGGGCAGTGGCCATGCAAGTGTACTGGGAAAATGTTGTCAAAGGAGGCTCTTACCCCGGCAAGGCATGTGCCTGCTTTGTCCATGGTTACTGATGCCTCATACTGGTCATATGGGTTTAGATCTGACATAAATGAGCTTGACAGATCTGACTGCGTCAAGTAGGACCTGAGGAAATCACAATTTTAGTAGAGGTATACGTAATCGCTCATTATTGCACTGCACAAGATGCAGAAGTAGAGCAACCACACATAGAAATAGAAAGGCGGCTGTCACTCACCTCCTCGCGCTGTAGACGCCTGGAGCCACCAATGGAAATAGCCCTGCCTTGCCAAAAAGATCCCAAGCCCTGAACAGGAAAAGTGTCGAATTTATCAGACAAGCAATCAGATGCCATCTCCTGACATGTGATCTGTTGGCCCAAGGCAAGCAGAATGGGAAGCGCTTGGTACTGCAAAGCCACAATCGTGAGATAAACACTCACGTAGAGTTGAGCAAATGCACAAATATTGAACCATCCAAAGGCAGTGGGCTCGTCTGGCTGAATGCTCCAGGCATCTTCTGTGCCCCTGCATCAGCATTCAGAGCCTTTCTAGCAAGCCATGATGTATATCAAGAGGAATTCACTGACTCCCACTTGCTGCATTATTCATTCTCAACAAGCCAAGGACTGATCAAGCCTTGTTCACAAGGGAGATATGGGGGCGCACCCGAAGAAGTCCCATCAGTTGTAATGGACTGATAGTACTTCTCTGTGTCAATCACCCCCGACAGCTCGCTCATTCCATCAAGTGTGGTGGTCGTCAGGAGCCTGTAGCTGGTTTTCCAGAGCTCACCAGACACAGGGAATGCAAATGCCTGCCATGTCACACCCCTCTTGTCAGTGCTGCAGGGCTCCATTCCTCAGTTGGGCATGTCAACAGCAAGAACATGGTGCAGGACAGCTGTGCCGAAATGTGGAGTATTCATCACAGTGGACCAGAAATGCATGCGCGCAGCACACAGAAGGTGTGGCTCACTTGGACTGCCTCAACAGGCTCCAAAGCTTGGCTGACAGCGCCCTCATCTCCCGAAAGCACAGCCTTTTTGTAGTTGTTCTCCACCTGCAAGAGCTCCTGAGCAAATTCCTCCATACTCATGACATCCACGCTGCGCTCCACCGCCTTCTGAGCCTTGATTGGAAGCTTCACCTGAGTGATTATTCCCAGCCGCCCAACACTGACCTGCATTGCCCCATCCCAGATGTCATTTGGATGAAGAAAAATGGAGCACTGGAGCGTTTTGACCCTTCAGCAGTAGTGTCCAGCGGAGTTGGCAACATTTATTACCTGCAGTGCGGCAAAGAGGTGTGGGTTGGACGTTGGTGAGACCGTTATCAGCGTCCCATTGGCTGTTGCCACCTCCATCTCTAGCACCTGCATTCAGAAATCACCAGAGAGTATTCATCCCAGCGTTACCCCATTTGCATATCTCAGAGACAACAATTTTTATTATCCCATGTGCACTCACCTGCCCGGACAGCGTGCCGTATTTCATTGTGCTGCCATGGGTGCCAGTCGATACTGCTCCGGCAACCGTCTGATCAATGTACCAGGCGAAGCTGGGCAGCGTCCACCCCATAGGACCTTTCATGGTTCTGAGCACACACACAAGCTTCTCGCTGTCTCTGTTTCACAATTACCAGCAGATACATTTTTGACTGTGCTGTCCATGCAACACTTGTGGCACCAGCCTGATAAGCATCAACAATGAAAGCAGTTGAGGGGAGTCAGAAGGTCAGAGCATCAGGGAGATGCGGCGCACATGTGTGTGGCAAGGTAATCCAGCAGCACACGAGTCTGCACTCCACCCTGCACTGTCACGGTCTGCGAATCTTCATCCACGTGAATGGGGAATGTGCTGTCGTACAAGTTCCCCAGCCAAGACCATCTTGGCAGCGCGTTTCTGGTGACAGACCAAACAGCCTCGCTCAGCAGTTTGAAAGCAAAATATAGATTCAATTGCACCTGGATCTAGAGTGCAGTAAAATGAGTTTTGCATGGCTCTCCTTTGTGTAATTTCATCCTGAACATCAGCAAATGGGGGTGCTCACATGCGGCGTGTGCTGGTGAGCTCTGTGAGGACAATGTCAATGGAGTCCGCATCGCTTCCAGCACAAAAGAAATCGCGTGACCAGCTGTGTCCCACTCCCACCCCCTTCACTCTTGGGAAGCTCTTTATGAGGGCAAGAAGCTCCTCCTTGCTGGATGGCCGCCCGACTTGTACAGTTTTATTGCAGGCGAAATACCCTGCGTGACCAATGTGAACAGTGACATTCAAGCGTAAATCATTGAAGCAAGTATCAGTCATGTCAAAACATGATATTTCATAGGAAGCACCATATGATCTTGCTATATACCCAGGGATCCACACTATCTACAACAGCTTGTAACAGATGAAACCTACACTGCGTGCAACATAAGAGCTCAGAGGAAAATTTCTTTGAAATATTACTGCAAAAACGCTTGCATCTGGTCTGAGTTCAATGTTCTCCCCTAAAATTTTCCGAGACTGCACTGATACCCCTGACTCACAGAGGTGCTCATCGCAATCAATGATAGTGCGGGGCTTTTATTGAACATCAGTATGTTCTTAATTACCTTGAAAGTTGCTAAGAGAGTATGGTAATCCGCAGAAGTGGGACTGGGCAAAGGGATCTTGTCGACAGGTTCCGAAACACAGCGTGACCCGTGCACAGAGAGCGAGGGACCACAAAAGTGTGCACAGGATTATTTTTATCCTCCCAACCATTGCATCTGCCCCAGGCAGTACTTGGGGTTGCAGTTGGCAACGCTTTGCTTGTGAGGCTCTTGCTGCCTTCCGACGCTCCTAGCTAGGTTTCGATGCCGATACTCTAGATTTGCCAAACCCCTTTGCCTTGGAGCTTTGAGGCCCATGTTGATCTTGTTCGAGCACTTGTCTTATGTAGAATAAATTTGAACACCCGCAAGAAATCAAAGTTTGATGTGTCATAGTAAGCACACCTACAAGCTTAGTGATTCATCTGTATGCACACCTCTCGTTGCTTTCTCATCCCAGATCGAGCAAACTTGCCATCTCGACTCACCTACAGGCTGATTGTGGCAAGCTTGGAAAGCATCACTGGCGTCATGCTTACAGTGTGGCAGTGGCGATGCTGGCAATGGCTGGAGCCCAGTAGCACATGTGCTTGATCTGAGCAGACCTATGCAACTTCAGCTGCGTAGAATTGGTTGCCAACGGCTATGCCTGAGGGTATCCAAACTCAAAAGGTGGAAAATTGACGGGTTGGTGCAAACGATTAGCTGGATCTTTGCGTATCCTGGTTTGAGATGAAGGGTCAGACTCTCCAACCTGCAGCCCTCATGTTGCAGGCTACCCGTTCCTGTTCTGCAGAGGCGACACTGCACTGCGTTGCTCCATAATTACAAGGCGACGGTCAGCTATGACGGAACTGACTACAATGGCTTCCAGCTCCAACTTGGAGTCCGAGGCAGAACCATACAGGGAGAGCTCGAGAAAGCGTTGACGTTGGTGACGCAGAATGACAGGGCAGAATTGAAAGTTACGGCCTCCGGTCGCACAGACGCTGGCGTCCATGCCTCAGGCCAGGTGACATCCATTCGTCATTCATGCTTCCCAGCAGAGCATGGGTGACATGCAGAGATGTTGTGATTGGTCACATGCAACACTGATCATTTGCTGGCTTTGACAGGTAGTCAACTTCTTCAGCGGGAAGGGGCATTGCCCTAGCAGGCTTTGGCATTCAATGAACAGGCTGTTGCCACCAGACATCAGGGTGTTGGATGTGCATCCTGTCGGCCCTGACTTCAATGCCAGATTCAGGTCCATCTCCATGTAACACACTGATATTTGTGACACTGCAATGCACAAAGTACATGACTGGCGGTGATGCATGTTCTGCCTAGGCGTTTTCTTTCTTCTTCACGTGGGATCCGACTCGGCCTTGTGTTGCAGCGCTTTGAGCAAGGAATACCGGTTTCAAATCTGCACCGGGCCCCTGCATGATCCTTTTCTGTGGAGATATAGCCAGCATGTTTATCTTCCCCTAGATGTGGAAGCTATGCGGTAAGTGTCATTCAATGGTTTACTGTAGGATCTCTGCAGCCCAAGACACCAGAAATTGATTAAGGATCTCTAGCTAGATATTATAGCTCCTCAGCATTTTGTATTTGTGACATTATGGATTGCCATGCAGTGCAGGCAGGCGGCAAAATGCTTCCTAGGCTCACATGACTTCACACAATTTGCAAGCACTTATCCTCTTGGAATGAATCCTCGGAAGACATTGACCCGTTTTGAAGTGGTTGAGGTCAGGCCAGGTTTCTTGCGGTTGGAAGTACAGGGCTCAGGATTCCTTTACAGAATGGTCAGGCACATGGTAAGGCCAGACTGTGGTTGCGTTCAGCCGATGACTCTTTTTGCTGAACTGCAAACAGGGCAGCAGCCTAATGAGACATTTTCAAGCACTTGCTTGCTCACCCAAACGCCAACATAAGCATGACTGCAGGTTGGTGCTCTTGTTGAGGTTGGAAAGGGCACAATGAAAGAGGCCCAGATTGAAGAATTGCTAGCGCTAGGTTCCAAGAAATTTCCTGGTGAGCAGCTCCCCCAACTGAAACTTGGGCCATCTTATTTTCGTTGAGACCACATCTTGGAAGGGACTGGTTCAGAAGTAAATGGTCATAATCTGGAAGTTGGGCTCCAATTCCCCAGGACATCTCAGCTGTAACATTGATGGATTGTTGCTTTGCTGGCGTACAGGTGAGAAACATAGGGGATGGACCGTTGCAGATGCCAAAGGCCTCTTCTTGCATGAAGTTTGGTACTAACTGCCTGCCTTAGAGCCCAGGCTCAGCCTGAGATCGTCTTGTCTTGAAATTCCATACTCTGCGGCAGCCACAACAAATATAGGTAGTCAGATGATCAGACCGGGTGGTCTATGAATGGCTTAAAGTCACTTAATGATATTGCTGGGAATCTCCAGAGCATGCTGAGCATGCTGTGACCTTGGCTATATATTCTATACTGCCAAGGGCACCGTGCTGCTACAGCCTGTAGCCTACTGAGTGCGTTTTACAAGGAAGCAATATTGCGCTGTGTAATGCTCATGTGAACACCAGATGGCACACAGCCATTACGATGCGTTGCACAGCTCAAAATACCTACAGCTGTCCCTAGCATCAAGCAATTGGTACCATTAAATCCAATTCTGTGCTTGCATGTATTCGTTAGGAGAAAAAATCCAGCATTGGGTGGACCACATGGTCAACAGAGACTGACCCAGCCTTGCATGTGGTCCATTCCTATGGAATCATTTTTTCACGTTTTAGAACTACAAAAGCTCTTATTCCATCTGAATATCTGTATTGGAACCAGTTGTTGAAGCAATGTAATCAAAATTGTCTACGAAGACTTAATTCGCACTCGTCAATTAAGAACCATAATCTTTGCGCCGGATTATTGTCTCTCCACATGCTTTGTTTGTCATGCTGAGATGCTCGATCGTGCCTGAGGATATTTCTTTAGAATTTTACAATGCAGAGACTCGACCAAAATGCAGTGCCTCCAGGTGCTGGTGGTGCTGGCAGTACCAACAGGAACACTCAAGCGCAAGGTGCAGGTGGGTCTGGTCACTGCAGACTTGATCATGATCTCGTAGATTTTTTGTGAAGATCTTTTTGTGCTTGGTACGTTGAAATTGCCGTTGCGAGTTTCCTCTAATCTGTTGCCTGTGACTTAGACGATCAGCAACCATCGTGCAGGCGCTCAGAGGCCACAATATAGGGGCCCTGCACCTGTCACTGGGGTTGCACCAGGTCTTGTAAGACCAGGTCCACCAGGACAATATCAGCCAAGTTCTGGAGGGCAGATGGCGCACCCTGCAATAGGGCCATCAGGCGCTTCATCAGGACCACAAGGCAACTCAGTGGGTCCCCCCATTGGCCAATTCTCCCAGATGGGCATCAGCAACGGGCCATCCAGTGCACAAGTGAGTCCAGTGCGCCCATCTTGTGAAAGAGGACCTGACAGTTGTGACTCCACTGATGCTGTACGAATGTAGAGATGAGGTCTTCTCATTCTGAACTGCATGATACAGGCTGCATCGAGCTCGCCACGGCCACCATCGATGGCAAGAGGGCCACCAGGCAGCATGGCGCCGCTCAGGCCAGTCGCCGGGCCGCCCCCAGCATACAGCAATGGCCAGCTGCGGCCACCAGGGCACCTGCCACCCGGACTACCATCGGCGCGGCGGCCAGCCATGTGGCAGCCTGGGCCAACATTTCCTGGCCAGCAGCGCCCATCAATGCAGCCAATGGGTCCTCCAGGCAGCCAGCTCCCTCAGAGGCCCGCACCATTCCAGGGAGCTCCAAGAGGGCCCCCCGGCCCTGTGCCGCTTGCCAACGGGCATGCCGGTATGCGGCCGCCCTTCGGCACAGCCCAAGGGCCTTCTGCTGCACCGCCCTTTGGCGCGGCAGTGCCGCCGATGCGTCCGGGGATGCGGCCGCCCCCAATGCGTCCAGGCACACCAACTTCGCCACCACCCACAAGCATCGGTAAAGACACCTGCATCCTCAGAACATCACCTCGCACTCGTATCCGCGCCATGTTGAATGTGATCTCAGGGAAAGGAGTGCCCAGCGCCTTAAAAGGTGCTTGGCTTCAATGCAGGAGTGGCGGGGACCCCGCGGAGCGATAGGCCTGGAGGCCAGCCGATGCAGGGGGGGCCTCCGAGCTTCCAGTCGGTGGCGAGACCTCCCACACCAGGTATTGCGTGTTCCAATACGGCCATCTTGGCACAGCCCTCTGCCCTAGATGCATGCCAGGGGAAATCCTACAGCGAGCTGCTTTGTTGCCATGCAAGGGTGCTCTTAGATAGAAGTTTCCAGGACCCAGACTGGTGAGCGCAGGCATCAGGTCAACGGGTGCGCCCAACTTTGGGGGCGCGGCCCCGCCCTTTCAGCCGAACCGGCCCACCCCACTTGGCGGCGGGGAGTTTGTGGAGGATCGCGCAGCACCGGGTGCCAACCGGATAGACCCAGCACAGATGCCTCGTCCAATTCCAGCAGATCAGCAGCCCATTGTGCGCCTACTCCTGATATCTGGAACTCCATGTTCGTTTCATACACTCAATGTGGATGCCAACTGCCTTGCGGCGGATCTCATCAAGAATATTCGTGGGGCCCAGCAGTATGGAGGTGTATTGCGGATTGCATTGATCCAACGTGAAGTTCCTGTCTTCAGCTCTTCGCAACGAGGAGAGATGGAGAGCACCAGATGCCGCCGCTCACCAGCACCAGATACGTGGTGGCCGACAAGGGGGACTGCTCCCCCCGATGCATGCGCGCCACGCTCAACAACGTGCCCGCAACCGGCGATCTGTGCCGCATCGGTGCAATGTCGTTGGCTGTCATCATCTGCCCCTTAGCTCTTCCTGATCCCAGGGATGACCCCTTGCAGGTGATCACTTATGACTCTATTAGAGTAGTTGTCCATTTTACATTGGTGCTGCGTTGAATGCAAAATCTGGGGGCTAATGCCACGACCTGCTGCGTGGCAGGTGGTGGACTGCGGTGTGTCAGGGCCAGTGCGATGCGTGGAATGCAAGGCATACATGAACCCTCACATGAGGTTCATCGACGCGGGACGCAGATTTTTGTGCGGCTTCTGCGGCAGCACCACGCAGACGCCGCCCGAGTATGTGGCGCACATCGGCCCAGACGGCCGGCGCAGGGATGCAGACGAGCGCCCCGAGCTCAGCAGCGGCTCAGTGGAATTTGTGGCCCCTGCTCAGTTCATGGTGGGCCCCCGTGGACCTTCATGGCCTTGCAACAAGTTCGAATGGCTTCCGTGGACTTCCATGGCCTGGCATTAGAGTCAAATGGCTGGCAGCAGAAAACTAGTGTGGTGCATGCAAGCCATCTGGACTTCGCGTCACAGAGACTAGCCAGATTTGCATTCCCCTTGCTGCAGTTGGCAGTTGTGCAAGCATTGGTGTATACAGACAATTTACAGAGTTTTGTGCACCCTTGTTGCAGGTGCGACCGCCAATGTTGCCCACGCACGTCTTCCTCATAGATGTCTCCTACCAAGCTGTCGCGTCAGGAGCCTGTGCGTCCGCATGCGCGAGTATCGCAACGATCCTGGATGACTTGCAAGGTAAGCAATGATATGCAATTTGCTGTAGCATTGTGAAATTTGATTTCTGCGCTTGAGGCTGCATGATTTTGGCCACAGAAACATCAACTTTGGATGTCACCTGCAGGTGGCGAGCGGGTGCATGTGGGCATCGTCACGTTTGATGCCTCGGTGCAGTTTTACAGCCTGAGAGCAGATCAGGCAGCCTTCCAAATGCTGGTCATGCCCGACGGCGAGCAGCCCTACTGCCCGGCAGCTCATTCTTCCCTCATTGTACCCCTCAGACAATCGAGAGAACTGGTAAATCACAGTCTCCCAGGAAATCAAGCCTCATGTGCTGCCAGCAGAATACTCCCGTACTCATACACACAAGAAGGCCTGTCAGCAAGCCCAGATGCCAATCACGATATTTCTGTACACTTGACAGGGGGTGCAATCTCGAGTGTTCTCCTGATGCTTGTAGGTGGACAGCGTGCTGGAGCAGATTCCATCGCTGTTTGGGCAGAGTCAGGTGGTGGGTTCCTGCTTGGGCGGAGCAGTGGATGCCTGCATACAGCTGCTCAAGTTGGGCACGGGCGGCAAGCTGCATGTGTTTGCCAGCGCTCTGCCCAAGACGGGCAAGGCGGCACTGACCCAGCGGGCAGAGCAGACCGGGGACAAGGACCTGCAGAAGGTGCAGGAACCAGCCGTCAAGGCCTACCGAGAAATGGCCGCCGACGCCGCCGAGTTCCAGGTCTGCATAGCATACCCTGCCTCCCCATGCCTTCAAACTTGTGACCCGCCAACCTGCCTCAGGGTGTTCAGCATGGATGCAACCACTTTCTACAGTACCAAAAGGAGGGGCACATTGCGGCCTAATCAACTTTGTGTGACGCTCGGCAACGCACTGAGGTTGTGGGGCATCCATGCGCAGATATCCATAGACCTCTTCGTCATGGCCCAGGCATACATCGACCTGGCCACCCTGCGCGAGCTCTGCCAGCAGACCGCTGGGCAGCTCTACTACTACTCCAACTTCGTGCCGGAAATTGACGCAGACCAGCTGCAGAATGACCTCCGATGGAACGCCATGCGCCCCCAGGTAGGTTCCGTGCTGCACCATGCATGCTCACCCTTACTTGCTGGTGCTTCAGGAGAGTTCCGCATGCCGATCCATATTTCTGCAACCTGCGTGAGTCAAATCCTTGGAATCTAGCTGGTCCGAAGGCTGCCACTGATCGTCTGAGGGCACGAGGCACCGCTTCCACAGCTTGTCCACGTGTGAGAGGTGCCCTTCTCACACTTGACACATTGGTGGAAATAGATGCTGGACACAAATAAAGGCGCTGACTGGGTGGGGATTCGCGGTTGTGTGGGACAGGGGTGGGAGGCGGTGGGGCGGCTGCGCGTGGGCGCTGGGCTGGAGGTGGAGCGGTATGCGGGCAGCTTCTTCCGGCGCACCGACAGCGACATGGACTTCCCCGCGCTGCACAGCGACCACTCCTTCGCGATTCAGCTGCGCCACGACTCCGCGCTGTCCCCCGGCCGCCCTGCGCTGCTGCAGTTCGCCCTCGCCTACTCCACCACCTCCGGCCAGCGCCGCATCCGGTGCGCCCACCCCGCTAGTCCTGTACAACTACAGCATCAAGGTCAAACAGCTCCAGGGGACCTGGCGCAGCAGAGGGGAGCCGTCATGGAACCCTGGATCGTCATCCATGGCGGCCAGTTCCCCCCGCCCACTTGCCGGTGGAGGGAGTCTGCAACTACCCTCCCTGTTGCACATATCCCCCTCCCCAGTGTCGCTGCACCTGTTTTGGTGACCTGCCCTCCATGATAAGCAAATGCCTTGTTCAGGCAGCGCTAAATGCATGGACTGGAGCACTGAAGAGATACAATGAGAGGCAATTTCAGTGTGGTGGGAGCACCATCATGGGGTGTTCCGGCGGCTGCTGCTGCAGTCAACCTTGCGGTGAGATGTGCATGTGCGGAGGTGGGTGACAAGTATTCCCTATGCTGCGCTGCAGGGTGCACACGCTGGCGCTGCCTGTGGTCGACAGCCTGGCGCAGGTCTTCCGAGGGGTGGATCTGGAAGCGCAGCTCAGCCTCCTGGCTGTCAACCTTGCTGCCAAGGTGGACCCCTTCAATGCACCCACGGTGCATTTGACAACTTGTGCATTTGAAGAAGGGTGAAGGCAGGCAGAATGGAAGTTTGACTGGGCGCCTGGGCATGCCTCTGCAGGTGCCCAACAGGACACTGGCTGCTGCCAAGGAGGGGGCGGCCAAGGCGACGGTGGACGTCCTGAACTCGTATCGCAAGAACTGCTCAGGCCAGTCTGCTCCTGGGCAGCTGGTGCTGCCTGAAGCGCTCAAGCTGGCACCCCTGTACAACCTGTCGCTCTCCAAGTGCCCAGCCTTCAGGTACTTGCTGGATTGATGTTGTGATCACATCCCGCAGCAAGGGCATTTCATGCCTGCATCCCTGTTGCTCCATTGGAAGAGCACATTACGGACCCATTGTCTGGTGTCTTGCAGGGTAGACACCTTGGCTGATGTGAGAGCGCTGTGGCTGCATCGGCTGGTGACGGTGCCCATGGCAAAGCTGGTGAATCTGCTGTACGGGCGGCTGTTGCCTTTGCACCACCTCCTGGCACAAGCCGCGGCGGGCCAAGACCTTCCTGAAGGCGCTGCCTTGAGTGCGTTCTATTGCATGCTTTTCATTGGCCTATGGGCCTTATGTGTTTTCTGTGCATCCATTTCAAGCGTGCAAGTATCAGAGGACAAGGCAGTGACTCAGCAAAGTCTGATCTGGCGCAGTTTCCCAGCCCTGCTACGGACTCTCGGCCGAGAAGCTGAGGGATGACGGCATCTTCCTCTTTGAGAATGGCGCAGACGCACTGCTCTACTTTGGCCCTCGCGTCGAACCTGGCCTGGTCCACGCTGTGCTAGGTGAACCTTTCTTCTTACCACTACTGCGCTGCCTGAAACTCCCTTCTCTGCTGCAGAATCTCCAGGGAGCAAGAATATTTTGATAAGTTGAGAGACACTGTCCCACTGGCATGTCCAGCTGATCATGTGTTGAGTCGGTAAGGAGGAGGCTGGGATGGAGACTGACAAAGATCAGCCGGTGTTTGCAGGGCAGCAGAGCTTGGATGCGCGCGGCAACATGGAGGCAACCAGGCGGCCGCTGGCGCTGCCGCGGCTGGACACAGCCCCCAGCCGAGCGCTCCACTCCATGCTGGACCAGCTGCGCAGCGAGCGCGGCGCCTACATGTCCCTGCGCATCGCCCGCCGGTCAGCGAATTCACCCCATGCTCCCCTCATGCTTGTGACTGGTTGGCCTCGAGAGCAATCAAGTGCCTGCCTACAATATGAGTGATCATACTCGCTGGAGGTGTTTGGCGTGATGCAGGAGTTCTATAGTCTGCAAATGCAGCCCTTTCTCCCTGCATGTTGTGCGCACTGCCTTGTGCGTCTTGGGTTCCCTCTCGGCTCGAGATGCTGCAAGACCATCAAAGCTGACTCTGCTTGGGGTTTGGCAGGGGAGATGCGGTGGAGGCAGCGTTCTACGCGAGTCTTGTGGAGGACAAGACATCGGCAGGCTCCTCATATGTTGAGTTCCTTATTTTGGTGCATCGCCTCATTGCAGACAGGAACAAGTAACTTGTTGCGGATGAGGGGCAGGTCAGTTGTGATGTCCCTTTGATCTCCAGGTCTAAGTGAGAGTGGTAATACAAGTATGTCTATTTAGCTGAGAGTGTTCAGTTAGAAATGTGTGCCTGTTGGCACGCTGATGTCTTAGCACCGTTGGATTCTATCTGTTTGAGACATGCACTTTCAAGATCACAGTTGCATGCCCGTTGAAGACAGTTGCAAGCCCTATACCGGTGAAGGTCGCAAATTTTAAGCCAACCTGGAAGCGTCTCAGATCTGTTCGGATTTGCGCTTTTGATTACACGGTCATGTCAGGGGACATTGAATAAGGTTGCCGAGTGTTGCAAGACACGTCTGGACCGGGCAGTGCACTTGCTGCTTGTGACATCAGCAGGTATATTGGTCTTCTGGTAGCTTGGTACAAGAGATTTCCTTTTAAGTGGGCAAGAACAGTCACTTACACCTTCTGTACAACGCTCCTTGACGGAACTGACACAGCTCATCACAGTAGTAACCACAGACATGGAAACATTACGGCATACCCAACACCCCTCATTGTTGATAGCTGCAGCGACCCCAAATGCATGCGGTGTTTGTTGCACAGCTTCATGCAACAGACTTGTGACAAACTCAAAATTGGACGACAGTGCACGGAAAAGCCCTCACTGAGGCCCGAAGGAATACACCGATGCTGCGAGCTTTTCGACTTCTGGCAGCGCTGCAATGGCGGCAATCACCGACTGCCGGATGGCACCATCTGGCTTCAGGAGGGCGTCAGCCACCAGGCTCACACGTGGCACCACTTTGGCCATGGGCAGCTGCGCATCTCCCAGCTCCTTCTGCACCAGGTCCCTCACCTGCCTGATCACCTCATCCACCGCCGCCTGCATCATGTCACAGGATGACATCACTGCTGATTAATTGCGACAAGCTGACACAAGCATGAAAGGCTGGCCTTTCGATGACCACCTCATTTTCCGAGGTAAGCATGCCAGAATTTCTTTATGAGGAGCAAGAAAGCTGGCGAGTGCTGTACCTTCAGTGCTGTGCAGAAGAGCGGCCGGCTCATGACCTGCTCAACCTCCTCCATCATTGCGCGCACAATCTCCTCATCTGTTATGGCCACCTGTGCCAGAACACTGCGCCATCACGACACCGCCAGAACGAAATTTAGATGTAACACTGAAGCATTGCAGGCACCACGCTAGCCGTCAGGAAAGTGTCATTGATTCCCTCGAAAATTCGAGGCCAGGGCTAGGGCTTTGGCTCCGTGCAGGTACCTGCGGGCCTGGGACCAGGGCGCTGTTATCAGGAGGCGTCCTTCTGAAGCTGGCAAAGTAGCGCGCTGCGTCTTCTGCGCTGGGCAGGGCGAGATCCACCCAGCCGCCTGACAGCCTCACTGCCTCTTCAAATTCAGCGGCCATCTTGGACACCACGATATGCACCTGCATCCATAGTGCCCACTCTCAGATACCAATCACAGCAGAATGATGACGCCAATCAAGTCAGTACACTGAGCAGATTGTCAAGAAGTCCCATTGCAGCTACATCTGCAAGCAAAATCCACCTGCTCAGCACTCAACGGCTGCGTCAGTTCAAGCCCATCCAAGGCGGAATAGGCAGCCAGCTTGTGGCGCTCCACAGTCGCCTGCACGCTGCGCTCTGGCAGGTAGTGAGCATACTCCAGGAACTCCTCCTGAGCGCCCTTGCCCACGCGGATCAGCTCAGTGGGCCGCAGCCTCATCGGTAGTGCCCTCCACGCTCCCGGCCTGCCCCTGCGGTATTCGCAAAAATGCGTCTCAAACGCGCGACCGGAGATCATAGTGTAGTCAATGGTCTAGGATCTACAGCGGTCACCTACATGACCCATAACTTCCTGGAAGCCACATGCGCGCAGGAAGGCTGCCTCTTCAGTACAGCAGCGTATTTGAAGATGAAACACTTGCTGCCACATCGCAGCAGTGGAGTCCTGGGCAAAATATACCTGGGTTCCAGGAGATTTGACTCCATGAAGAGTTGGCGTCCCAATATGTTCAGCTGCACCCTCAGGAGGAGTTGCAGCAACGGGAGCAACCAGATAGCAGATGCCGTCCTCGCAAAGCCTGCTTCTGCCAGCTCCCTCCAGAGGGCAAGCTTTGATGCATCAGCCTCGCCATCACCACCTTTCATCTGCCTGCAAAATGCAAATCAATCCAAATTTGGCATCTGTGTATAGTGATGCTAGCGTGTGTCTGTCCGATGTCCACGTGGGCTTTGCTGGAGGTGGCATCTCATCACCGTATTCGGAGTATGAGGGCGTCGAGGCTGGCAGCACGATTCAAGTGCCTCTCAAGCTCCTCCAGCATCTGCGGAAGCGTTGTGGTGTCTGAGATGGTCTGCACCGAGGCGAAGTGATTTGCGAGGTTTTCATCCGCTTCTCTCTGCTGTTGCTGCCTTGCTGACTCAGACCCATGCCTCCTGTTCCCGCTCCCTTGAACGCCCAAGCTATCCGAGAGGCTGTTGGAGGCACTGCAAGCATAACCTCCTCTTTATTTTACAACACATGCAACGCTTGTTCTCAACCACCCATGCAGATTGTGCTGAGAGAGCACCGCATACCACTGATCTCACCTCTGATATACACAGTACGCAGCTGATGCTCCTGCTGCACCGAGGCCAAGGGCAAAAGCAACAGATCCTGAGTGCCTGTGCACGTATAAGGTTTTTAGACGCACGCATTTAATATGCAATGGCGATGATGATGATCACATCCAAGGACATGAAAAGTGCTCGCTCTGAATGTGCTTATGGGGATCGTTACCTCTTCACATACTCCCGGTAACTCTGCAGAAACTGCACGGTAGCCTGCATCTGCCGTTTGATGACAGCTTTCAGACTTGCTTAGACTATTACAAAGCTCAAGTGGAAGTCCCTGTACGATATGCTGACCAGCGCAATGACTTGATTGTGAGGAGATTGTTACGATTAACCAGGCATTACTTTTATACTCTGATTAACAATGCGAACAAGACTGGGTTTTTATCCCCGACACCCCACTTGCTCCTTTCTCTCTCTTTCCTTCCTTCCTCGGAGAAAGATTGTTCTGCCGCGTACCGTAAACGGAGAACTTGAAAATGGCAACCTGTGCAACTTCCCTCCATCAGATTATCGCACGAATGTGATGAATTATTAGGCGCGATCTGTATTCTGAATTGAAAGGTGCAAGAGATTTCACTGCGATCATTCTGACGAGAAGGGTGGGCAAGAGTTCAATCCAAGTCGAGCGTTTCGAAGGCCCCTGTGCAGGAGTGTGCAGGATGAAGATGACAACATGAAAATGCTTGGATTATGTTGTAATTTCGTATCGTTAGATTTGAAGGTCAAATCGCTTGAAATGTTGGGCTAGTGTAGCCGATCAGCACGTGTCCTTTGACACATCAGTTCTTGGATGGAAAGAGAATTCTTGAAGGATCACCCCTGATCCAGCCCCTTTGACATTGCTTCGCTTGCCAGTGAGCGCGATTAAACAGAAGGTGTCTTCCCGGTGCAGACAACGATGGCAACGCGGGTTCCCGCCGGTAGGACAACTCCTCAGGATGACAGAGGAAAATGTGATCTTTCGATAACAAATCCACAAATTGAAGTCAACTGACTTTTGGTAGTGGCGAGAGTGCGAGTGTCCAATTACCTGGTATTTGATTCCGCAGACACAGCTTTCAATGGGATCAGCATCTCGTTTCCACACTTGCAGCACTTGGAGAATCGCCCCTCAGAGAGGTCGCATCTGAAGTGAAACCCATGTCAACTCCAAGTCAGCCGCAACAGGACGTCACTAGCTTGCGACCTGGAAGTGTAGCTCAGCCTGGAGGACAAGCTCAAGAGGCAGCTGGCCAGGCCCCTCCTAAACCCGTTCAACAAAAGGCAGAAAGGCGCTCAAAGCGAAAGGGTGCTGCACCAAAGAGGTGGGGACATGCATGCAGTGCCTGTGATGGCATCAAGATAGTTACGCATGACTTCCTTTGGTGCAGAGACAATTACAGTTGGTGTGTTTCAGTTCCAATCGACATTGCTTCATCAGGGCGCTGTTCTGCCATTTCCATATGAGATCACAAAAAGAATCTGGTGCATGCTATACAGGGCATCTCGAGGGGATTCGGCGTCACTACAGGAACGTCTGGCTCAGGATGCAGCAGAGGTTCAGGGGACATGCGCGAATGTCAACCGCAAGCGCAAGCGCGACATCAGTCGTCCTAGAAGGCTGGGTATGTCTGCGGCAGAGGAGCCCGCCGCCCTCAGAGATACCCAGCATGAACAGGCAGCAGAGCCACCCTCAGGCAGAGCGGCTCCCAAACAAGCTGTGCCAGAGGCAGACGTGGTGCAGGGCAGTGCAAAGCGAACAGCTACAGGTACTGCGGCTGAGCACAAGTGTCAAGCCACCAGGCTCCATGCCCCCACAGCCAATGCCGCAATGGCAGCGTCCGAAGTGATCACTGCCAACGGTGGTACAGAAGGCATTACTGCTCAAGGGCAAGCAGGTATCAGAGCATCTTTCCATTCCGGCATTGATGCGAGTATCTCCTTTGATACCAATGTGGGTCTCTGGTAGTACAATTGCGCACACGATCCATATGATAGACAGCCCATGACTTCATGGTCCATAGTAATAATGCCACATGTCATGATATTGAACATTAGGCGTCTTCTGTGGAAACAGGCTTGGTCGAGCAAGGGACGGAGGCAGACTCTCCTACATGCCACCGCTTGGAAGCCAATGATCTAGCAAGAGATGCTCTTGGACGCGCGCCATTAGGACAGGCCGCTCCTGCCGATCTCACCTCCGCACCCAAAGTGAGCCGCCTCCATCAATGAGAGTCTGTAGAGTGTGTTGATACTTCTTCGATCAGACGTCCTGTTGGGGACTTGGTATCTGCTGCATTGAGACCTCTGTGCACGGCAGGCACCTGGTGGGGCTGGTGAAGGGCCAAGTGCGCCCAACACTGGCCAGCAGCCTGTCCTCGGCCTGAGGCATGGGCCCACATCACCGCTCAGGCGACCCTCCAGACCTCCCAGCACTCCCAAACAAAGGGCAGCAACGGTGGCAGCACTGAGAGCGGCCAGCTCATCAGGGGTACCTGCAGCAAAAGCGGCCAGCTCAGAAGCTGCCCCAGCCGCAGCCGCAGCTAGGTCTTCAAGTGTGCCGGTGGAAATGCAGCAGCCGCAGCCGAGGCTGGACCGCCGGCGACGGCAGCAACGCCAGAAGCAGGGAGCCAGGGTAGAGCAGCGGCAGCTGCTGCTGATGATTTCAGATGAGCTTTTGAAGGTATAAAAGACAACCCAACATATGTGACAAGTATCCTTTGATCTTCCCCGTCCAGTATTGCACGCAAACCAAACTGCATTATATGGTTTCTGCACCATTCAAAATGGCAAGATTGTGCCCAGGACTTTGAAGACGCTGCCAGGGAAGCAAACGGAGAAATCAGGGTTGACCCTGAACATCTTAAGATTGTGATGGCAGCGATGCGGCATGGACGGGATCAGCTCAGGCTTCTCCTGGTGCGTATTCTGGGATAATATGAATCTGCCTGCTTCACAGCAAAGCAAAAATCTGACCTTGAGTTGGATATTGTGGGAGGAACAAGTCGGTCTGACAGTGTATTGGTCTGGTTCCAGAGAGAAAGGAAGCGCTGGATGCGCGTGCGCGTGCGTGCTGCAAGGCGCGCATTCAGACCATCAGCTGCAGCAAGAGATGCCCAGAAGCCTGTCGCTGCAGCAGGTCTGATCTGCACACCTCTTATCTTCCTCTGGAATGCACCAGCATATGTCCTGACACAGTGGCAGCTTCCATGGCAGCATTGCCATGTACGACCAATTCCGCCTGAAACTGTTGGTGGTGCATGCAGCAAGGCCCCTGCAGGATGGAGCTGGGACTCGTGGGGCGCAATCAGAAGCCACAGACATGGACGAGTCTGCATCTGAGCCGCAGGACGGGGAAATACAAGAGTCCACCATGATGAGCGAGCAGGCGAGCATTAAACGGGCAGACCCTGAGCCTTGCAGCCCAGCATCCGCAGCAGTCACAGCAGCTGACAGCATCTGCCAGAAGACCCCTGGTAAAAAGACAGCTTCAAAGGGCAGGCGCATGGCATCACGGCTGGGTGTCCGCTCGGGCGGTGTCACAAGGCCACCCCTCCCGCATGCATACGCCGGCAGGCCACCATCAAGGGGCGGCACGGCAGATCAAGCAGGAGGTCAACCGCAACCCAAGACAGCTGGCAGAGGGAACGGCAGGGCTCTGCACCCTACAGCATTGCGGGGTGCCGGTGCCAGCAGTGGTGTCGCTGCAGACTGCTGCCGAGCCGCATACGGATGCGTCAGTGCAGAGTTTGTTGACGAGGACGGTCTGCATGTGAAGATAGCGGTGTGGCGCGGCCGCGATGTGGCGCCTGCAGGCATGCCATCAGACAAGGAGGGCCAGGCTGCGTGTGCTGGCCAGGAGGGGAGCCAGAAAGCCAAGGCGGCTGACGGCGGTGTGGAGGCACACAGCGGTGGTGAGAGGCCAGCTCGGGCTCCACCCGCTGCAGGTGGTGGAGCATGCCCAGCAGCCACAGCTGTGGATAGGGGCGGCTGTCCAGGTATGACAGGCCCAAAAGTCTTGACTTATGACACCGGGAATGAGGACAAGCCTGTGGCGCAAGAACAGTTGTCCATGCCCAACCTGTGCCGCCAGCCTGTCGGGAAGGGACAGCCAAGGCGGACTGGTGAGCAGCTGCCAGAGCCAGCTATTGGCCCATCTGCAAGCGTGGCTGTGTTTGGAGGGAAAGCCGACGGCAGCTGCACTGCAGCCAAGCACTGCTGGCAGCCGCCGCCCAGGGGACAGCTGTCCCCTGCAGATGCTGCACGCACTGCACCTGCTCGAGCAGCACAGCCCTTGGCAGCTGGCAAGGCAGATGGGGAGGATGCAGGGCAAAGGGGGCACTCTGGCAGCGCTCCTGAGGCTTCAGCAGAGTTGGGCCAACGGTTTCCAGAAAGGGGAGTTGCAGCAAACACCAACGGCAAACCCAGCACAGGCGCAGGGGCACCGCAAAATGCCAGACCAAAACCCAGCGGGGGACCAACAGGTACCTGCGCCAAACAACACTTGGCTGGCTCTTCTGAGTATGTGGCTCAAATATGGGAGATAGCAGACTTTTGCTTAGACACTCACATGTCTACAATGGCTTCTGCGCAGGAACACCTGGATCCAACGACCAAGAACACCGGGGCAAGTCTGTGGGGCGACCACAAGTCGCTGAAGATGGAGGTCTTCTGCCATCCGCGGCAGCTCCAACAGGACAGCGACGCCCTCCTGCTGCCCCCAGAGCTGCACCGCCAAAGACACGAGCAATGACTAGATCAGCTGCTCAGCCGCAGAACAGGAAGCAGCAGCTATTCGCTGGCGTACAGAGTTTTACAGCAGAGGCAAATGCGGCTGAAGCAGTCTTGACCAGACCAGACCCCCAAGCACGAATCGGCAGGCCACACAGCCTGCTGCTGCTGCATCACCAGTTGATGCAGCGCTGCAGCATCCTGCGAGCACAGCTGTGTCTGGGCACCAGGGAGAGGCCACCATGCAGCAGCCTACTGCAGTGGATCCAAGCTCTTCAGCACTCCCAAAATCAGTGCCTCCAAAGGAGCCCAAGCCGTTTGACCCTCTGCGGGACAAGCGAAGGAAGCCAATATCCAATATGTGAGGGTGCAGCAGTGGTGTCAAGCAAGCGATCTAATGACCTGAACTGATGAATGATTGCTGCATCTTCTGTCATTTTTCAACTGTCTACATGTACATTCTTATGACAGATGTTTGGCGATAATTACATGACGTTGCCCTGGTTGCACATTGCAGAATTTGAGTTGTATTGCTTATGATGGCTTGTACACCAGAGATGAAGCCCTGTATTGATTTTTCTCCCTTACAATGCTTTGATTGCAGAGCAGAACAACAGCAATGGCTTTGCTTGCTAGTCTTGGAATTGCCTTGTAGAGAACAGAACAGAGAGATGTGAGATGTGCATTGTAGATGCTCTCTTCTCTGTAAGGTATAGTATACTGACTGCACAATTTCCAATCAACTTTGCAACTCAAATTTATTGACGAGACGGATTGACATGGGAAATAGAACAGAGCAGCTTACAGGAGGTTGTGCTAACAGACATCTATAATAGCAGCAGTGTGATTGGCACCACAGGAGACATGCAAAAATCGGCAGGATTCTGCTGGACTTTTGCATGATGGACTCCCTTCCAAATGCTGCACAGGAGTTGGCTTCCAGTAATCAAACTCGTTATCATGGCCAAGCTGGCCACCAGCAGAAGTCTGATCTGGGAACAGCCCCGACTCACTCCCCACAGAGCCGCCCCAACCCCACGTCAACAGCTGCCCATCGCTGGTCACACCTGCACTGTGCTGCCACCCTGCTGCGACCTGTACCACCAGGGCAAGACAATAGCTGTACATACCATCCCCCCGCATGCATGCTATGCAACAATAGAATGCTAATGAAATTACTGTTCACCAATGGCTACCGGGCAGCGATCAGACCTGTTCCAAGGAAACGTCAGGGATCAGCGTAGGCTGGAAGGGTGAGGGCGGGTCACTGGATCCCAGCCCTAGCAGTCCATACTCACTTGTCCCATAGGTTGCCACGCGGCCACCATGTGTGAGCGCCACTAGATGCCGGCCGCCTAGGGCCAGCTGCTTCACATTCTGCACCCCTTCAAACCCACGAGTGTGTCAGGGTAGAAGTAGGATCGTCTTGGATAACTTACATGTGTACATGCAAAAGTTCCTAACGGAACAAGCCTCTTCTCAATGAACCTGCTCATACTGTGGAGAGGTGAATCAATATGGGTGTGCAAAGAATCCCTCACTGCGCACCTGAGAGAACTTCGGGCTCATTTGCCTCGGTAGCTGCCTTTGTGAGTGGTGATTGCCGCAGGTATGGGCCCCAAAAGTATGCAGCACCGTTCGCATCCACACACCCTGATCACAAGACAGGTCTACAATGACGGCCTTGCATTTGCCTTCCAGTCCCTTGGGTTGTCTGTGAAGGGCTATTCATGCTGCCTCTCTGCTGTGCTTGCAGATACAGCGCGTACAATGGTGTGCGGACCGCTTACCTGAATTCATGAGCCCACCAGCAGCGCTCTGCACCATGATGCCTTTAAGCTTCTTCACAAGGCGGGGTGCAGACTCGTCTTGGGTAGCAGCAAATGAAGATCTACCATGACCTGCAGCAAGGCGCCATGCCAGGCATTAGCTGGCAGATGACTGTACCCCAAAGCACAAATTCCAACCCAGTGCACCTGCCGCACATGCGAATGCAGAATGGACATTGCCTGGCTGCTGTATGAGAAGCATAGGCCAGGTTGCCTACCTAAGCAGCCACGCGTGTCACCACCCCATGTGAAGAGCTCGCCGTCTGCAGACACTGCCAGGGAATGTTGAGCTCCAGCGGCAATCCCAATTATCTTCGTTCCTGCAGTGCAATGATGACGTGTGATGCGCCTTGTTGTTCACAACGGCGCTTGTATGATCAGGTGTGCCGAATGAGCTTCAGGTACAATTATGAATGATATATGTTGGCATGTGGGTGAGTTCCATTACCAACAAGGTCCTGGACACGGCGTGGGACCCATTCCTGTCCACCCCTCCTTCGCAAGCCTAGCTGCCCATGCATGTTGCTGCCCACGGCCCACACGCTGGAGCTCTCTGTCAGGAAGAGCGTATGGCTGTGCCCCATTGCTACTTGCACGGCAGCTTCCGGCAGGAAGACCTCCTGCGGTTCCTGGAGAACACCGAGAGGATGGACCATGTGATGTCTTGCTTGGTAGCTAATTGCAAGAGCACTCTTGCAGACTCAACCTTTCAGTGCACATGACAGGCCTGCCTGCATGGAAAACTCCTGATGTGTGTAGTGCCCCAGCTGACCGTGGTCATTCAGTCCCCAAGTGAACACGCTTCCATCAACAGCAACGGCTGCTGTGTGTGCACCTCCACACGCCACGGAGAGAAATTCTTGATTAATCAATGCGGGTACAAGACTGGGAACTGCGAGGGTTTTGGCACAGTCATGCCCCAACCTTCCATAATCACCGTTTCCCCAGCAGGCCACTTTACCAATCAGGCGTCTAGCCATCGTAGTCTGAATCTAAGGTGCAGATGTACTGCATGCATTAGGACTTCCAGGCAATCAAATGCTACAGACTTCGCAGATCAGGCATGCGAACGGCATGCACCATGGTGACAGGACACTTCAATATCTTAATGCTGCCTTACATGCTTCCTCGAATACTTCACACCTATGACCTACCCAACTCTATTCTTGGGGCTCCATGAGCCCGGCTCATCCTTCCTCAATTTGCTGTCTCACCGTGCATCCAGCCCAAGCTTGCACGTGCTACTGTAGTCAGGGGGTACTAAAGACTTTAAAGCTGTAGTATAAATAGGGGTAGTTACTATACTAAATTAGTATAGTAATCACCTAAGTATAAATGATGACCAGATTAGCGAAAGAGATATGCAGACCAGATTGAACATGGTAGAACTCTGGAGCACCGCGCACGTGCTGCTGCTCTTTGCCGCTACACTGCAGCAGCTGCAGGCATAATAATAATGATAATCTTTATGAGTGGCGAAACCAGAGCCCAGAGGGCCATAGGGCATACACAGGTCCGTCTGCAGCCGGAACCCGGGGCCGATATGCACAGGCTTGCAGCCTTGTCAACTCGCAAATGCACCCTTGCAGCCTACACTGTAGACCTGGCAGGTCTACACCCCCTTCTGTGATTTATCATGATGGCAACAGCTAGGCAAAAATATACTGAGTCGACTTCCAGTTAGTGGCCAGCATTTCATTTTGTAGTTAATCGATAGACCCTGTGGGCTTTTACCCAGCAGCAATAATGGTCCAAGCTTACAAAGAAATATACAGCTGATGACCTCGAAGAGCTGGACGCGGTGCACGCATGCTGGCTTCCAAACCCTCTCAAATCACCAATGATCCGCACACCATACTTATACAGGTTATCACAGTCTAAATGAGGTACATCTTTATTCTAGGGGTGCAATCAAACACACCACCTCTACAGACAAAATTTGACAATTAGTTGCCAAAGCCAATAGAGAGATGTGCCCAACTGGACAACAGTGTAGAGTCTTTTATGCCGTACAACGACAAGGCTCAGCCATCACCATTGCCATGAAACTTTGTAAGAGAGTGGCTGCAGCTCTGCACTCAGCAGCAGCTGGACTTGCTGGAGTTGACCGGCTTGCCCTCGCCTGGCCTGATGGTGGCGCCTGGCTTGTTGATGACGGGCTGGCTGGCCATCCTGAGTCACACCAAACCTGTCATGTGACTCTGCTACAGACTTTCTTGCTGACAGACCAGGACACATTTGACACGACTCCATGGACTGTAAAGCCTCCATGTACTGGACCATTGCATTTCTCATGTAGGGACTCAGGAAAGCATTCTCATCCGCATGAAGACATAAACTGAACAGCTCATTGCACCTGTTCTTGATCTCGGCCGCCATGGTCATGAAAGCTTGCTCCACATTGGTCGCGTTCTTGGCACTGGTCTCGAGGAATGGGATGCCAATCTCATCTGCAAAGGCCTGCCATGAAGCAGGTCTGCACTTAGAACCAAGACCGCGAACACGCATCCACTTCCCATGTAAGAAGATACAAACCCTTCACGTGCTCACCTTTGCTGTCTGGTAGTCCACGACCTTCTTCGCTGTCAAATCACTCTTGTTGCCCACCAGCAGCTTGTTCACATTTTCATTGGCATATCTGTCGATCTCGTTCAGCCATTGCTTGACATTGTTGAAGCTCTCCTGATCTGTGACGTCGTACACGACCTGTAAAAAACAGCAAAGACAGTGACTGACTGGGCAGGAGGTAGGGACACAGGGTTCAGTGATGCCTCTTAATAAAAAAGCTCAAGTCAAGGAAGATAGGCTTACAATGATTCCATGGGCTCCCCGGTAGTAGCTGCTTGTGATTGTACGAAAGCGCTCCTGACCAGCCGTGTCCCACTGCAGAATAATAAGGACGTGATTAGCATCGGCAAGACTGTGAGGAAACAGAACATAGCAAGTTGTCGAGCACCAACGAGGAGAAGAAAACTCACGATCTGGAGTTTGATCACTTTGCCGTCAAGCTCGACGGTCCGAATTTTCTGCAGGCAACAAAAGAAGATCAGGGCCAGCCGTTCCACCACGTGCTTGCATAAAAGTAGAGGTGGGAAGGATGCCTTACAAAATCGACGCCGATGGTAGAGATGTAGCTCTCGGTGTATGTATCATCCTGCGCCACACATCACGATGAGGCCTGCTTCTCCAGAATGACAAGGACGACAGGAGGGCTTCAGGAAGGTGCACTTACCGCAAACCGAAGCAGCAAGCAGGACTTGCCCACGCCCGAGTCTCCAATGAGCAAGAGCTGCAACCAGAAAAGTAATCGATCAAAAACTGAGACAATGAAAGTTTGGCCAAAGCAGACAGCAGAGTCCAAGGAGGGGTTTGGTCACCTTAAAGAGATAATCGCTGCAAGAGCACCCCAGAAGCACACAGCAATCAGCACCACTTCAAATATAGAACATTGAATAGGTAGCATGCAAAGCCAAAGACCAGCAGCGCTGCAGAGGGAAGGCTACTTACTACTCTGGGTTCATTTTGACTTCCCAGACTCCTCAAACCCAGCCGCTGTTTCTGTCCTCTGATTGCTGTGGCACTATGTGAGTCAACAATCAGACTGGCAATCCAAGGCGACGCAAAAATCTTGCCTGTCCCACACAATTTTCTCTCAACGAAGCAATTCAACGCCCACGGAGAATCAAGTAATTACGGTAGCAAGAAATTTCCCGTAGTTACGGACTCCATTCCATGGATCCTCGGAGTTTAGGCCTTAATGGCAGTCTCAAAATTTACACGAAAGGGCATCTGAGGTCTATGTCAAGAGATCAGGATATTTCTTGAAGTCTTTGTTTCGTTATTGTCATCCTTGCATGTAGAATTGCGCCCCTTAACTGTCCCCAATCGATCCTCGAAAAGTATGTCCCTCTTTAGTCTGTTGCAAGACTGCTTCGAGGCCCTCTCCCATGGCAGTTTTCCACCCAGTGACCTATTGAAGCAGACAATTAGCAAGGTCCGTCGCTTGATGCGCTGCTGTGCATACAAATTCCCCTGGGTCATCGAACTTTCAGACTGTCACACAATTCAGGAGGTCGTCAAAATTTAAATAAACAAAGCATTATCTCCAGGGATATTCTGCAACTCGTGGCAGCCAGATGCTAAGAAAATCCTTGAAAGGGCTGAAGATTATTTGTGTGCTCGCAGGGCTTGGGCTTTGCTATCATTGCTGCTGCATGCGTAGTAAAGGTTCCACAGATCTTGAAAATATCTCAGAACCAAAGCGCCCAAGGACTCAGTCTACTCTCTTTTGAGCTTGAGCAACTGGCTCTTACAATCCATGGATCGTATGGCTTCATCTTGGGACTACCTTTCAGTGCCTATGGAGAGGCAGTAGTCCTTGTGCTGCAAAATTCTTTCCTTCTGGCTCAGATATACGTCCTTTCAAAGACGTCTTTTTGGCGACCTTTCCTAGCAATCTCACTATTTGGCACTGCGCTTGCCTTCATCTCAGCGGGTACGGATGAAGAATTGATCTGGGCAGCGCACAGGGAAGTCTTTTTTGTTCTTTCCAGTCAAGCTATCTTGTCGCTGAATTCATAGAAATTCCATGTCCTGCAGGAATGGTGACCCCATCGTTGATAATGATCCTGTACGACCTGAACAACAGTATAGTCCTGGCGGCACGTCTGCCTCAGATCTATCAGAACTTTATGGTAAGGGAGCATTGCACCTTTTGGCTGTTTCAAACGCCATCCCATATGGCCCTTGCTCATGAAGTGGTTTCACTTGCAGAACAAGAGCACAGGACAACTCAGTGGGACGGTGTATGTGGCCAACTTCTTGGGCTGCATTGCTCGGATATTTACATCTCTGCAGGAGGGTGGAGGTTATGCAATGGTCCGTGGCTTTCTGCTAGGTATGATGCTGCCACCCAGAACCACTGCTGACACTGAAAGTCAGTATGCCTTTTTTCACCTGAGATAGTGACACCAAACAGCCGATCGAAAGCTCCTCAGACTTGTGACTCACCTTCAGTTGTGTTGAATAGGTTTGCTCCTCAACGGAACGCTGGTCTCTCAAGTCCTTCTATACAGGGGCAGCAAGGCTACTCCGGGAAAGAAATTGGAATAATTTGCCAATCTTCCTGCTCTGGTTGCTCTGGTGGACGCTGGCAGTGCAAGGAGATTTCAGTCTCGTCAAGGCGAGTTGTCCACAACCTAATTCCGTTTACAGTGGCTGCCATGCATACACGGCTCGGCATGTCAGCAGTTTGTTTGTCTTAGAGGTATCAAGAAAGAGATCAGGATCAGCAATGCCGCATCACTGATCCAGATGAGCGTAATGATGATGCAGCGCTGCCTCGAGGCTCAGAGAGAGCTCTAGAGGCTCAGCTGATGGGTTGCTGACAGAAAGATGTACCGCAAAATTTTCGCGGCGAAAACACTTGATGTTTGATGATCTCCCAATAGGACTCCTGCTATGTGTCCCGTCATGTACTGGTGATCATTCGATTGAGCTCAGAGGTACCGTGTGACACGTCTTCAAAATATTGCTTTGAAATGCGGGGTGCCACCATGACGGTCATGCCATACGATCTTGTAGATGCCATGACCATTTCAGTCTTATGTGCATGCAGCTGTGCAGGCGGCTGCATGTGCGTCCGGGATAAACATGCATGTGCACATAGAGTTAAAATCTGATCAGTCACTGCAGCGCAGCTGTACAGATTGATCTACCGTAGTGATTTTCGAAAGTGAATTCGGCCCCCGCCGGGCCTGGCCATATTTAATATGATCATGGGCAACCGGGGTGTCCATTAAAACTGATGAATGATCGAGAATGTCACATGCTGACTGAGAGATCATGAAGAGAAGACCATCATAATCTATATCTTTGAAAGGGAGAGCAAGGCCCAAAAGATGGCCTCCCCCAATGGGACCCCCGTTTCCTCTTTCTTTCTTCTCCTGTGAATTTGCGGACATTGCGGACGGCACCTTGTTCCGTAAGTAAACGAGCGAAAGATGTCTACAGAAAGAAGTGGAAAGGAAGGAATGTGTACAAGGAAAAGCGAACATGTCTGCGCATCACTTCTATCAAACGTTGGATGGTGGTTGTACGAAACATTGTGCTCCTCAGTTGGTCACTCTTCGGAACTTTAGAGTGCCACTATTTCACAGCACAAGAAAATGTCAGCAACAGGCCGCTCAGGCGCTTCAAAAACAGGGGTTTCGCAAAGCATCTCGCAGGCGGCAGCTCTCAGTCTTGAGCTGCTCAGGAAATCCAGCTGCAGGGGCAGCTAGACCAGCTGCAAATGGCGATCCTCGAAAGCCCACAACAGCAGGAAAGCAGGCACCAGAGGCAGCTGCTCCCTCCCGGGATAGCTCAGCAGTTTCATCCAATGACCCACCAGCGCCGAGCTCCAGCCAGCAGGCAGAGCAGCAAGGCAGTCTTACAGGGCTCAAACCTTTTCATGTTGCTGCCTTTGCAGCCATACTAGCCTGTGGACTCGCGTTTTTGGCCGTCCTATTGTACATAACAGCCGACATGCAGTTCCAGAGAGCCTGTATAAAGGTGGTCAAGCGGCTGCTGAAGACGGTGGCCCTAAGGCAGGTCATGGGCATCCTTGCAGCTATGACCTTTGTGCGATTTGGACTTGAGCCTCTGGTCAAAGTACTGAGGGGGATCTTCTCAGCTCAAGGGTCCTGGGAAAAGTCATCAGAATACTACATCCTTCGCGAGGTAGTGCTCTGAAGCTATTCTAGCACTTGTCTGGTCGTGCATTATTTGCCAGTAGATTGTGAAATGTTGCTGCCCTTGTTGGCAAACTCTAAAGCTGCATCTGACCAATGTGTTCTATGCGCAGGTGTACAGGCCGCTAGAATTCCTGTTTTCCGTTGCAGCTTTCACGACTCTGGCAGAGAACTTCTTGCCGCAGCTGATATCAATTCCAAAGGTGAGGTCCAGCCATGTCTCTTGACTGGCTCATCTGCTGTCGGCCGCACAGGATGCGGGTAGACTTGTAAAGACATCTGCCATAGAAACTGCCAAAAGTGACGCCTCAGACGAAGCTTTGTCACTTGCAGGCGATGGTCCAGAATTTGGTGAGGTCCACTCTGTCGCTCACATTTGTCATCGCGGCAGCCAGGGTGGTGTTCAACGTGAAGGCACGCATGACACGGGAGGCAACGTGGCAGCTGGAGCTGAAGGGAGATCTCACCAAGCAGCGCCGGGTGGAGGCAGTTGACAAGCTCCTGTCTGTTCTGACATTGCTGGTGGCATCTGTGTTCGGCCTGCAAGCCATTGGGCTTGATGGTACGCGCTTCCTGGCTCACGCAGACGTGTCAAGTTGCGTCAAAAACAAGCAAGAGAGGCGGTAATATGGGAAGGTGAATGTTGAGAGCATGTGCTTTGTACGCAGTGAATTCTGTGCTGGCGATTGGTGGGGTTGGTGGTCTGGCGGTGGGTCTGGCTGGGCGTGAGATCCTGGAGAACCTGTTCACTGGGCTCATCATCTTGTCGTCCAGCCCTTTTGAAGTGGGCGACGAAGTGCTCTTCTCTCCTCCCAGCGGGCAGGTCTGGCATTTCTTTCCACGGTCACCCATCTTGTTTGAAACGCACCAATCTTGGCGGTCTTTGGGGTTGGTCATTCACATGCATGGCTCCCTGGAAGTGTGCAGTGCTGTAGCAGGTGGTGGAGGGTATCGTGGTGGATGTGGGCTGGTATCGCACGACAATCAGAAGCTTTGAGCGTGAGATCTTCAACATCCCCAATTCCGTCTTCTCGCGCAATGTGGTCCTCAACATCACGCGCAAGCAGCGGGAGTGGCGGTTCTACGAATTCATCGGTGAGGTTTTCTCGGGAGCAGAATGCCAGGAACGGTGTCGATGCATTCCCTGGCCCTGGTCAGTCTGCTGAGCGCTGCTTCAGCCGGCGTCTGACTGATGGGGTTGGTGTCCAGGTCTGCGAGTGGATGATGTTGGCAAAGCTTCTGCGGTGGTGGCAGATATGCGCAAGATCATTCGCCAGGATCCGCGCATCATTCAGAAGCTTCACCGCCGTGTCTTCTTTGACAAATTGACACGGGAGCAGGTGCGGAAGGCTCAGACTTATTCGCGCCAGACTCTTGAATCCACTACAGCTGCATGTAATCACCACCTTTATGGTATTCCCCTGCAGGTGACCATCTACGTCTCTTTCTATGTGGAGGCAGCCAATCGAGATGCGTTCATGTCCATCAAGCAAGATCTGCTGCTTGCCTTCATCGACTGCGTGGACAGGAATGGCGCCAAGCTCGCAAAGCAGCGGCTAGAGGTGAGCTTCTGCTAGCTCCTGCAGCTCTCTACAATCTGATCAGGCATTCCAGTCTTCCTGTCAATTGCTATTGAGGGTCCATGCTAGCTACTTTAGAGTGAGTGAGAGCATGCGGGGCGGTGCAGGTTGAGGTGGCCCCATCCCAGATGGCTGCCTCATCGCAGCGTCCTGCATCTTCGGGCGTGAACGATGGCGCTGCGTCCTCGCAGAAGGCTCTGCCTGAAGGCAAGGCAGGCAGCCAGCAGGCACCTGTGGATGTATCACTGACCCCTCCTGGCACGTCATCCTCTTCTGGTGCGCTTTGACGAGCTCATATGGCATTCTAGCTCGATGCAATCTTGTGTTTGGAAGAGGGATTGTTGGTCATGCTGATGGACTATTCTTGGACATGCAGGCAGCAGTGCAGCTCCAGAGACAGAGCGCGCCGGCACCAGCAGCAACGTTGTACCCAGCACGGATCCGCTGCGTTCTGCTGTAGCAGCTGCGTCTGGTCTTGTGGTCGCTGACAATATGTCGAGTGATGAGCAGCCAGGCTCAATGATGACGGCGAGTTTTGATGTTTTATAGGAGCATGCCTGGCGTCCATCTAAGTCATAGTCTACTTGCAGATAGCATGTTTTCTGATTTGTTTGTGTGAGCCCAACTTAACGTATGTTCTTGGAGTCTTTAGTCTTGCACCCTGCATTTTACTTATCTTGTAAAATAGGCTTTCATCTGGCTATCTTGTTTTACAGACCGGTGCTTTTGGAACAGCTGCCCTGCAGGGAACAGTCATGATGTTTCACTCAGTTGGCATTGCAATACATCAGGATTCTAGGCACCAGTACTACTAGATAGTATCTGGATTGATCAAAAATACATACGAGGCCCTCTTCTACTACCCCCATGTGCGGCACACCCTGTTGGTCACCTCCTACACACCTCCGGAGTCCGCCTACGCAGGCCTGGAGGTTTTCTGCGCAGCGAGGTCCACAGAGGAATAATGTTCAAACACTCTTTCCATGCTCCTCAATGCCAAGTAATGACTGGCCAGTCCATAAAATGGATACGAGGCCTTTGTGGAAAGCCCTGACACCTTACTGCGTGCATTTGTGACTGTCACATGAAATAAGTAGAACATTCTATAAACCCTTTAAAAGCTGCCACTCGAAGGGACACGAGAAGTACAAACTACTGTAGGAACAGATCACAGGTATTACAGGTTTAAACGGTTCTGGACCAGCTGCAGCCTCTGTCTACCTGATGTACAAGGGCTGCCTCACATGCATAGCTCATCTTCCAAAGCGTCACTGCAGTCTCAGGAAATTGCTACTGCTCTCAGGAGGCCAGCCTGTATGCCCTGATCTTATGGTACATCTCTTTTCATACTGTGCTATCGAGGCATACTGGCTCCAGTCTCCACTCATGCACTCTTTTCAGAGTTTGCAGACTGCTGGATGCGCTGTGCGTTGAACTGCGCCTGCACAGGGCACCCCTTTTCGGACTTCTAAAACATGTCCAGACACCAGCAAGAAACATTGACCTGGTATTGCACAGGTTGGCTTCACCTTAGTTTGGAGATGCTGGAGTTGACTGGCAGCCAGAGATGCATTTGTCTGCACAAATAAAATCAGCCTGGAAAAGCACACACATGACATGTGAAAGCTACGGAACAAACATTATGTCCTCTTCGGGGCATTCTGAGCGCATGCACAGTATCCAGGCGGAGGTTGAAAGATGATGGCCTTGGAGCCAGCAGCTCACTTGTGAAAGTAGGAAGAGGCATGGTCGACGACGGTTGTTTTCACTTCTTCAAGCGCCTGATCGATGGCTGCCTCATTTTGAGCCAGGAACGGTTGCACAATGCCGTTGAACAAGTAGACAGCACCTTGCGTCTTGGGGTGCCAGAGATACAGCACAAAGAGGACTTTTGCCTCATAGTACATTGGAACCCTGCAATGAAACAGATAACGATAAGGGTTGTTCTCCATAATATTACTTTCTTTTGATCCAGCAGCTGCCAGGAATGCGTTGGGAGAGTGAAATACCAGAAGACCAGCACGTCAAGTAGCATGCGCTCGCTCACTGTGAAAAGCGCCAGCATCAACCTAGCACACAACAGATGCACTTAGTTTCACATCCGATTGCAAATCCGATTGTAAATAAAAAGCATCAATGAGCAATATTTCGCAAATTTAGCAAGGCCTTTACCAGTAGATACACCACTGCTGCACAGCATCGCTTTGCTTCTGAGATAAGGCCTTGTAGCAAGAGTAAGCAGGCCACACATATCCAATCAGGTTCCTGCAATATCAAAGACATCTTTGCAAAGAGCCATGCTTGAAAGTGATGAAATGTGCAAACCGTCACGTCAGTCATTTCTAAAGGGAAGACAGATCAGACACGTACAGTACTACACGACAGGAGAAATCCCCCAACATTTTCCACGTTTAGATGTGCCTGTCCACCCTGTCTTCGGCGCGCTCCAAAATAGAATTTGCAGGATCGGTCAAGCGATACACATTGCCATGCACGGTGATCTTTCCATTCCCAGCAAATAACTTCACTAGTGTGCTACGCTGCAAGAGGTACCGAAAACGACATCTGGTCTTGGATCACAAGAAGCATTCCTTTCCTTGCAGGGACGTGGTGTAGCATTAGGTTTTGGGGTGATAATTTAATGTAGAGGGGATTCTTTCTGAGCCCTAAAAGTTCTCGATGAATTGAGAGAGGTCCAGGGAAGGACTGATCAAATCTGCCACAATTCACTCCATCAAAGATCATGACTTAAGGACACGTGATGTCAGTGTGCCGGCCGACGGCCAGGCAGGTACTATCTACCTTTGATAGTGATTTAATATTACAGACTCCAAGTCGGACTCAGTCCTTCGGACCGACTCACTGATCAGTGCCTCATGAGGCACTGTGCAGGTTCCACCAACTTGAGTTGAGCTTCCTGAGGACCACCTTGTTCTCAATCAGTTGAGTTTACAGGAGTTATATTGGTGCACCTCTAAGGCTATGCACAGAACAGGGTGGTGCAACATGACAGGCAGCCCCATGCATGTAGCAGTGCCGCGGCTGCAACAATGAATGCAAATGGCATGCTATACCAACACTTTGAAGTACCGCAGGATGACAGCTACAAGGAGCAACAGGAAACCTAACATCAGCAATTTGTTCCGCATGATTTTGGCCTTCACTTGCTGAGCAAGAGTAGCTCCCCTGCTGAGCCATGAAGCTCCCTTGAGCAGCAGCTCAACCTGCTTGTCGGAGAGGTTTCTGATCTTCTTGGACATCTCCTCTGCCTGCAGTATAGTGCAAAGATTCCAATAACTTGAGTGATGCTGAACTGCATTGTCAAAGCAGCTCAATGAGAACAGAGGAACACCCACGATCCCAAACTTGGAAGGGAAAAACATATGATTGTCTGACACAGCAGAGACCACAGATGCAGATCAGCACCTGGTCTGGAGTCAAGTGCTGGCCTGCCGCTTCCGACATGGAAGCAAGTTGCTCCGGGGTGAGATTGTACATGATATCCTTCATCATCTTGGCGCTCTGGGGGTCAGCCAGCATCTTGGACATGGCTGCAGCTGAGGGCTGTCCACCCTGCCCACTTCGGCTCATCGTCGCTGTCATCGCGGCCAGCTGCTCAGAATCCATCTGGCCAAACATTTTCATGGCATGTGACATGAGCTCGGGGTTGGCCTGAAGCACACACCGCCCTTTTCAGTCATGCAAGCCGAGGAATGTGTGCTCTTTGTAGCCCACCAGTGTAGAGGATGTTCCATAATGAGAATTTGCAGCAATAGGGCAAGACAAGATGGAAATCTAGTGAAAGGATCTACAGATCAGGAGAGCCATAATCACCTGAAGGGTGGCGGCAGCCTGCTTGAATTGGTCAGTGTCAGGACCCATCAGAGGCGAGGTGCCAGCATTGGTACCGCCGGCTGAGGCTCCACCAGCGGAGGCTTGCATCTTGGAGACCATCCCTTCCAGGTCCTTTGGATCCAATCCGGCCATTGTCTGCATGGCAGACTGCATTGCTTCTGGAGACATCTCAATGCCGTCAGGCAGTCCTGCTCCTCCGCTTGCCCTGGCCTGCACAGCATGAAATCAATTTCACATGCTCACAAAAATGCAGTGACCCTTGGAATACTTCTTCAATAGTACCCAGAAGCACAAAGTCATGCTCAAGGGGAAGAAGCTGTGGCTGCACATTGCTTGGGCATTTAAAAGGTGCAAGGAAGCACGCACGGCCGCTTGAAGCTGCTCTGGGGACATATTACTAACTGCTGCCCGCATCTGCTGCAACATTGCGGGGTTTTCTTGCATTGTGCGCAGCACTTGCTGCATCTGGCTGGGATCCATAGGGAAAGCAGGGGCGGAGGGCAATGTAGGAGTGAGCCCGCCGCTTGTGGACGCCTCCGCGTTTGACCTTGCATCCGCTTGTGCTTCTGATTCTGTGTCAGCGACGCCTGTGCCATGACACGTAGATTCTTTGACAGTTTACAACCATTCTCAAGGGTGTGTCCACGAGAACGAACAATGATGCGGACTGCCTGAAACAAGATCGATCCCCCACCTTCTGCCACCTCCTCAGCTGTGACGAGCCCATCCTCTGCCTCCCTCAATTTTTCTTCTATCAATGGCTGCTCGGCTTCTGGGGCCCTGATCACAAAGCAGCAGCTCAGGAGAGGGCATGCAAGGTGTACTTCATGTGCAAATAAGCTTTCCCTACGTCACCTGCAGAAGTTCATGATTACGGTAACACTCCACCCAATGGTAATGTCTGAGATTATCTGCCGCACCGTGCCAGAGCCTTCCTCAGATCAGCTGCTGCTGCTGCCTGGCTGTGGAGGGCCAAGTGAGCTTGGCCGCGCCGGTACAGAGCCTTCATATTGTTGGGGTCTGTCTTGAGTACTTCAGAGCACTCAGTGATGCACGCCCTGTAGTCGTTCAGGCGCAAGTAACAAGAGGCCAAGTTCAGCATGCATTTCGACCTGATGTCGGTAGCGCTCTGGCTTGTGTGACCTGCCATAGCCAAACTTTTGTCAGCTTTGTAAGATACAAAGTCAAGTGATGCCACTGCAATGTTGAATGGGCCGCCCAGAAGTTTAGGGTCAGGCTGTAACCTGAAAGGTTGGACTTGGCACGCTGATATTTCTCGATTGCCTCTGTGGTCTTCTGCGCACTGAAGAGCCGGTTACCTTCTTCTTTAAGCTGGTTTGAAGCACGAACCTGCCCACCCCATGAACCAGTAAGACCTGTTGTACGAATAGGCCAGAAAATATTGAGCATGGTGTGGAAACCCACCTGGTACTCCTCTTGCTGTCGCGCCATTGTAGCCGCACCCTTCAATTGCTGGTCCATTGCGGCTGGATCCATGCGATCGGCCGCAGCCATCTGTTGCTGAAGGACGTCTGGACTCATGCCCTGCATTGCCTGCATCTGCTTCTCCAAGAAGCCCGGGGGCATTGAAGCCATCTGCCGCTGCATTTCCGCCATCTGCACTCATATCGCAATTTCAGCGCCTGGCCTACGCTGCTGCTCCATTTTCTATCGAGGTCATTTGATCGGAAAGGCCTCTGCCTAGACCTAGACCAGCATTCTCTAATGACAACACCATTGCATACTTCAGTGTCTTGAATGGGTAAACAAGTGATGTTACCTGAGCGGGAGTTAGACGAGACATGGAATCCATAGCCTGCGACCATAAAGATGGCGTTGAGTATGGCACAAACAGGAACAGAGTCAGGCAATAAAACTAGGGGAACATCAAGTGAACGAAGACAATAATTGATGGGATGTCACCATCTTCATCATTTCAGGATTCATCCTGCTCCAACTGTGACGCCAAAGTTGTCAAGCCTCAGCAGATCTGTATGCTAGCAGACAGACTCGTCACGGGTGTTCAGCTACTCACAGTTACTAAAGGAGAGGCCGTATATACGCGTTACTTTGTGCTTCTTCTTCTCTACGGGGTCAAATTGCCCCCTCGGGTACTGCAAGAGAAGGTTTCCTGCCTGTGATTATGTCCTGCCGCTCAAAGTAAGGCCACCTTGCATTGCTCTCGACCTCTCCAGCGCCGAAACATGCATTCTTTATTCTGATGCGTTGCTGAATATATCTTTGTCCGAGATGATCTTTGCACGGGCGCCCAAAATGCTGCTGTCCTTGGGTTCCTGCAGCTGCCGCCCAGCAGCCACTAGATGCCAGGCTTCCTCACAGCCTTTTAAAACACACTTCCTGGGAGGGCCTGTGTCCGTTGCAACTCTCCGTGGTGGTTTCGCAGGTGACTGTCGCATCTTGTTGACGCTCCTCTGCGATGATGTGCTGTACACTGTGCCAACCTTATCTTCACTAGGAAAACAAGGATGCTTTCTTCTTCATAGCGAGGAAAGATGAAGAAGTCAGTTTCTTTTTCTACGCAGGGATATCCTTGAAGACACAGGGCCCAGTGCGAGCTCCAGGAAGGGGCAGTGTTCTTGTGGAAGCAAACAGCAAGACTGGTTTGGGGATTACAAAGCGTGGGAGCAGAAGGTGATTTTTGTTATCAGCTATGAGCCTGTCCTTTCCTAACTCTTTCAATGTCATTGCAGACGTGCAGGACTGATGCAGTGTGTGCCTCTCAGGGCTCGCACAAGGACTAGCGGTTTCAGGGCTCGTCTGCGCACCCCCAACGGGCGCCTGGTCCTGAAGGCTCGCAGGAAGAAGGGGCGCAAGGTGCTCTGCCCAGCAAGCAATTACAGAAAGTGAGCAACATCCGGGGGCTCTCTGCTGTGATACGCACTGGACCAGCCTAGTTGGCTGTGCATAAGCCGCAGCAGCAGCAGCTCAGGAGGCCGCAGCTCGCGCGGCCGCAGTGGCTCTGGCGGTTTGCGTCTGGGTGCTTGTCAGTAAGTGTGAAAGCACGTATAGAACTCCGGAATTCTTGTCGCACGTATGGCCCACATCAGGAGTACTCAGTGGCAGTGCTTCTCACTGCTTGTTGACGATGGAGACAATTGAGTACTGCCATCAAGGTCTGATGTTAAAAATTGTAGAGTCTCTATAAGGTGGACTACCAGATGGTATTGTGTGCTCATGAAGGTTGGGAATGTAGCGTCGTTCTGCAGTCTCAGCAGATGTGGCCACCTTCAAACAAATGCAAGTGCACAGGGGTCACCCGGTGTGTACACTGTGCAGCAGGCACCGGGGTTCTACCCCTGCTCGCTGTCAGTGTTGACAGCTGCAGCCTTTGCAAGCATGCAGTCATTCAGAGACCTGCTATTTCAGGCACTGCAGCACATCCACTGGGCATGCATGGCATGGAGCGGCACTGAGCCAGGCTTCTTCCTGCTCCATCTGACCAGTCCGACGGGGTTCTTAATCTCCAGCCACTACCGTGTACAGAATAAAGCACACTCATGTCACTTTGCACACATGTGTAAGTACGTACCACATAAGTCACACACTACGGTAGTACTATATCATATGATGTATATACACTGGCCGCCAGTGTATATACATCACATCACCGTGATCACATCACGGTGACCGTGGGCACGGTGCGGCATGCCCACGGTTGATTGGGTCTTGCTTGGATCTGGCGAGTCCAATAAGGGGTAGGAATTTGGCAGCCTTTACATGCAGCTTGTCTGCAGACGCACCTTGCCTTCGGCAGGAAAAGCGTGTGATAATAATAAAACAATTGCAATATACACTGCGCAGTGCCAATGGCGGCACTGGATCTGGAAGCTAAGTTGAATCCATGGTGGCATAGATCATGATGACACTATATTCTTTTATTCCAGGCACGCTTTTGCTGCACCAGTTGCACCAGTTGCACAGTTTTTTAGAGACATTGTTGATGAGTGCTGCAGACAATTAAACAATCACACAATCCCGTTAGTAAGACTTCAGTTGCATGTGAAGAACACTCACAAACACATACCCACCTCGCGATGCCTGTTGCCGATGTAGAGCAGAATGGGAGTGTAGTAGCTGGGCTGAGTGAGGCTGAGAGATTGTTGCATGGGACTTGCATGGGAACCAATTCCCTGGGTGGTCCTCTTCGGCGACAGTGGGGCCCCGGCGGCGGCATGACTGGGGGGCCAGCTCAGGGCTTCAGTGCTGCTCGATGAAAACGTCTGTGAAATGAAAAAGGTTAATAGGAAGTGGTTAACTGCTTACGGTATGAGCATGTCGCGGTCTGGACGTGAACGTACGGGCCCTTCCTGGATGACTTTTGAAGGACGTGATCTTGGCCCGCACCTGTTCTCTTGTTGAGAATTTTTGCTTGCCTGCAGGCGCCGATGGATGCAGTCTTCTCGTGAGAAATCTGTCTCGAAGCGTGACCTTGGATGATCTGAGATATGTGGCCGAGAAGTATGGCCGGCTTAGGGATGTTTATATCCCAAAGGATTACTACAGTGGGTGAGTTTTGTTTCCGGCTGTCGCAGCAAGATACTATGGCGATGACGTCATTTTCAAATTCCCGGAATGGTCGTCATTAGAAACGAAATTATTTCTCATTCCGTTCAGGCAGATTATCACAGTTCTGATCTGAGACAGTTTCACTGTGCGCAGGGAGCCAAGAGGCATTGGCTTCTTGGAGTTCACCGATCCAAGGGATGCTGAGGATGCTATATATGGATTGGACCGGAAAGTGATCCAGGGGAAGGAGGTAAGCGCAAGGCTTTCACCTTTCATGGACCAGCTGATGGGTTTCACCGGACGCCAAATAGAACACCTGGCTCGTGCAGGTGTCAGTGGTCCTGGCTCTGCAAGGGCGCAAGCGGCCGGATGACTACACACGACAGTCTGGGTATGGCGGCAGCCCGCGGCGCCGCGATAGCCCCCGGGGGCGCAGGGACCGCAGCAGGGGTCACCGTAGCCGGTCCCGTGAACGCCGCCGGTCCCCAAGCCGCAGTGTCTCTCGAAGCCCACCCCCCAGGTTGGCGGATGAGCAGAATTTACCGAAGGATTGAGTTGCCATAAATTATTGTGGTGACAATTTCTGACCTGCAGTTCCACGAGAGGCCCTTTCTGTTTCAAGGGACGACTGTTCAGCTGGCTCTCGTGTATGTGCAGGCGCCACCGCTCAGTGGCCAGATCAGACAGCCCTCCCAGAGATAGCCCTCCAAAGGATGGCGCGAGGTCACCTGCCTCGCGGTCTGCTTCTCCAGCAGGCAACAAAGATTGAGCTGGCCAGGTGCGCTGCAGACCTGTACATGGCACAGCTTGTTGCAGCCCATCACGCCACTGCTTGCAGGACACTCGAAGAGCTATAAGTGCCGTCTTGGATGGAGCTGAAGGTGTTTGAGGCATTCTTGCTGATAATATTGGTCTGGCAGGTAGCACTGCATGGCTGGGGAGCATGCGACGACGGACATCATAAAAGTGGCGATTCCTGCGGCTGGAAGCCACCAAGCAATAAAATGTCGGCAACGAAAGTCTACAGGTCTACAGCATATGCAGATGTTCGGTGGTCCATAAAGCCGAGCTGCTGGCAGAAAACACCAGCATGCATGCAAAAGCGAGTTGTACACATGTGGCCAGTCATTAAAATGTGGTGTACATGAAATCCCAGTCAGGAACATGCAGCATAGAGCAAAGCAGCCTTGGAGGATCGCAAGCTTCAGGAGGCTATGCACTTGCAGGTTGAAGGGATGGTGATGCTGATGATGGTCCTGTGATTGCTGATGATGGCGATGAAGATGCTTCTGATGGTGGTCCGTGACTCATGATGATGATGATGACGAAGAAGGACAGTTGCCTAAAGCGAACTCTGGGCAGGAGGGGTGTGCACTTTGGAGACCATCTTCTGCACCCTGCAGCCTAGACAGTGCCTTCACGGCTGCCAAGGTAATGGTGATGTCATATGCTGAATGTAAATTTGTTCGTGCATGCCAGTCTACACTTGGTGGCAACTTTTTGCACTCTTTGCATACTATGTAGTATTTGCATCTACTTGTTGAGACATCAGTCATTGATCTGCACCTGCCAATGAGAAGTCAGCATGCAGCGTGTTGTTGACAGTGAAGTGCATTCAATCTTGTAAATGCACCCATAATATGAAGAGGAGAGCCAATTCTCTCTGAAGACAATAATTTTGACATGCCCACTGACTGTGGCAGCTGGGCTTTATGCACACCTTCCCCCGAATCGTTCAGCTTACTAAGCACGGTAACTTTCAACATATGATCATTGTAATATTTTTACCTGATTACTAAATGCACATAATTGAAACCAATTATATAGAGGGAATGGATTCAGAATCCACGGCCACTGGCAGTGCCACTGACAACTTGAACTACCGTAGTGTGACAGGTGTGCTAGTATATATTATATAGTATACTACGTAGCAGATTTAAATTTTGGCGGCGGCGCCCACACTAAGAACGCCGCTATTTCAGCGGAGCCCTTCAAGTTTGTCACGGAGCTGGCCGAGCAGAATTTGTTAGTACGCCCAATACTGAAGGGGTGCAGACGGATGTGTGCCCCAATATGTTATGGCCTCCCCAAATTCCAAATCGATGATCATTGAGTTGAGAATTGACGCAAGGGAAGCTATTGCCCTCCCAATCCCCATGTGCGTACCACACTAGTTCGAACTGCCGGGCCCGGGCAATCAGGGGCTGGCAGCACGGTCATGCACTTCAAGTGAAGTTCATGCATGCATCTGCGCATGCGCCGCCTGGCTGATCTATAACGGCGGCACTGCCCCCCAGCATGCGAAGGCCAATAAGGTCAATGTGTGGAAAGAAAAAAAGAAAGATGGAACGCACATGGAAGTTTTCCGAGTTGGATGGGTCCCTCAGCTGTCGGGCAGTGACGTCATGCTCACGTGCCGGCATCACCTTATAGCTTTATGGGAACTTGACGAGGCAGTCTCTGCAATTGGATTGGCACTCGCACTGCATTGCATGTCTTGCACTTTCTCTTGTTTCGATTTGTATTGGCAGTTATGACACTGATGGAGGAATGCGCTGGGTGACGGGGAATCCGGAAAGTGATCAGATCGCCGGTGAGATACAAAAGCGTCATGTCTGATTGGTCATACTCTCGACAGCAATCGTCAGACTGGCCTTTAGCTTCCAGTATCAAGTTGAGCTACAGCCGATCTCTCACCAAGTTGCGGCAGAACTTGGACCGAAGGAAACTGCTGCCAAGCAGTACTTCCTACAGCGCCCGCTTGTCAAGAGCACTGAAGCATGTCAAGTTCATTCTTGTCAGCGCTTGCAGTTTCTTTGTCGCAATGGTGCGAGTTCCTGCTTTGTCAACTCCTTGTTAGCCTCTGCCATCAGAGTGCCTCTGTCTTCAATTATTTTGCTCACTCTTCAGGCACCCTGGGGTTTGGCCCTCCTGGAAGCAGTCGTCATGACACTGCTGTATTGGAGTCTGCTCCCATCGCAGAGACCCTGGCACCACTGGAGGGAGTATCGTTATAAGTTTTCTGCTTCCTTGGAAGACGTCGTCTTGCTATCATATCTCCGCTTCCTGGCAGTGCTTCTAGCATACCTACTAGGTGCTGGCCAGCGCATGATGCGGTGAGCTCATGCGTGATCTTGCTCTTTGTTGTGATGACGACGATGGGTTTCTATGATACCGATGATTGCCAGCGCTTTCTCATGGCATTTTGGGAAATGTCTTGCAGGCCATATTGGTACACAGCTGTGTTCTTTGCCACTGCCAGCATACCCTTCTTAGCTGTCAAATCAGCGCTCATCTTCCCCACCAGGCAGTGGTTGCCCCCTGCTGCTATGGTGTCGGCATCATTGTTATTCACTTTGGCACACCTCGGAACGGCCAGGTGCTTCCTTGGACCCTCACTTCAGAATATAGAATTGGGAGTGTCCTTCGATGATTCCTGGATCCATGGCAGACTTGGTTAACCTTACCCTGCAACCCTCAGGAACATGGTGAGGTGGGCCCGCAGGCGCGCGCAGATGGGTAATGGCTTTATTTCCCTTAACTTTGCGCAGCAGCAATGCATGCAGTATTTGCGCTTTTCCAGCAGCGCACTTTCCCTGGGATGCTTGATGCTCCTGCTGCAGCTGCTTGCCCTCATACATGCTCACAGAAGGAGAGCTGTCACATAACTTGCTGGCAATCAAATTTGAGCTTTGCAGTGTTCTTGCAGGTCTCCTTGGCTTTGGGTATCCATGGGAGGTGGGCATGACAGGGGCACTTCTTGCAGCATGAGTCACTTACCCTTGATGTCTGGCAAACCTTGTGCAAATCGAAAAAGACTTTGATTGTGGCTGCACATGTGCTGCTGACGTGCAGGAGGGCGAAGAAGCTTGGATGCTGGGGCGTCAGAAGTCAACTCATGGTGACCTGGAAAGTCAACAGCTCCTTCGGGTGATTGATGAGGACCCCGACGGTGTTGTACCAACTGATGTTGCAGATGAGGACTCATGCTTCATTACCATTGGGACCATGCTTGTCCACTACAAGATTGCGCGCTCACAGGTAGGGAAGACGGCAGCATCAATACTGCTGTTGCTTGGAATCCCCCCACTTTTTTCTTCCCATGTTGGCAGTATGAGCCTATCGCAGGGACCACCTCTTGACTCTCTGCTTGCACAAGACCAGTTATCTGAGCCCTTTCTTGTGTGTCCAAGGGGCTGGAGGATGATTGGCAAGGAGCATGCATCCTGTTGATACATCCTTTCGGCGGAGGCGTCTTCTCTTGGAGGAATATCATGCAGCCATTGGCGAATGAGTGTCGGTGCCCAGTTGTTGCCTTTGACAGGCCCGGGTTCGGGCTCACGTCACGGGCATCTGTCACAGCAAGCTTCAATCCCTACACACTGGAGCATGCAGCTCAGCTGGCTAAGCAGTTGTGCCCTGCCCTTGGATTCACAAGCGTAATCCTTGCTGGACATGCCGATGGTGCTGTGGTGGCAGTCTTGGCAGCGGCCAACCTCAGTCCGCATGTGCAGAGGTGAGCGGCCGAGCATCGTTAGAAACCAACATATTTGCCCACAATTGGTGAGTGCCGCACCACACACTAAAGGAAAGGTCCTTGGGTCAATGCAGCATGGAGGTGAGATTCGCTGGAGGGCAAGCGGCGCTTCCTGAGGGCCTTCAAGGCAGGAAGCCTGACGCGCGGGCCATTGGCATGCTGTTGCTGCATCCAACATCCATGGATGAAGGCGAAGTGGGCTCTCCTTTCTCGCGTCTCCTAGGGAACTCAAGGTGGGTTGAGCTCAATCCCATGATTGTTGTGGCTGATCTGAGGTGTTTGTTACTGAATGTTACTGGCTGACTGTTACTGGCTGACTGTTACTGGCTGTTACTGGCTGATCTGAGGTGTTGCACATCAATGTGAATTGTGGCTGCTTGTATCAAGACTGGGGAGGCGCATGCTTGTGCGCATGATGCGCACTGAAGTCGGGGAGGTCAGCAACAGAGGAGCATGGGCAGATCCTAACCTTGCCACTCCCGAAATCATGGAGCTATACAAAGCTCAGCTGCGGATGCAGGGCTGGGATGCAGCTATCATGGAAGTGAGAGCCTGTCTTGATGGTTGCCTGTCTGAACATGATGCAGTCCATGTCACAATGTGCAATCCCCTCTCAGATTTTCTATGGCTCAAAGTTGCCTGCGTGCCCATGTAGGTGACGAGAGCTCCAAAGCTTGGGCGTTTGAAAATGCAGCAGTACTTGCAAAAGGCGGAGCAGCTGCCAACACTAGTTGTCACGGGGCAAGAGGACAGGTGATCCACATTCATTCACTGACAATGGTGCAGTTGTACCCCACAGTGCAGTTTCTTGTTAGTCTGCACCTTGTAGCGTATCAAGGAGTCTCACCGAGAATTGCTAGCAGATGTCTTTGTGCCCCTTGCAGGATCTCCACACCTCATGCCACATCAAATCTGGCAGCTGCCCTGCCAACCAGCAGATGTGTAGTGTTGCAAGCTGTCGGACACCTAAGCCATGAAGAGAGGCCAGAATCTCTCATCAGCTGCGTATCAGCTTTTTGCATAGAGGTGCTCAAGTCAGCGGAGAGAGCTGACACTTGACAAGAGGCTTTTCACTTCAACATGCAAATACAAAGACCAAACATGCAAGAGCAAACACGAGAGATTTAGGGTGAGTCTGCCATATATATGAGTATGACCCTGCTTCAAATTTGTATAGGACCTTGGTCAGCTTCCCTGCAGGAGGGTGGGTCCACCTGTGACACAGGCAGTGGCGGCGCAAATTGCGTGCCAACATCAAACTGTTCATTTTAAATCAAATTGTCATGAAAGAACCAGGAACCTCCATTGAACAAACTCGGAAGACCATTAATACGTTTTTAACGTCTTGAAAATTTTTACAAAGCATTAGCATGGTGCTGTGCTCACTGGGGGGAGATTTGTCCGACACTGGTGTGCCAGATACCAAAATACAAGCATGCATGCTTGCAAGTTGAAATGTCACTAGTCACAATGGTTGTGCGTTCAGAGGACACAGGTTTGGATCCACCCTTTCCTCTACTTTCCAATAGTTTTCTTTCTGCTATCGGCTAAGCAAAATCAGCCAAGCTTGGCAGGCCATGGGAGGTATGGCATCGGTATATTTTGGAGCGCACACCATGTGTGGTTTTGCAAGGCATGGCCACACAAGGTTCCTGCTTATGCTGGCAGAGACTTACAAAGCCTTTGAAAACTCAAGCCAGCCAACCAATTAAACATGGAGACGTTTGCATTACTGAGAAATCATCAGAGACACTGATGAGAATGTTACATGTGCACATTTGGTGGCAGTAAGCCTTGTTCCAAAGCCCTCAGAAAGCCGTCTTTGAAGTGCTCATCTGAAAACTCACTTGCTCTCCTGTAAACAGAAACAGATTGAGAGATTAACATACAAAGGCATGTGCCTGCTGTGCCCTTCTGCATCCTTCCAAACTCCAACAGCAATGGCCTCACTCACCTGCGCGCAGCAGCTGCAATTCCCATCCTTTTACTTTGGTCCATGGACAGAACCTCGAAGATTGCACGTGCGTACTCCTCTTCAGTTTCACAGAGAAAGCCGACCCGGTCCCAGGTGTCAGTCTTTATTATATCCATCTTGGGACCGGCTGAATTATGCGCAATAGGGATCACCCCTGCAAATACAACAGGGTATGAGAAATAGCAAATTAAGGACTGCAAGACCTGAGAACCCCCACTTGCATGGCATGCCCAGGTAGCTATCAACGAGCAGGACATCCACCTGCAGCCATGTACTCCACGATGGATATGCCAAAGTGCTCGTCGACCATGGTGTGCAGGCCTCCCACAGCGCCTCCGAGAAGCTGCTGGACTTCGGAGAATGGCGCATTGACACAAAAGTCCACGCATGCATCCAGCCCCAACTCGCTGCTGAGCCCCTTCTGCGGCAACCAGACAGCCCAGCTCTTGAGGTGGCAGCCAGCAAGTCATGCACGCAGGGCAACAGATGGCATGCTTGCACATGTGCTGACATGAGACTTGGGCACAGAGGACACATGCGCACCAGCTGCGCCACCCGCTCTTTATCTTCGCGGTTCCTGCAGCTGCCCACTACTTTCAGGCGAGCGGCCAGGACTGCGTGCGAGGAGTCCTCGTCGGGGTGCATCACTTGGGCAGCTGCCCTTTGTCGCGCCATGGCAAAGGCCCGGAGCTGCTTGGCCTGATCCTTCTCTGGGCGGAACTGGGCCAGAGACACTAGGAAGAGAGACTTCAACTTGCGGTCCAGCGGAAGGGCCGCCAGGTGACTGACATTGCAAGGCGGGTATACAAGCAACGGCTGGGTGAAGGTCCACCAAAGCCGAGAGACGTGCCCACGAGTCCAGCTGGAATTCACCATCACCACCTGCATGGTTGGGTGTGGCAACATTGTTGGCAGCATCAGGACACCATGTGGCAACGCTTTGGCGCACTGCATGTTGCAAACTTTGCACAAGTGTCGGCCTGCAAACTCACATTGGTGCAGCCACCCACGGCTCCGTATGCAGCCGCAAAGATGTAGTAGTACACCACTTTCACCAGCGACATCAGCGGGCTTCCAGCAACTGCGACATCGTTGTTGTAGGTTGCCTGCCTACTGGTCACCCGCTGAAGCATGTCTGTGCTGATAGTGGGATAGTGTGTGTAGGAAGCCACTCTGCACCCCGCCAACCTAAACAGGGGGTACATGAACGCCCAGCCGCTGGTGTCAACCATCACCTGGGGACAACAATACATGGCTGAGCGAGCTTTTACTTGATATGCACATGGTGAACGATACCCGTCATCATTTCGACAAGCAAGGCAGAGAATATACAACTTCACCTTTGGGACAGCCTGCAAGAGACCGTCATAAGCTAATTGTATAGACCCGAGGGCCTGCCGCAGCATCGTCCATCTGGGGTATGTTTCTGGCAGAATCAGATGACAACATGTCAGAGGAACGACCTGCAGCAGCAGATCACACTAGCATGCTCCGTCTCTGGATAGATGGACAATGCTCAATGAGCGCCTGGAAGTTCATATACCTGAAACGTGGCATTGACGTCCAGGAGGAACGCAGCAGATGCCCTTGCACAGAGCGCCTGCGGCGTGCTTCCTGCTTGGCAGTAGATGAGGATCTGCACATTCCACAGTCAATAATCAGGAGAGACAAATGGCAATCTGTGTGTAAGATGTACCAGCATGGTCGACTTACCTGATATTCTGGATGTGCATCCTGGATCGCCCTTACAGCGCACCTGCAGGTTATTCCACAGGGATCTCTAGGATGTTGGATCTCTAGGATGTCTTCACAACATGGCTTTCTGCAAAAATCCCTGAGCAGGTGTGGGCCAGTGGCTCACCACAGCACCCTCTCACCACCTCCACCGCTGTCAGCAAAGGGGTGAAAGAAACCGATTGATTTCTGCATGTTGGGACAGATAGCTTCAGCGATCGCTTAGTTTGAGTAGGCCGATGAGGTTCATACAAGAGAAGCATCGGACGGGTCGCCTACCTGGCTTGGAGATGGAAGCTTGTATCGAAGCCATGCCTTTGCAGCTAGAATGATTATCAGAGACAGACATCCCAAGGCGCCCAGAAGACAGAGAGTATTGATCTGCCCACGCACAGGGTAGCCATGACTTCAAAGAAGACAACGACAAGCAGACTTTATATCACTTTTATAGTTGTGAACTTACCGGGCCTGTTGCTACAATTGCAATTGCAATCAAGCATACAGGTGCCACGAGGCTCAAGACTGCCATCGTTGCCAATGCATCGAATGCCTCAACCCTGTGCGCCTCCTGGATGCAGCAAGTACATGTTGAGATCAATTAAGCATGCTGCAATATAGCACGACGAGAGAAGCACTACGATCCAGCGTCAAGTCGAAGGACGAGCAGAGAGAATGAAAGCCATCCACCAAGTTGGCACATGAAGGCACGTGAAAATTTCATCTAATTTCTTTTCGTTCCTTTTCCGTCGGTCAATCCGCATAAAAAATCTTCAATGGCGAAGTATGTTATGGATTTTTAAAGCACACCTGGTCCCTTTGTGCTTTTGACCAGCAAAACTGTGAGTGCCAATGAGCCTACCTTTCCTGAAGCATCGACCAAGCTTGCTTGGCAGCAACATTTTTGCTCGATCTGCACCTAGGGTGTACAGAGCTTTTAGTACCAGATCGATCCATGTGCCAATTTTAAGATGCAGCGCGGAATCTGAACGTAGAGAAGTGCAGCTGATCAAAGACAGCGATCCTGAAGGAACCCCTGTAACGACCAGCAGCAGAAGCACTGATGCAAACCTTCTGCTGGCTGTCGGTGCGGTGGTGGTTGCAGTTGGGAGCCTCTTCCTTGTGAAAACAATGGATGGAGCCCCTGCTCTGGAACGCCTCAGGAGCTTCTCCACTCCTCTGGACGTTGCCTTGACAAATGGGAGACCAACAGTAATGGAATTTTACGCCGATTGGTGTGAAGTGTGCAACGAGCTGGCGCCCATAACGTTGCAGGTGACGCTTCCAGTCACCGATACACTAAGGCTGGTGCCTGGCAAATTCCACCTCAACCTGACACTCCCAATCATTTGGTGCAGGTTGAAGAGGCATACAAAGACACCGTCAACTTTGTGATGCTCAACGTGGAGAACACAAAGTGGGCTCCTGAGGTTGCAGAGTATGGCGTCAGAGGCATTCCTCACTTTGTGTTTTTGGACAAGAATGGAACACCGCAGGCCGCTGCTGTTGGACGTTTGCCCCAAGAAGTATGGCCCTGATTAGATCACCTTGCGTTGTACATTGTATTTCTGCTTTAACTTGCCGCCAGTGTTTTCCTCTTGGTCCCAACAGCACAGCGTCCTCTTGCGTTCTGATATCCTTCCATGCACAGGTTTTGGAAGGTGATGTGAGAGCATTGGCAACATCTGAGCCCCTACCATTCAGAAACAACAGGGGGCCTACATCAGGCCTGGCACGTCCTATGGGCTCAATGACTGCACAAAGCAACCCCCGAGACCATGCGTGACTGGAGGGGCAAGGTGGCAGAAAGATGCAGATCTGCTCAGGCACATGTTCATCAAAAGTTTATTCAGGTTGCAGAAATAGGAATTTTCACTGACCTTTTAGAGTCTGTGTCTTGCACAGAGCACACTGCAAATAGGGAAATTACTGTACCGGATATCACTTTCGATATTCAACACAGTATTTTCCTCTCTCTGAGATCACACCATTGCTTGTCTTCTTGAGGATAATGTTGCAAAGTATGACTGCAGTGGGACGGTGGTATTTGGGCTATTTTCTGGGAAGACCCAGAGGTTCTACTGCAGTATTCATTAGGAGGTTATCCTGAGCAGACACAGACCTCCTGATCCTTCATGCTGAAATTTAGCACTGCGGATTGTTTATGAATCCTTTTGCACAGATTCGGATCAATTGCAAGGAGAATGGGAGGTATGTACGATTGTCCTGCAGAACAGAAGTTTGTCGAAGGCACCTGGGAAGTTGAAGTGCTGACGTGTGTTTAGCGATGAGGGAAATATGCTTGCAGGGGCTTCAGCTTCTCATAGGATTTGTGCAAAGGAGAAATTGTAGTATTGCAAAGATTCCTACAAATGCTGAATTAGTGGGCAGTGTGATTCTATATCATGATCTTCATGATATCACTTGATCTCTGTGAGTTTATATTTGACGCAGCGTGTTGACAGGAAGAGACGATCAATATCCCACGAATCGTGAGACACCTGCTGCGCGGCGCCGGAGCTCTCCGGCGTTTCGAGCGCGCAAATCGAGGAGGGCAAGATTGATGCAAACACTCATGTGCCAACGACAGCATTGCAGCGATGCGCCAGCATTAGAGCAACGAGCCCTGGAGTCACAGATTGCCGCGACGGAGTTCCTTGCGCCTTCACCGTTTGCCAGCGCGGAATGGGGCCTCAAGCACGCGGTACTACCAAGCTCAGCCTTGCACGGTCCCCGGGGTGCCTCCAACCCCGGGACACTGGCCTCGCCACCCAGTGTTAGTGACCTTGCCCCCCACCAGCCGCTCACACTCTGGGTATCCCTCGGCCGGGCGGCTCAGTCATGGGCCCCGTGGAATACAAGTCGTCGCCAGATCACAGAAGCCCATTTCACCTTGCTCAGGGCTCTAGGATGTCAATTCTAGTTCAATGTCCCTTAATGCATAAGGCATACCGATACCGATCGATACCGATCGAATCCACAAGCGACAACATAGGATTCCGGGCAGCGCACAGGGTGCGCTCCGGCTGTTGGGTCGAGCGGTGACATGGACATAGAGCCGGACGGCCAGAGACGCACCTGAAAAACTACCACAATTTAACATGCTCATCTAAGCAGACAAACAAACCCCAACTGGCAAACAGCAACAGCCCTACAATAGGATAGCAAATTCGACTCCCCGGCACAATACATCCCAAACAAATGGTAATTTTGCATCAGACGCCAAGGTGCATGCACCCCTGACCGGCCCCAAGCACCACAGGGTAAACCCATCCCCTGCGGCACACTCCAGCCCGCAGGCAACGCAACACTCCATGGGTGGCGTTGAAGGACCCGCGAGGCAAGCCAAAGGCCTGCATCTGGAGGCAGGATCCATAGCCAGTGGCAAGCAGGCAATATGCAAACCAACTTGGAGGCAAACAGGCAAGCCCAAACAGCATGCCTTCATGCTTGCGCTTCTCTTAGGTATCGCATTATCCTCCTGCGGGAGTG